>JACCDG010928973.1_pt1 | contig 33854 bp, 41 predicted proteins | sample 7442471 | NCBI WGS metagenome assembly JACCDG01 (sample SAMN15323444, study PRJNA562643) | freshwater metagenome | isolation source: river surface water | place: USA:Blue River Watershed | collected 2017-08-17 | reverse complement strand
TCTCCAGAAATTATTCTTAAATCAATCTCTCTATTTATCTTTTGCAATTCTCGTTGCAAAGTTTGTATATATTGTTCTCTTGTCATGTTTATATTATATGTGAACGCTCGTTCACATGCAAGAGATACTGCTGTGGATAACTCGATTAATTAATTTTTTATTTCTTGTGCAACATTATTCCCTGCTACAAATCCTGTAGTCCAACACAGCTGTAATGAAAATCCACCTGACGGTCGATTAATATGTAATAAATCTCCGGTAATAAATAAATTTTTAATTTTATTAGATCTCATTGTACGCATATCGATTTCATTTAGTGGTACACCACCGTCCGCTATTACTGCCCTATCAAACCCCATCAGTCCCGTAATAGTCAATGGCAATGCTTTTAAAATATCCACAATATATTTACGTTCATCTTTAGTAATTGAATGAACCTTTTTATCAATATCAATTTTATCAGACAGTAAAATCAAAATACCCTTACTCATGCCTTCGGGTACTATTTCTTTAATCATATTTTTAAATAATTTATTTTTATTCTCATCAAAAATTGTAACTATTTTTTTATCCAATGCGCCTAAATCAGTATCGGGATACATATCAATTTTTGCAGTAACAATATTAGTGTGTAGTAAATCCGAAACCAAAGAAGCACTATTTAATATCAATGGACCAGATAAACCAAAATGGGTAAACAAAACTTTACCGGTTTTTGAAAAAGCTTTTTTACCTTCAGCATAAAAAGTAATTTTCATAAATGATAACGATGTCCCAGACAATGCTTTACCCCATTTCTCTGCAGTAGATAGTGGTACAATTGATGGCGTTGGTTTAGCTACATTGTGACCTAAATCCGTTAACCATTTAAAACCATCTCCGGTTGAGCCAGTCTCAGGATGTGACAAACTACCCGTAGCTAAAACATAATCTTGCGCAATGTATTCTTTATCACCACACATTATGCTTGTAATTATATTTCCATCAGTATTTATTTTTGTTACTGGAGACATTGTATGAATTGTGACATTTTTATTAGTCACGTATTTTTCCATAACTTTATACACGTCTTCAGCTTTTTCTGTATGTGGGAATGCACGCTGTCTGGCTTGAACCACTAATGGCAAACCATGTTTTTCAAAAAAATCAAAAGTATCTTGCGCATTAAATTGTGCAAATAAAGAATAAAGGAATTTTTCCGCCTTACCATAGATTGATAAAAATTTACGAATATCCTTTTCACCATTAGTTACGTTGGACCGGCCTCCGCCACCAATGCGGATTTTCTCACCCATGCGTTTGTTTTTCTCTAGCAGTAATACCTTTTTACCTAGCTCGGACGCTCGTCCAGCCGTCATCATACCTGATGCTCCACCACCAATAACAATTACATCATATTTTTCCATATATCTAAAAACTATAGCAAAAAAGAACCTAAAAGTCTTTAGATTATTTTATACGCCCAGTGGAGCAGGGCTTGGCGTTGGCGCGGGCGACACGCAGTGTCGCCCGCTCTACAATTAGCTCTTATTTGCCCAATATGACGGCGCATGGCGTTCCATCTTTTGATTTGTCTAGTATCTTCATCTGGGATTCTACGCCCCATATAATAACGACAGTACCACTGGAACCAGCCACGTGGATCATCTTTATATATCCAACCCTTGGCTCGCCAAACCGACAATGGTTGCGATGCATTTACCCCAAAATAATTTAAATTTTTCTCGCGTTTGTCCCCCTTTGCGAACTTGGCATTCGTAAACCAATCTTTCGGGAATTCTTTACTGCAGTCACGCATATATATACCACCAAACACACCCATGGACAGCATTTGCTTGGGCGTAACATTAGGTTTAAATTCTTTATCAAAATTCTTACCAACCGGCTTGGTTAAAAAATAAACATAACCCTTTTGCATTTTGTCGTTTACAATAACTTTTTTGGATTTCATATTATGAAACTATTTTAACATAATGTTTACTTTTATTTCATCGCCTACGAAAAGGCCTTCATTTTTTAAAACCTTTTTATTTATACACAACAAATAGTCAACCTGTTTGCTGACTTTTTTATTAGGCGTGTGCGGGAAAAGCGATGTCGCCCACTCGCTTTTCCCGCACTTGGCAACTATTGGTACAAACCCCCGTGTATACACACTACGGATTTGCATCGAAAATTTTTTATCCAATGTCACAAAATGCCAACCAGCATCCCCTGGCCATTTCCAAATTTTTGCTTTTATAACAAAAATCTTTTTCATTTTTTATTCTGTAGTTACACCGTCAAATTCTGGACTATCTGTAATTGCTTCTTCTTTTGTTTCGCGAACTATCCCATCTTTATGGTGTGCCGGTGAATACATAGTATACATTTTTAAATCATCAACATCTGAAGTATTTATTATATTATGTTTTGCTCCAGCTGGAATTATTAAAACTGTTCCGTTGTTTAATTCATATTCATTACCATCAATAATACATTTGCCATTGCCTTGTTCAAACCTAAAAAATTGGTCATTTTCATTGTGAGTTTCTTCACCAATTTCTTCTCTTGGTTTCAAACTCATTAAAACCAATTGGCTATGTTTGCCTGTATACAAAACTTTACGGAAATTATTATTTTCCAAAGTCTCTTTCTCTATATTTGTGTGATATCCCTTCATATATCTATTATAGCACTAATAAAAAAACCAGACTAAGTCTGGCTTTTTATTTTTAATTTAATTTATGATATGAATAATGAGAAACTTTCAATATAACCAATGCAATAACTGGTAATGCCAAGAACCCTGACACACCCATTACAAAATACATACTAATTAATGCCGCAATAAAATCAAAAGTAAATCCAGCATAAGCCCATTCTTTAACACCCTTTGGTACCTGTGGTACAACTAACGCAACAGAACCTAAAACTTTTGCAACTACAATGAACCCTACGAAATATACTGGGTAACCCATTGAAACAATTGCGTCGTCAGCTGTACCATTAAAATAAGCAACCAATTCCATTACGCCTTGGGTAATGAATATTAACAGGGTTGAAACCCAAAACATTATTTTATACTTTTTCATAAAAATATTATACCCCGTAGTGAGATTTTAACAAAATTCTACTACGGGGTTATGTCACGTTACTTATTTCAAATAGCTGTCAAAATAGATAGCGTGGCAAGTGTAACCACCCGGGTTTTTAACCAAGTAATCTTGATGGTATTCTTCGGCGGGCCAAAATTTTGTAAACGATTCAAGTGTCGTAACCACCGGCGCACCCCACCGGCCCGAATCATTCACTATTTTTATAAAATCTTGCACTTGTTTTAATTCGCTTTCGTCTTGATAAAAAATCGCACTGCGATACGAAGTACCGACATCATTACCCTGCTGGTTTAGTGTTGTCGGGTTATGTATTTGAAAGAAGAAGTCTAGTAACTTCCAAAAACTAGTTTGCGTGTCATCGTATTCAATCTCTAGTGCTTCGGCGTGTCCACTATGGTTTTCATAAGTCGGAGCTTGATTTTCTCCGCCAGTATACCCCGCCACAATATTAACAATCCCTACCTGACTGCGCATTAGTTCCTCAAGCCCCCAAAAACACCCTCCTGCTAAATATGCTTTTTTAATCATAATATATCAAAAATTATTGGGTAATGATCCATAAAATCACCTCTAATTTTTGGTGAATTTATATTTTGAATATTTAAATTACTTGACCCGAAAACTTTATCAAGCCCGAAACCAACAATCGTTGTCGATAAAAGTTTTTTTGAAAAGTCTACAAAACTATTTGTCATTTTTTTATACGCAAATCTGTCATTCTTAAATAAAAAAGTGTTCCCTCGTGACCCAATATTGGTATCACCTAAAATAACCACATTATCAATATTGGCTAAACTTTTAATTAAGAATTCTATATCTTGTAATCTTTTCTGAGCTGAAAATGCATTTAAATGTACTGGCACATAGTTTATACCGCCACAATTTACAGTATAAAAATTACCAATTTTTGTTATTTTAAAATCACTCTTACTAGCAACTAAAACTGAACGTTCATTATACCAGCTGTTTACCAATTTTTGATATTGATAATTTTTTAACACTGAAATATGCTCTAAATCTTTTGGGTCCGAAACTTCTTGTAAAAACATTATGTCGGGATTCATTTCTTCAATATTTTTTGAAACCAAATCACCATTTAGTATAGGCTGAAAATACTGATGAATTATCTTTTGCCCTTTATATTTAATTCCAAAACGCTTTAAGTAAATAAGCGGGAAAATACAACCAATATTCCATGTCATTGCACGAGTCATACTATTTCCTTTTTTCTTCTTCAGTTAATTTATTTAGTTTCATTTTATTTAAACCCAATCAATAGAATGTTTGCAAAAGCCATTAAAAATACAAGTATTGCTGGTACGGCTTTGATAAATGAATCTTTAACTTTTATATGCATTGATATTGCCCCAACCATTAACACTGCTAGCAGTACAGATGCTGGGTATACCAATGCCGGCACCCAAAATCCAACAATCATACAAATTGCAATTGCAATTTTAGCCATGCCTACCAAATACGTAAACCATTTTGGCAAACCATATACAGCAAATTCATCAACCATGTTGTTTGCACTGCCACCACGATATTTCGTCGGCTTGTGGAATCGCACTAGCCATACATTGACCAAACCAATAGCAATAATTATTTGCAAAGCATAAACAATATACATTTCAATTACTTGTGACATAAAATAAAGTGTTAATTTTAATATATAAATTATACCACAATTAAACCACCGGTTATCTTACTATGTACCAAACAAGCATTGCTAAACCGCCCCACCAACCAATATCTGAAATTATCAAACTCACCATAATTTTATTTTGTAGTGTTTGTGGTAACAATTCGCCCGCCCTGCCCTCGGCCTCCGCCTTTAATAAAAACGGGCTAACATAAAATGATAAAAATATTCCATTTAAAATCAAAACTATTGCAATAATTGCATGGTACATTGGTATACCAGCAAATGGCACATTACGGTAAAGTATAAACCCGCCAATAATTGCGAGTATTGTACCCACCCAAATCATGGGCTTGGTTACTTTGTGTGTGCGAATCGTCGCCTCGGTCCAATAGCTTGATTTGCGCCCTAGGAACCCATGAATATCAATCACTGTAACAGCACCGAGCCCAATAATAAACCCAGCGATCATAACAAATAAACCAATAAAATTTAATGTAATCATTATCTGTTTAAATAAGTAATTGTTAATTGCAAAACTGTAGCAAAGCTAACCCATAATAAATATGGTATTTGTATATAAGTAATCCATTTTGCATGTGGGTATATAGCAACCATCGCCCACACGATTGTGGTTAGCACTAAAACAATATCAATCGCTGCTAACAAGTTATTTTTTAAACCAAATTGAAAATAAGTAAATGAAAAATTAAAAATCAAATTCAGAATAAATGGCAATGCAACAACAAAAGGTATTTGCTTTTGATAAAGCATTATAAAAACCTTACCAAAAGATATTGCAATCAATGTGTAAAGGAAACTCCACACCGGCCCAAATAAATAACTTGGTGGCGCCCAACTTGGTCTAATCAAAGTACTATACCAATTGTATGAATTATTCATCCCGTTAGAAGCAGGTCGCGATCTTTTTTTAAAAAAACTACACCTGACTTTTTAAATTACTGATAATCTAATTTGATATCCCTGATTAAAACTGCGTGACCGCGGCTTCTAACGGGATTCATGATTTAATTATACCCCGTAGTGAGACTTTAAACAAAACTCTACTACGGGGTATGCCACAACTCTAAGCTCCCATAAAAACAATCAAACCCGAGGTTAAAAATACAAACACGTGGTACCGCGGGTGCAGTTTTTTATAACTGCCAAACTTGAATCCATAAATAAAAAATAATATTGTTAGTGACAACAATGTAGCCAGTGGCATTTGCCATTCGCCACCAACTTTATTAAATATAAAATAATACATATATGCATGCGCCCCAATGCCTACCACCCAATCAGCAGTTCGGGCAAAAACAAAAAGTCTTGATTTGCGATTATACAAACTTAAATAATGATACATTGGTGATGCCACACACAACCCCAAACAAAATGCCAAATATAACCACTCGCCTTTTGCCCAAGCAATTATCGTTGGCACTAATAAAAAAATATTTGAAGTTAAAATTTTCGGCATAATATATATTTATTTTAACATGCCACTGATCATTTTTTTAAATTCTTCATTCCTTTCAATTTTGCCTATATCAAAAAAGTGTTTAAAAGTAGAATACTCGGGCGTCATTTCAAAATGCCCACGAACTTCACCGTCATTAAAAATTCGAATATGGTACTGATATTCAAAACCCTGATTTTTGCGCATACCCAAAACTTCGCCAATATCAATCCATGCTACATAATATTTCTCGAATCCAAGACTTGCAAGCTCCTTCTCTACCTCGTCCAATTTCCATCCATCTTTTAAATTACCAATCAAAAAATTCTCTCGCCCACTGTATCTGAGTACTCGCAAAAATCCCAACTTCCTACGCCAAAAAGGAAAGAGCAGTGACAACTTACCCCAAATAGCTTTTTTGATTAAATATTTTTTATCTTGCATGGTTTATTCCAAAATATATTCCCAGCCTGGTTGCCATGATTTTGTCTTTCTCCAATCTTCGGCAAGGGCTTGTTCCCAGGTTTTGCCTTTAATTAAAACATCTAGTGCAAGCTGTGGAGCCTTGTGTGCGACAATTGCAATACTTTTGCCGTCATAGTTGTTTTTTAAAAATTCGATAAAGTCGGCAACGCGATTTTTCACATCTTCATAACTCTCGCCTTCAGGAAAAGGCTTTGTAATACATTCATCCTCTTGCATAGGTTCAACGATGTCTGACGCGGCGCCATTTAATTTGCCATAATTACATTCACGAAGTCTGGCATCGGGAATAATTGTATACAATCCATCCCAAGCAAGCATTGCCGATTTATGAGCACGCTCTAAATCAGAACAAAAAACAACATCAAAATTCTTATCTTTTGTTTGATCTTTTAACTCTATTGATTGCTTTACCCCTAGATCAGAAAGCTCAACATCTTTCCAGCCCGAAGAAATATAATTTTCGTTATCTACCGTTGTACCGTGTACAAAATAAGTTATTTTAATTGCCATATAATTATAATTATATCACACCCTTATGCTTCAAAAACCCTTTCCGTTTCCCCTCCTCCATTCGTTCAATTGCATAGCGCAATGTTGTGCGGGGTAGGTTTTTATAATTTTTTATTAAAAAATCTTCGCAAGTTTTTGCATCTCTCTTCCACACTTCGCGCAACGCCCAGCCCACGGCTTTGTGCATTAGGTCCTGCTTATCGGCCAAAAGCTTTTTGGCAATGCGCAACGTTGGCCCATAAACGCCGTATTTGATACTTGCCATTGTGGCAATTATCGCCACGCGCCGGTACCACATATTTTTCGAGACGACTAATTCATCTAAAACACTTTTACTAGCAAGCCCGCTATACACCGCCATACCCAATATTCTACTGGCCGATAGGTCGACCAAGTCCCAATTGTTTACCCTTTTTAAATTCTTTAAATAAAAGTTAAGCACCTTGCTCCGTGCCCCGTCATCACTTGCACGTTCGTATTGTTTAACCAATATCAAAACCCCCACAGCCCTAACCTCGTGTATTGGCGAATTCAAAGCCTGCCCAATATCGGCAAATCCAAGGTGCGCAAATTTACCAACCACCTTGCGCGCATCGGGATTGCTAACACCCATAAATTTATCGCCTTCGCCATATTGCCCCACCCCAGTTTTAAAAAACCATTCGTTAGACTTTTGCCGTTTGGCGCTGGCGTACTTTTTTAATTCGTTATAAATTTCGGTCATAAATTAGAATAAAAACCTAAGGTTATTTAGGTTTTTATTTTTTATTAGACTTTTTAGTATTTAACTCAAGAGTTTTAAGAAACTTTTTAGCTTGCCCCCTGCCCTTGTTCATAGCAGTCGTATACGCCAAAACAACACCAGATTTTGGTGGGTACATTGTCCCCTGACTTACAGGTAATTTTGTTCCTAAAATGTTAACCATAAGTACATATTATCACACATTAATATCAATTTCAAAGCCGTTTTGTTTAGCAATATCATGTAAATATTTTGCTATATTGATCAACCTTTTTGCAGTAGCTTTGCGCCCTAGGCTCATTTTAATTTTACGATAGCCTAGTTTGTCAGTACCATCTTTAACGTCACTAACATAAATCTCTACTCTCGTTTTCGTTTCCATTAAAATTTTTGCCACAGTTAGTTTGCTTTTTATTTGAGTCTCGAAAAAAACTTGTGGCCTCATTACTCTGTCGCGTTTTAAAAAAGCCTCAAAAGACTTTACCCAATCCTGCGGTATAACCAAAACAATTTTAATTTTTGGATTATTCTTACTATATCGTTGAACTTTTTGTGATTTAACATCAAAGCCATTAAAATCTTTTAACGTGCCGTCATACACCAACTGGTCTTTTTTATTTAAATACGAAAAAGCAAACTCTGTTTTACCACTTGCTGTACCACCAGCCATTAAAATTATTCTTTTATATTTTTGAGACTTTAATTGGTCAATAAAATCTTTGTTTGCAAGCTGGGCGCTTTCAATATGAAAATCCTCTGACTTTTTTGGATCATAGCCAGGTATTTTAGTCTTATACTCGTCCACCTCAATTATCATATAAACATTATACCACACCGCAAAAGCCCGAGTGTGCCCTCGGGCTTTGTATTAAACATTCTGGTATTCTGCAGAATGTTGGAATGTTATTTGAAGGATTTGATGAAGGTTACGACTTTATCTCCGTATGGAGACAATGAGTGTGTGACATTACGACCTTGGTATTTTTTATTGAGCAGGCCCGCTTGGACTAATTTGCGAGTATGTTCTGAAATAGTTTTGAAGTTCCCTTTTAATTCGCCAACTATACCGTCGAGTGTAATCTCGGGATTCTTTTTAACCAAAAGTAAAACACTAATACGCCAATGATTGGCCAAGCCTTTGAAATGCCGTTCCATTTGCTTTGCTGTTTTCATAAATAAATTATACTACAGCCTTATTAAAACACCCAAATATTTGTGTGAAAAACATTCTGGTATTCTGCAGAATATAAGAATATTATTTATCGATAAGGAAGAGCGTTGCGGGAGGTTGCCCCACTCCAGTTTTAAAAAACCATTCGTTAGACTTTTGCCGTTTGGCGCTGGCGTACTTTTTTAATTCGTTATAAATTTCGGGCATGGGAATTATTTTTCTTAGTAAGAAAGGCTCTTGGGATTTAAACCCCTCTTTTTTAGCTCTTCATTCAGCGCCGCATAGAAATACCCCCTTGCACTTACCCATCCTGATTTTTTTACATCTTCCTTATACGTATCTATCAACTGCTCATTATCCATTTTTTGAAACTTTTCTTGATATTCCCTATAAAGTAATTGTTTTTCATTGGATATTTTTACATGTAAATCTTTTTTGTTTTGTTTCTTTGCAACCGCATCAGAATGTTTTTTTTGATCATCCAGTAAAATCTGAGCTCTTTGTTTTTTTGCATTTTCTTCCATTATTTTACTATCTTCAAAACTAATACCAGATTTAATATAATAATTACCTCCATTAAAAGCTATCCAGTCATATAAATCCACTGCTTTATTTACATCTATTTCAGCCAAAGAGCCAATTACATTATAGACATTAGTGGTACTGCCGAAACCACCATATTTAATTTCTATTAAATGACAACCTTTTATAAAATCTACCAAAAAAGATGCTTCCTCTTTTTTAGAACCTAATAGTTGTTGTTCACTTACTACGCGATTAAGGGCAAGGAATTCTCTTCTTGTAATATGCCCGGCATTAATTTTATATTTTATTCGCAAAATACGACTTAATTCTCTATTGCCCAATGTCGGCAATTTATTTGTAAAATACTTAAAATCCTCGGGTGTACATACTCCCTTTTTACCAATTTCTATTATTTTATTAATATATTCATCTTGCATATAGTTATAAAATGCTATCTTTATCTATATCAGGATTCAACATATTTCCACACCAAGCTTTTGTGTGCCATTTAAACTTATCTGCCCCACACTTTGAACATTTATATATTTTTACCCAGAATGGATTTTTAGAATTACCACAAACAGGACAATCTTTATATACCATTTTTAAATACCCCTTTCTTTTTTCATCTTTAGAAAAGATAGAGATTTTAAATAAGTTTTTATAGCTAAGATTACTCATATTTTATATATTATTATTTAATTTTCTGAAACACAAACAAATGCTCGTGCATTATTAATAAAAAGTTACTGTCTTTTGATTTTTGCACCCAAAATCCTGTGGCTTTGCAGTTAAATTGTCTTTTAATAATATCTTCTTTTAATTCAAAACCAACATCTAAAAATTTCTGCATTACTTTATATGCCAAAGGTTGATACATTTTATTACGCCTTGTGTCGCCCATTAGAATTGCGCAAAACTTACCCGGCCTTAAAACTCGATACAGCTCCCTTGCAACCTTCTCGATTTCATTACAAAATTTATCTATATCATGAATATTTGAAAGATCATCGGACAATGTACCATCACTATATTTAATTATATCTGCATAAGGCGGATGAGTAAGTACAAAATCTATCTCTTTGTCTTTAATAAATTTCATATCACGAGCGTCACATTTTATGATCCTTTGCTTGGCCTTATTCTCAGATTCGAACTCAAGAGATTTTTTAGTCCGTTCAATTGCGTCTTCGTTTACATCAACACAAGTAATGTGTCTATTCAAAATCTTGGCTTCTATTGCTGTCGTACCACCACCAATCATGCAATCAAGCAAATGATCGCCTTCTTTCGAGTATCGCAAAATCAAATTCCGCACAACCTCCGGTGCCCAATTCCCTCGCCAATCTGAAGCATGTGTAGCCCAATTCCCCCTACGAGGAAAAGCCCAAACAGTCGTACACTCCATTTCAAAACTTTCCGGATGAAGTTTTAAATTTTTTTGAGACATTGTTTTTTACTTTTTATTCCAACAATCTTTAGGAAAACCTATTTTCTTTAAAATATCTGTAAACGCAACGTATTCAATATGCTGTTCTTTGTAAAAAGCTAAGCTTTCTTGGAGTTCTATTGTTTGATTATTTTTATCTAAAAGATCTCCGAACGCAAAGCCTTCTTTCGCTTCATATTCTTGATATCCAACCAATATGATCTGAAGTGGCTTTTTGTATAATCTTGGCAATTCACCATATTTCAGTGGCACACCAAGTATTTTTTCTCCTGCTGTTCCTGTAGTAGACCAACTTCGTCCCTTGACTTCATAGACATAATCATCACACTCTAAATCAGGACTATAACTTTTATTTCTTATAGAACTTCTCATTAATGTTGTAGACCTGATGTTTTTCCTACCCAACAAAACAAGCCCTTCCTTAACTAAGTCTTGGCAAAGTTTAGTAGTCCATTGATTACCTACCCCGCCAATTACTGAACGAGCCCACTCCTTTTCAATGTTATTAGCTTTTTTAAGCTCTGCAACATTACTTGAGTTAACCAAAGAAACCTTGGTAATAGACTCATAACACCATTGAATAACTTTCGGATTATTAAGTAAGTTTAAGTTTTCTTTTTTCATATTTTTTTCTTTAGCTCGAGCCATGTATTATTATTTTTTGTAAATACCTTATTCGCATTAAGACTAGGATTTAGTTTAATTTCTTTATTATAGTATACATTTAAAATATTGAATATATTATTAAAATCTGACATCTTCTTTGATTTTAAATAAAAAAGACCAGCCAATATATGAAAATCCATATGTTTTAACATTGATCTTTTATTTTTATCTTTTTCATTTTTAATTATATCTTCTATGAAAAATGCTATTTCACAAAGCACCCATAATTGTTTCAAATTTGATTGAATAGATTTTTCTATTAAAAGATATCTGCCTTTGTTTGTTACAATGTCAAAAAGAAATTGTTTTTCATTTTTTGCGGCGGCTGGTTTTTCAAGAAAAGCAGAATATACCCATTGAAATAATTTAGCTGCCGGAATCCCATTTTTAGATGAATTACCTTTTTTTCTTTTATAGGTATTTTTACCTTTACTAATTATTTTAATATACTCTTCTAAAAATACTGCAATATCGTCATTGGATCTTAAATCTTCCATCTTCACGGCATTTTGAGTATTAGACGTCTCACATATTTTTCTTGTAAAATCATCTTTAGCCTCTATAATTTTACATATTAATGCACCTTTTTTAATTTTTTCAATATTCAAAAAACCATCTTTATATGCACCATAAAGCCCAAAAACGGTTTGTGCACCGTTAACAATTTGAGGGTTATGTATGGTAACAGTACCAGAGTTTGGCTGACAAGGTTCTATTTTTGAACAAGTTATTGTAATACCATTATGGAAAATCCAAAAATTATCAGGGTCTGCTTTTAATGTTTCAGTAATACTATCAGAAAACTTTTTCTTATTTAAATGACCTCTAATGTTTGAACTAATAATTTTAGTACCATATTTTTCAATAAATTCATCAAAGATGGTTTTTATAGAAATTTTTGCAATAATTTCCTTTGAGCCTTGTTGGTTTTTTGCAAATAAATCTTTTTCAATACCTAAAGTGACAATCCCAGTTACGGTTTCTAAGTTTAATTTTTTAATAAAAATAGACTCTATGTCCTCAAATAAAACCTCTATCCCTATTTTCTCTAAACGCATTATGAGATTTTTAATTTTAAGACTTCCTTTTCTTCCTAAAAATAAATCCTCTTTTGAATAAGAATGTTTCTCCCTCGCAATAATAAGCCGTAACTTTCTTTTTTTATCAGATAACAACTTTTTCATATTACTCTTAATTGCCTCATCCCCAGTAAAATCAATATCTTTACGATTTAAATATTTCTCCAAAGATATGGTTAGTTTGTCAATTTCTTTATCAGAAATTCCTTTATTACATTTAAAATCAAAAATATCTATATATTTTTTACCAAATATAAAACCATCTATACCGCCATCAGCGGAACAATCGGTTATTATTTTTTCTAATTCATTTTGTGAGAAATCATAACCATAAAAAACTGAAATAAAAGGAACGGCAAAGATATAAGCATCTTTGTCACTACCTCCATACTCTTTATTTTTTTTACTAAAAAGTTTTTCAGATAATAATTGTTTTTCTTTCTTATGTAAATTAAATAACTCAAGATGCATAAACTTAATAATTAGTTATTAATACCTCTGTAATTTTTCCGCGACCTGTGCCTTTGGAGTTTATGGCTCGGCCGGCTTGGACTTTACTGATTTTTATTTTCTTATCTTTCAATTCTGAATAAATTTTATTGATAAATGGAGTATCTGAATTTGAAAGCATCACAAAACAACCTCTTTTATGAAGCTCATAAAATGTGTCTCGAAGTTCGATTTGCTCTTTATCAAGGAAAGAATCAGCAGTATAAGCAGTAAATGAAGAAGTTTTATTGATTGGGTAATATGGTGGATCAAAATATATGAAATCCCCTTTCTTTGCCTTTTTCAGAACATTTTTGTAATCTGCATGATTGATTGTAACTTTTTGCAAAGCTAGAGAAACTTTTTTAAGATTTACTTCATCGCAAATCAAAGGATTTTTATTATCGCCAAAAGGCACATTGAATTCGCCTTTACTGTTTACTCGATACATTCCATTAAAGCATGTGCGGTTAAGGTAGATAAAGCGTGAAGCAATTTCGATATCTGAAAGTGTGTTTACTTTTTTTGCACGAATTTTTAAAAAGTATTCTTTCTCATGTTTGTGTTTTTTAAGAGACTTGATTAATTCATCAACATTATTTTTTATAACATTATATGTAATTACTAAATCTTTATTAGAATCTGAAAGGACTGCCTTTTGTGGAAGCAGATCAAAAAATACAGCACCACCGCCAACGAATGGCTCGAAGTAAGTATTTTTAGATGCATCAAACCCTTCTGGTGGGTAAAGCCCTAGATCACGAAATTGTTTTAAAAGCTGACGCTTGCCACCAACCCATTTTACAAAGGGCTTTGCTTTTTCATCAATAATTTTTTGGATTTGCTCTAGGTCAAATTTGCCTTTTGTATAACTTAAAACATGCTGTGCAAATATTGCATTTATGTCAAAATCTTGTTGAACTTTCTTGATTAATTGACTAGTTGTCATATATATATTCTACCATAAACCCAAGGGGTTGTTTAACTATCAATCTCCTTCATTAATTTATCAGACTCCAATAAAACCTTGATAATTTTTTGATAATGCTCGATTTCTTCGTTCGTTAATTTTCTACCTTTTCGATCTTTTAGATATTTTTGAGCAGGTTGGTAGCCACCTATGTAGAAATTCCATGAGATTTCGGGGACATTACCAAAGTATTGTGTGTCGTTTATATAAACATTTCCATTTTCATATTTTACCTTTTCTACTACATCACTACCCGATTGTGAATAAGCTGTAATTAAATTTTGACACTCTGGGTCGTTCATTAAATGAAGTCCACGCAATGTTGTCCCAATCTTTACCAATCTTTCAAATTCCTTTTTGTCAGCTGGGTATTGAACTCTAGGAAAGTCTATTTTTAAGAATTCCTTGTAAGTCTCGCGATATTTAGGTGAATGCAAACTTGCATAAATATAATCTAAAATATCTTCAGGCGTAGTCTCGCCGACTATTTCATTTATTTTACTCCAAATTTCTGTATTTAAATTCGGAACTTTTTCTCCTTTTTCTGTATATAAATAAAGTGGTGCCATAGTATCAATACTCACACTGTCAGATCTTATATATCCATTTACAACGATACTGTTAGATAAAAACACATACGATACTGGTGTCACTGATGGAGACCTTTGGACATACACCAAAGAAACATTTTCTTTACCTACTATATTCTTGGTTAAATCGCCCCTAGTTCTCCATACTAGATTTTTATCAAAGTATGTATACCTAGTATCAAATGGGCGGTATGCCAAAGGTACTATTTTTGAATGATCATTTTCGATTTTCTTTTTATTATCAACAATCCATTTTGAATAATTTTTGCCCAGATCATATTTTTGCTTCAGTTCATTTTCAGAAATATCATTTTGTAAAAACTCATCAATTCTCTTAGTCAAAACATCCTTATTTTCATCGACAATAAAACTGTCGCCCATTGTTACTATTCCGGTTGTATTTTTAGGGAATAAATCAGAAACAGAAAAACCTTTTTTATAGTCAGATTTTCCAACACCCTCAAGCACCCACATATCAGTATTGTCGGGAAGCCCTACCCATTTTAAATTATCTATAGTAGTGTTTTCAATTTTTTCGAATTTGTCCTTGCGAGAACCGTAAAGGTCACATTTATAAATTTGTGCTAATTCTTTATTTCTTGTTTCAGATTTTTTAATTCCTAAGATTATTGATACACCTGTTTTAATATCGAAAACATTTTCGTCTTTACTACCGTCTGGGCTTGTTTCCTTTTTATTACTATTCCCATGTAAATCTAAAACATAAATTTTATTAAAAGTATTTCTTAAGTGCCAACGCATACCACGAAATGTTGGGTTATCTATATAGCCATGGGCGGTAATCATTCCTACTATACCCTCACCATTTTTCTCAACCAAACTTTCAGCGAAACGAATAAATTTAACATAGTCATCATCAAGCCAATTTTTCTTTTCTTGTAACTTTTGTTTGCCACCGATTTCAACTTTGTAATCATTATTTTCTGTGTACTGTTTATTCATTGAAATTCCACTATAAGGCGGATTACCAATAACACACATTATCGGGAACTCGGATTTTATACGAGATGCATTTTTGCTTTCTTCGGCGATAGTGTCCATCAAACCAAACAATGTACCTTGATTGGCATAATCAACTGGAGCATCTAGAGTATTTGTAAGATAAACACCCAGACGAGTTTTCAGATCACCAGCCTTTGTGTCATGCAATGTCATACCTAATTTTAAATGAGCAATTGTGTATGATGCCATCATTAATTCAAATCCGTGCAATCGTGGCAAAAGATCATTTTCAACATACGCAGGCCAACGACCTTCTTGCCCCACAAAACTATTATGAATGTTGTGAATTACTTCGTTTAGGAAAGTCCCTGTGCCTGTAGCAACATCAAGAACTTGGACTTTGTGGTATTCTTTTTGAACTTTCTTTTCTTTGCCAGATTTGTGATCAATTTCCTTTTTTTCTATTTGGATTTTAGTAGTATCAGCAAGTCCGCGAGTAAGATCAAACTCACTTTTCAAAATACTATCTACTGCACGAACAATAAACGAAACAACAGGTTTGGGCGTATAGAACACGCCCATTTCCATTTTCTTTTTGGCATCATATTCGCGTAAGAAATCTTCATAAAAATGAATGATTGGATCTTTGTTGTCTTTTTCTTTGCCGTAAAAATCAGTAAGTAACTTCTCAACATCAGCATGCTGAAAAACTTCGCACAATTCGTCTACTATATAACGAAGCCTATCAGGGAAAGTATTGCCAGCAATATGGTCAAAGAAAGAACGTAAAAATGGATTTGTTTTGGGGACCAATTCACGAGCCTCAGCACGAGAAAAGCTTTCGGCTGTCTTGTCATTATAACGAGCGGCAAATAACCCATAGACTAAGGTTTGAGCATACATATCAGCAAAAGTTTCGTTATCCAGACCTGATACTAGACTATCTTTTACAACATCAAGCATTTTTACTAAATCAGCATATCTATCAGTATCACTTGCAAGCATTTCGCGAACATTGTCGCGAATACGCATAGCCTTGCCACCCATAATTTTTGCTAATTGTTTACCGCTTTTTATTGGCTCTTTATGAGATGAGGCAAAATCAATTAAAGTTTTTGAAAGTAAAGAGAAGTTTTCAGATATTTCATTAATAGTTCTTAAATTTATATCAAAATTTGCAATTGAAACAGGCTCACCATATTTTACACCGTTACGATAAAAACGAAATTCCACATAGTCAGTAAGCACAAGATTATCATAACCAAAATAACGATCCATTTGATTAGATTTTTCAATTTTATCCAAACTTACACCAATATCCTTGGCTTCGATATATAAAATTGGTACACCATTTTTTGAAATTACAAAATCGGGTTTGTTTCCATTGTCACTAGTAGAATCATGATTGATTTGAGTAACCTTGCCATCGGCTTGAAAAATTTCTTTCAAAAGATTCTCAAAATCAGCACGATATATCATTTCGCGTCCTTTCGCCACATCATTACGGGCAAATTTTAAAGCTATGTTTTTAATATATTCGTGCATGTGATAAACCAATAATACCACAAATTCCAAGGGTTGTTTAGTTTACCTTTTACCCTACTCGCAAGTATTCTTCCCTATTACCTGATTAAAAACACACCAAGAAAAAATACTTTCAAAAACGCAGAAACCCGAGGCAAAGATTAAAATTGGGTTCCATGTTGTAAGCATGGCGAATAATAGCATTGCCAAACCAAATGCAAGCCTTGCTAGGCGGTCACGAGTGCCGATGTTTTTAGACTTGGTTATAACGCCCGCCATGGCACGACGGGTTTGAACATATTTGATAATAAATTTTAAAATAAAGCCAAAAATAAATGCCAGTATATACAATATCGCGATCATACCCCAGCCAAATGGTGATGCAATAAAGCCAATTGGTGAACCGCCAAAAAAGTCCTTTTTAAGTTTGGGTATTATTGTCAGTGCATTTAGCCCCTCGGTGCGGTCAAAGGCTTCAAGCTCGCCAATGGCCAGTGAATATTTGCTGTCGTTAGCGGGGCTAGATACGGTAATTTCGTAAGTGCCGGCAGTGGCGCGAGATTTGTATTCGGGGCCCTTCCAATATGTGTCGGCGCCAAATGGCTCGTAGAATTGGGTCCAGGTGTGGGAAGGGCCCGCGAGCGTAGCGAGCGGGCCTGTGTCGCCCTTTTTAACAATTGTTGCCGATACGTCTTTCTTCTGCCCCGCAATGTCGGGTACCAGTACATTTACATACAAATCAAAATCAGTAGTCGCATTGATAACATACACATCGGGTACGCCAACCAATTGGGCATAGTAAGCTTTTGAAATTTCGGGGCTGGGCACAATAGTCAAACGACCCTCGGTAATACGTGGCTGATGCGCCAATGCGAGTGTAGGTAATATTAAAAGACTGAAAGCTAGAAGTAGGAATTTTTTCATAAAATTATTCATTTACTTTTTCATTAAATTCGGCATCGCGAATATTTGATTTTGTTTTAGGATTTGAAGGAATAATAAATGTACAAATATAATACGCCAACGCACATGGAATGATTGCTGTAATTATCATTACAAAAACGAAAGCCACACGCAAAATTACAGGGTCAATATTGTAATACTCGCCCAAGCCCCCTAAAATACCGGCAAATACCTTGTTATCGTTACTTTTGTATAAATGCTTCATATTTATAGATTATAGCATTTTTACCATTAAAAATCATAAAATTTTATTTAAAATTTTTGACAAAATAACAAAAAAGGGTTATTATAACAACGATTAAAAATATGAATAACACAAATAAACAAACAATGAGTGCTAAGGCCCGAGAATTTAATGTGGCAAATATCCACATTAGCGATAAAGAAGGTATTGAAAAAATTGGCGATATGTCAATTGCAACCAAAAGACTTTACAGAAGATACTTAAGAATACTCTATGAAAAAGGTGAGCTCGTAAGAAAGGTCATAAACCATAACCCTTACAATATGGGGTCAGATTATTGTAGGGATTTGATGATTAACGTTTTTAGGATAATGTCTTCTAAAGAAGAATGGTCCGACGCTAAGGATTTTGATAAAAAAGCCAAAAGGCTACAAAATCGGTTGTTAAAACAAACCATCAAAGACTTCCCAAAAAACAAAAGATATATATTGGTATTTAAACCGGACTATACCGTCTGGCATAACGGTAAAAAGGTAAACATTCGTAGAAAAATCGAAGAAATTAAAAACAAAGCATTAGGGTTAACACCTTAATGCTTATTATTTTGCCTAAAAGATTTTAATAAAGATAGATCAATAAAAAAGCCCTATATTACTTGCGGTAATACAGGGGTATACGTTATTAGGTTGTTTTATTTTTCTTGATTTCTTTTAGGACTTTATAAGTTCCTCGAATATCACGCCTTCTTTTTCTATTAGGATTATCTTTAATCCATTTAGTACTTTTTTTAAAGCGATTTGTTAAATAATCTCTTTCTTTTTTAGGGAGATATTTAGCATATCTTAAAAAATCAATTGGTGTATCATCCTCCTTTGGATTTTTTGATCGCCAAACAAATACGTCATGCGCCACTTCAACTAAAATTGTATTTTTAGGCCTGTTATCAAAAATTTGTTTCAATAGTTGAGCGCAGGCTGAAAGTCTAAATAAAAGCGAAGCCCCATTATTTCTTGGGCAAATAAGAGAAATTTTATTTCCTGATTCTTTGTCTGTCCCAACATCCCAAGCTGTACCGGTTGAAGCAAAATCATCACCAATCATACCAGTATGTATATGAACCTTATCTCCATTTGGATAAATACGGCAATACTGTTTCTGTAATATGTTATCAAATGTGGCCCGTTTAGGCGGTATCTTTGGGTTTTCAGTTGCCTCTTTTAATTTATCTTCAGTTGTGAATTCTTCAAAATCAAGAGTTTGCAAGGTTTCAAAAAAATCTTTTTTTTGAGTATCCAAAGCTTCTTCAAAAGCTGGGATCCCGTGTGTTGATGTTCTTGTCATAGTTTTAATTTTTTAAAACTATACTATATATTTATATGTTTAGCAAAAGTTGTTTTATTTAATTGCACCTTCGGCGCGGAGTTTGCGGATTTTCTCATCACGACCGCGATTATATTCGCCAGCTATACCGTCGCTACGAATTACGCGGTGGCACGGGATTTTGGGTTCGTAATTGGCTTTCATTATGGACCCAACTGCGCGGGCAGCCCCTGGGCTGCCCGCGCGTTCTGCAACCTCTTTATAAGTCATAGTCTTCCCTTTTGGGATTTTACTTACAATCTCCAAAACTTTTTCCTTAAAAGTTTGCATCTTGTTCTAATTCTTTAAATATTTACAAAAGTTTGTTTCGTTAAAACTATAACCCTCTTCGATTTGCGCCCGATCGATACTGAAATATTCAGGCCGTATATATGCGCCAAAGTCTCCGTACGAAGCAATCCCCGCCCCATCACTTACTCGCAAATATGAAACGCGAGGTGGAAGTGATGGCGACTCCTGCTCTCGAACAATCTTGACCAAGCCATCACACATATAAGTAATAGTAGGTGGATTACCAGTGTTTAATGGACCTTGATTTACAACTACTGTGTCTTGATTTTCTTCATTTTTAATTTGATCTTTTATAATTATATCGTCTTTCTTTTCATTTAAATTATAACAAGGTCCTCCATAGATTTTAGTTGGTACATTATTATCTTTTAAGATTTTACAATCCGGATCATCTTGGAAACCTACTAAAATACTCCATTTATCATCTTTTTTTATTGCAATATAATGTGAATCATAATAGATACCAGTAGCAAAATTATCCTTTATAAGATCAATTGTGTAATTACCAGATGTAAAATTTAAATCTGATATTATTTTTGATTCTTCATTGATAGAAACTTCATTCGAAGAAACTCTCTCCCAACCACGAGGAAGACAACCATTAGAGAATCCTCGAATTTCTCCTGTTTTTATATTTTTCGCCATTGGCGCATCTGTTGTACAAACTTTATTTTTATTTGTATAGACAAAATATCCAAGTCCACCAAGTGTTACGATTATTAAAATTGTAATTAGTGTTTTTTTCATATTATTTATCTTTGTTTATTTGAAGAAAATCTAGCATCCCCCCAATAAATTTCTAACTGCCCGAGTTTATCTATATAAAATTCAGAAAAAGGACTATTAGCACAATCAGTATTGTATTTTAAAACACCGTCAATACCAATATGAGTTTCTGGGCTATTTAAATTTAAAATATTACAATCTTTATATTTAAAAGTATTTTTATAACCTGGAAGATTTTCAAAGTCTACTTTTAATTTATTACCTTTTATTTCAATTTTTTTACCAAGCCAAAGAGGTCTATCTTCTTCTGAAACTGTATTCGTTAGATCTCTATCCCAATCACCATAACCATCAAAAACCCATCTACCTTGTGGATTAGGTTTAAAAATATCACTCAAGATTGGGTCTATACAATCTTCCATATATTTTACATCAAATTCAAGAACTTCTTGTTCTGTTAGTTCGATTTCTGTTTTCCATTTTGGTATATACCCATGATAAAGTTTTTGAAAACATTCACTATTATTTTCAACTTGTTGCGCATCTCCACCAAAACCGCTTTTTTCAGGATTATTAGTAAAAACTACTGATAATAATTTTTCTTTTTGAGTTTCAATATCATAACTATAATTTGCTTTTGCATACGAAGGGAAATGCCATTCAAGAAAACCAAGATCTAAATCCCTAGAAGTATTTGGGTAAATTAAACGAATGAGTTCTTCCCCGCTTAAATCAAGACTATATTTAATAGTCGTACCATCTGAATCCCACATTAAGATATCACTATCTCCGGAATGTACTTTATATTTTAATTCTAATAATTTATCCTTTTTTTGATAAACCAAAAGATGATTCATAGTGCTTGATCCACCAGTACTATCAATAATCGCAACCACTAACATATCATTTTTTTGACTTAGAATTCTATAGCTTGTATGGCCATATTCATATTCATTACCAAGTTCATCCTCAAAAGGAGAATAATTAGCACTAATTCTACCATCATCATTTTTAGATGGATGTTTTTCTTCTTGTTTATTACATGCATCAAGATTTATAAGATTTTCAAATTCAAAATTTGACCCAAAACATAATGGATGGATCATTTGTTCAGGATCAATTTTTATTTCTTCTTTTTTCTCAATAATTTCTAAATTATTTTCTACAACAGTTTGTTCAGAATTCCCTTTCTTTAAAAAATCAAAATTTATCAAATCTTTTGAATATGCAAAGTACCCAAGACCTGCGAGGATTAATATTACAAAAGTTATAACTAGAAATTTTCTCACTTTAATATTATACCTCGTAGAGAAATTTTAAACAAAATTATACTACTGGGTTATACACTCTTAAACTACGTCCGTATAACTACCACCATCAGTAACATTGGTAAATCCAGCATTTTGCATCATGCCTTGCGCCATCATTGATCGGTTACCAGATTCGCAATATAAAGTAATTTCAGAATCTTTTGGTAAATCGGGAAATACACCACTCATCATATCCATAATGTCGTGGTGGAGTGCGCCATCTTTGTGTCCACTATCATATTCGCCTTTTGTGCGGACATCAATGTAAATCATAAATTATTTTAGTGTAATACTTGTAATTACAACTGGATTTAATGGCTTGTCGCTACTATCGGTTGGAGTATTGTTGATTGCAGTAACTACATCCATCCCAGATGTGACCTTACCAAATACAGTATGCTTAGTATCCAAGAAATTGTTTGGTGCAACATTTATAAAAAATTGACTACCATTAGTATTGGGTCCGGCATTAGCCATAGCAATTGTACCAATATCATTATGATTTGTTGCAGTTATTTCATCATTAAATTTATAACCTGGGCCACCTGTACCCCACATTGATTTTTTAGTATCATCTTTTGATAGTGGGTCGCCACCTTGGTTCATAAATCCTTTGATAACACGGTGGAATTTTGTATTGTTATAAAATCCTTCACTAGCTAATTTTGTAAAATTCGCGACTGTATTTGGAGCTGTATCACTAAGCTGTATTGTAATGTCTCCCATGTTTGTGTGCATTGTTGCGTACATAATCTTTTTATTATCTTCTTTATTATTTGTAATAGGATCTTTTTTTACTTCAGGAATCGTTTCTGTTGGTGCTGGATCTGTTACTGGAGCATTTATTTTATTTATATTTACAAAGTAAATCCCCGCCCCAATACAAACTAATATTAAAATTATAATTAAAACTTTTTTCATAATATTTTACAAATTATTTATTTTATTTTGATTTATCTTAGCAGTGTAGAACATCATTATCATCAACAGTACATATAGCAATATTGTACCAGCTAATAAATTAACAGATTCTACTTGGATTAACCAATAGATAACACCATATATTCCTAATAAACCAGTTGCAGTAGCAACACCATATTTTGTAGAGTTAAGCGCAGTACCAATATATGCACCATTTATAATCATTGTTACAATAGTAGCTATAACATATGCCCCCATGAACCCGATTTCTTCCCCTAAAGAAAGGTTTAATAGATAAAACAAACAAAGCGATATTCCAACCAAAACATATTGGATTTTATTAGCGATAAATTTTCGGCGCATATCAAGCAAAAAGATTATAAAGAAAGTAAAAACAATAACCAATGATGCATATTTGGTTATTCGGTCTACCATTGTGATATCATCTGCCCCGCTTATAAAATCAACTCCAATAAATTTATTTTCAAGCTTACGGAAACTGCTAGAATCATCTGTTTGATAAGAATAATCCACATTAAACACGGCTTTGGTGTTTTTAGAATTTTCTTCTAAACTCCCATAGTCACTACCTTTGATACGAATATTATCAAATTCAGAATTAATAGTTAAAGTATATATCCCTTCATCCAAATTAATAGACCGTGAAGCCTTGGAATCCCAAGAATAATGCAGTGTTGCGTCTTTACCTTTGAATTCATTTGGAATTTTGATTAAATAATAAGAATTTTTATTATTACTATAAATATCATCATCTCCTTTATTAAAATCAGAAATAGGAATCATGGTTTTACCATCAATAGTTATTTCTGCTTTGAAATTTTTAACATTCGCAATTGAAAAAACCGGGATCTTGATATAACCCGAATCAAAATTAGTTGGGATTTTAAAACTTTCATTAGATGAAACACTATAGTCAAAAGACACAAATTTTTGTTTACCTAATTTTTTTGAATTAGTATCAATGATATCAATATCAATAACTGGGTTATTAATTGAAGTTTTTGTAATAATGCGAGAACTTTCTAATCCATTAACATTATTAGCAGTTAAAAGGCTTGATGGCGAAACTGTCAGAACTGGTAATTCGGTATCGATACCTTTAAATGCAGTTCTGGCATCATCTATTCTATTTAGCACAAAAAGTCTTACGATAAGACTTGCCATAAAACAAATAAGCGCGATGATAAATACTGCTAATATTCTATCCCCTAGCTTTTTACTAGTTTCATGGTCTAGTTTTGGAAGTTTAAATATATTCATATAACTGGATTATAGCACTATATTATATAAAATAAAGCATCTTTAATTATGGGCACTCATTTGACTAAATCCCCTAAAAAATATATAAAGAATACAAATAAAAACAAAAAATATGACTCAAGGAAAATATTACCAGAAGAAGAAAAAAGAAGAACTCCACGAAAATATTGTATGGGGTAAAGTTTTTTTAGTAATATTATTTTTATTTGGTATAGGCTATTTTGTCTACAATATAACAAATGGATTTAATAAGAAAAACAAAGAATCAACCCCCATAGAAAAAATACAAAAAAAGAGAGAAAACGAATACATGCTATAGCATATATAGTCTTCTAAAAGACCCTTAACCTTGGCTTTACCGCTAAGGTTTTATTATATTGACACATAATATAATATAGGTTATAGTATATAAAAGTAAAAAATATGAACGCACTAACAACAAAAATCAACAGAAAAGAAGTCTACATTTTGGTTCAAGAAATTGATCTTAAAATAATGGGGATCGGACATTTAAAACTTCTAATTGAAAAAAACCTCAAAAGTCTATTCGCAAAGAATATGGTGACCCCTCGGTTAGAAGTTTTTAAAACATCTAACCAGAAAAATCTAATCGTCCATATTCGAAGGACTAAAAATATTTTGTTTCTCAAAGAAAGACATATTGATTTTTTCAACAAAAAAACATGTCTTCCTGAAATCAAAAACGCCATCTATTCTGCAGGAAAACAGGCGAAACAAAATCACAAAATGTCTGAAGAAATCCCAAAAGACATTTCAAAAGTATTAGCACATCAAAATTTTCAAAACCAGAACTAACAAAAAATGAAAAACAGGAAAAAAATTAGAAATATAATCGTAACGATGGTTGTGATTATCTTAACCCTATTTATAGGGAATAAGTTTAAAAAAGTTTATATGGAGCAAAGAGAATCTTTGCACCCCCAAAACCGGTCAGACTAAAGTCCCCCGGTTTTTTTATTTCATTTCATAATTTTAATTTAGTTATTTGGTTTATTAAATATAATTGCAATTATTACAAAAGAAAATATCAATAACATGTACCATGATGTATACATATGAAAGGATACGGGCTTCCAGTGTACTGTTTGATTAGGATAAACCCAAGCTCTGGCAAATGTACCTATTTGTTCAGCTAAAAATACAAATGAAGCGAGTAAGGCATTTGAAATTAATGGATGAATTTGAAAAGTCTTAGAAGTAAGTGTCACATAAAATTTTGTCTCCCAAAAAGTAACGATTGCTGAACCAAATATAATATACCTAAAATCATATATAAAATTATTAGTAAAAAAATTTATATAGATCAACAAACCAAGAATAACTAATATTCTCCTGCTAGGTAGTTTGTAAAAAATAAAATTATTAATTCTCCACGCCCGAGCAATATATGAACCCACAGATGAATACATAAAACCGGTAAAAAGTGGCACTGTGCCGATAGCAAAAATTGCCGGTTCAGGATACACCCACGAACCTACCATAGGTGATGTTTTAAATATTTCCATCCCCATAGCACATATATGAAATATAATGATGGCTAAAATTTCTTTAGGTTTTTCCGCCTTTGTAACTATTAAAATAACCTGTACGATTATTGCAAAAATAAACAATGCATCGTATCGATATACCCCATTAAAATCTATATAACTGCTAATAACTAATGCTGCCAACATAAGTCCTCCAAACACAGCACTTGAGGCCTGCTTCTTTAAAAATATCCAAAACTCGGAGAGGAATGTTTTAATCTTCATAAATATAGGTATCTTTAACAATACCGCGTTCATCAAATTTTACAACGAGCCATTTATTATCAGATGCAGTAAAAGAAAGCCAATATAACCATCTATCTGATTCTATTTTATTTCCTTCTAGACCTATTAAATCTACGACATCCTCTTTAGTTAAACTAATAAGTTTTTTATTTAAAACAAGCCAATGAGCCATTTTTTTATGGGGAGTCAAATAATTATAAGATCCTTCTCTATTAGAACTTTTCTCTTTTATTTCAAATTTTTCCCATCCACTTTTCCATTTTTCTGAATCAAATTTACGCACAAAAATAAACTTTATAAATAATAGATCAAGTATTACAAACAGAATTACTAAAATTATTACTCTTTTCATATTTAATTATTTACCAAACCTCACCCCAAGTTTTTGTTTTTGGGTCGTAAAATATGGAATGACCAACTCCATAACTACCAAAAGATATTGTGTAATCTAAACTATCTCTTGATAAATCATAATAAATTGGACCACTTTCATCATAATTTAATCCTATCTCTCTAAATGATTCTGGTAGTTTACCATTTTGGTTTCTATATTCTTCTATTTTAATAACAGCATCATAAACTAACTTTATTCTTTTATCATCACCAAAATCAGTAAAAACAAAAAACCATACAATAAGATATACAAATACTACAAGCCCTATTAGTTTTAAAATTACAAATATTTTATTAAACATATATTTTAAACTTTTTTTTGAAATATATTTTTATTTATATATCTACTAATAAACATCAACACTATAGGTAAGACTAATACTAAAAATAATCTAAAAAATAGATCTATGATACTGATTGGATGGTCTGGTCCAGTTGGTGAAATACCAGCAAAAAACTCAAAATAGAATATATTCAATATAATATATATCATTATATTTATATAAAAATTTTTAAGATAATTTAATTTATAAATTTTAAAAAATAAATATTTTATAAAAATAAAGTAAAGTAATAAAACTATAGACCAAAAAGAGACTATATTAAAAAATACAAAAAAATCATCGAATAGATATCTAAAGTAATTTGTTGTTCCATAATAAAAAGGCATCCCATCTAATATATTTGAAAAACTAACTATACCTAATAAACTTAACAAATAATGAGTGCTTTGAAAAAATAAAGTTATTAATATAACTATCAAAAAAAATAATACGACTTTTTTAAATTTTATGTACATAATCAATTATTATAATCTACTACTAAATTTAATGCTTTACCATAAGACCTAAACCAACTATGAAAGTTATCATTTTGTCCTGTGAGATCAATACAACCCGCTGAACCAGGGTCATAACCGCCATGAATATAAAATCCTGTATTATTAACACCTGTATCAACATTATTTAACTCTGTTCTTTGTGTCCCCCAGCTCTTTACCCCACCAGGAAAAGAACCCATTTTAAGACCCGCAAACTTAGTATATTTACTCATATTTGATTTAGATTGATTTAAATTGCTAGTGTTCTTCCAATACTGAATTTGAGAAGGATCTACAGTTCTCCAATTACCTTCTTCAATAGCCGGAAAATTCAAAGCTGTCCCCCCAGAAATAGCTGCCCATTTTAAATTATCATATTTAATATTATAATCATTATCTATAACCTGAAGAAAATGATTATCGAATATTAAACTTAGATTTCTTTCTTTAGTTGCTAAATAATCACCTTCTTTAATTTTATTTACATCAATAATATTATTAAGATTTGCTAAACTTCCTACTGTATAATTAGTCCCGTTAGTTTTATTTATTGTTTGTGTTATTCCCCCTAACGTATCCCCTTTTTCAACTTCTCCGGTTTTTATATTAAATTTCCCATCCGGGTCAATATATTTTAACGGATTATTTGATGCATATGAATAACTATTCCATCTTTGAGGATCAAGTATTAGAGATTCAAGCTTGGAATTATCAATCTCACGAACAATTGGATCTTGTTGCCAGAAACGACCTTCACCTCCGTGTTGATAACGAGCCTGCATAAAATTAAGACCAGTATCAATATCGTATTCATGCCCAGTATATTTATGTGATTCATCAAAAGCCCCTGACTTTACATTTGAAAGAACCTGCCCAAAAGGATAATATTCAATATCTTGAACTTTTAACGAACCAGCACTATCTGTAACAATTTGTGTCCCCCCTAAGTAATCTGGATGAATATAATAAATGTTTGAAGTTGTTGGTGTTGCACCTTCAAGAGTTGCAATTAATTGATTTTCTAAATAAATATATCTTTTATTCATTGTAGCATTTTCTTCAAAATATTTACTAGGGTTATAAGTTATACCTAAAGAATTTGTAGTCTTAATTCTTGCCCCTAAATAATCATAAAGATAAGTATTTAATATCGGATTTGGTGGAGTAATTTTTTGATATTTAATCAATTCATTTCTGTAACTATAAGTTAAAACTGTATTATCTGGTGGATTTCCAAATTCAACAACATTACCATTTTTATCATAAATATAATCAACCCCGCCGACAGATGTAGCCGCATGTGGGTTAGCATAAACACCTGGTGCAGTACCGTCGTATAAATAAGAACCAGCTCCAGTTTTGTTTAATATATTACCAACAGCATTATAAGAATAATTTTCAGAATACCCAGACAAAGGTGAATTTACTATTTTCGTTGCACTTGTTAAACGAGATAATCCATCATAATTATAATTAAATATTTGTGGGTTAAGTGGGTTAAAATTCTCAATTTTTTGAGTTAGGTTTCCTATTGTATCCCATTGATAATTTGTATCAATAAAATTAGGGTATGCATATGTTACCGGGGCATTTAATAAATTTCTTATTAATTGATATTGCTTGGAATCATCATAAAAATAATTTTGAGTTCTACCATTTGCATATTGGATAGATTCTCTTTGTCCTAATACGTTATATGAAATGTTATCTATAACACTGACCCATGGGCTAGTTATGATGTTTTTTCGATCGATGTTAATAATTTGACCTAAATCATTATAGGTATACCTTACTAATAATTGGTCTGGGTATTTTATGCTTAAAATATTTCCTTGATTATCGTATTCGTAAAACAAACTCCATTTTTTTGTGTTTAAAGATGTTGTTTCTTCAGAAATTAATCCTCGATTTGTATATATAAAATTTTTTATACTAGAACCAATTCGACTGACGCTACATAATCTTCCTATACCATTAGAACATGAGTCATAACTATAAGTTATTTGAGGCATGCTATTGTTTATTTCACCAATTATTCTATTAAGAGAATCGTAATTGTATCTTACATTATTTCCATTTGGTGTTATTTTTTGGATCAAATTATTATTATCATCATACGAATATGAATAAATACCGTAATTAGTGTCTGACACCTCACGTAAATCAGTTAATGTTAAAAGATTTCCTAATGGATCATATTTCATTGATCTAATATTTCCTAAAGCATCATTTATCTCTACCAAATTACCTAAAGTATCCCAAACATATTTTGTAGTATAACTATTTAAACCATCATATTCAATAACGCTAGTAATCTTTCCAAAAGCATCATAAATAATATCTTTTTTGTTATTTTTAGAGTCAATTATAGTTGTTTTATTTAAACTATAAATATTGGTTGTAGTTCCTAAAGTATTAGTAATATATAATGGTCGATTTAAATAGTCATAGATCATTGTAGTTGTAATATTATTATTTAGGTTTGGCCCATTATAACTGGAGAAATTATTATTTAAAACATAAGGTAATGTTCTTTTATATTCTCTACCCATATTATCGTAAATAGTATCATTGGCTATAAAAATAGACCCATTTTTTTCTATTTTTCTAATCTCTCTACCTAATCCATCTAAAAGAATATAGGACTCCCCTGCAAAGATTGAATTATAATAATTCATTTTTTTAATATAAGAAGGAAGACCAGGTGAAAAAGTATCGTTATAATAATAAATTGTACTTATAACAAGAGGTGTATAAGAAAGATCACTAGAATTTTTTTCAATCAAAGGTCTTCCAAAACCATCAAACTCAGTTTCTTTTTCAAAACCATTAGGATCAATAGATTTTAAAACACCCCCGTGAGTGTAATCATAAATATAACTTGTGGTTTGAGATAAAGCATTAGTTATACTATTTGGATACAAATAATAATAATCATAATTTATACTACTTGTATTATTACGAGCATCTTTAACACTAGTAACCATTCCAAAAACATTATATGTATTTTTTATAGTTTGATAATTAACACCCCCAGCCCATACAGACTCACTAGTTTTATTCCCAATAGAGGCATAACCAAATTGTAAATTATCATAATAAAAGATTTTTTCAGAAATACGATTATCGCCATAATCTTTAAATACGATTTTTGAAGGAAGAATTAATCCACTACAAACTACAAAATTACAACTTGTGTAACTATATTCTGTTTTACGAATATCGGTATCAATATCAATAAAACTTTGATAATTGTTTACATTGACCACACCAAATTCTATTTTGTTTAATAAATTACCATTTTGAGTATCGTATAAATATGTTTCTGCTGTATCATACGAATTCCCCCCATTAAAAATACGTGATATTGATTGTTCTATATAAATAAAGTCCGAGTTTGTATTTTGAATTTTATTATTAAACCATTTTGTAGTATTTTGTTTTAATAAATTGTTATTGGGATCAAGTAAATCTACTCGATAAACTTTACCAATTTTAGAATAATTATCATTAGTTTCACCATTTGATATGTCAGTATCATTAGCTTGATGATAATATGTTATTTCTTTTGTATTATCAGGATTAGTTTGTACAACTTTATTAAAACCTGCAAACTTACGATCAAAAGCATTATTATAATAATATGCCCCGCCAGAATATTCATAACTAGTTTTTGTTATATTACCCAAACCATCATTTGTAGTTATACTTTCAACAGTATTTAGATTTATTGGTAAATTGGGATTTAATAAATTACCCGAGATATCTTTATACTGAGAAGATTTTTTATAAGAAATCTCTGATGTTGCACCTGTCCCATATTCAATCTTTGAAAGCAAATCAGGGGTCTTATTTCCTTTGTTTATATAAGCAATTGTTACAGTTGGAGTACTGTTTTGTGTTCTTAAAAAATCAACAAAACCATCAGAATTAATATCTGCGATTACCACAGGATTTGACATTAAAGAATTATTTGGGATTGTTAAATCCCAAATAGGTTTATAAACCCAACCATTACCAGTATTTAAATATGTCCCTCGGTTCCCACCTGTTTGGTTAACTGGGTCAATAACAATATCGATCAAATTGTCACTATTCACATCTAAAAATCTTACCCCTTGATCATAATAAGAATTCGCAAAAAGTATTGGACTTTCCCAATTAGATTTATTATTAGACCAAAATGTATCACCTTTATTTAAATATGCTTTTGATGTTTTTATTAAATTATAACTATTTGATGTCAAAACATCAGCTAATCCATCAGCATTAATATCTACAATTCTGTTTATATTGAAAGCTAATTCATCAACAGGAGGATCCCAATTATTAGTAACATTTGCAAAACCATAACCAGTATTTAATTGTTCACCTTTAATACTACCTTGGCTTCTAATAATATCTGGTAAAGTATCTCCATTTAAATCAATTAGATGAGAACCATAATCATGGATATCGAATCTCCCAGTAAAAGGAATTTTGGGTTCCCAATTAGAGTCTTTACCCCAACCATTTATTTTGTCATAAATATAAGTATTATAAATATCATCACGAATGAGACCATTATAACTACCACCTTTGGCAGATTGCACAATATCTGATAATTGGTCACCATTTACGTCAGCAACACGCACACCTTGGTCCCAAACATTACCATACGCTCCACCTCTAATTTCAAAATTTAAAAACATTGTTGGGATTTTAAAATTATTATCACTCTTCCAGTCTTTATTTGTTGTATGATCATAAAGTACTTTATCATAATGAAAAGGTCCAGTACTAAGATTTTGTCCGTATCTATCAACAGACTGTATTATATCAACCCAAGAATCACCTTTAATATCTATTGCAATCTCATGATTATCACCTAAAAGTACTGGTGATACCCAATTTATATTATCTTCATACCAACCAGGGGTTGTTTTTTGATAAGTAAATTTTGAAGATGGTAATGTTTTTATAACACCATTTTTATCTTTAGATGATAATGTTATTGAATTAATTAGAGATCTAAACCCATTATCACCCGTTGTATACGTTATCATATATTTTTTAACCCAATTACCATTTACTTTTGCTTGTATTTCATTAATCCGGTAATTTGTTGTAACTTCAAAAGCTGTTTTATATGATGTGTACGAATCGCTTCTTATTTCTCTAAAAAATTCAACCTCAAAAATCCCAGAAATATTTGAATGTTCTGTGTAATTTATTTTTTGTGGGTAAATTTGTCCAGAGTCTTTATAGTATCCATAAGTTATATAGTTGCCATTTAAATCACGTTTTTCGTCAAGCATCCATTTATAAACTTGATTTGTATTTGATATATTATCTTGTCTTGAATTTGCATTTGTTCCAAATTTATAAGTTATACCAGATTTATCTTTAAAAACCCAAGAATTATTTGTTAAAAAATATTCATGAAAACCTCCATTATCTACTCTTGGTCTATATACACCTGGACTTACTTCGATTAATTCTCCATCTATTGAAGATGTAAAATATTTTTCTGAATAAATTTTTTCAGAACCATTTTTATTTAATCTTTCAATATAAGGGATATCCAAACCCCAAGAATACCCAAAAACACCGCCATTTTCATTCTCTTGTGAATTGTAATTAATATTAATTTCTGGAGTCATCCCTAGTCTTCCTTGAGGTATAGTTATAGGATAACTATAATTCATAGCTCCTGTTATTAAATCTGTTTTTGGTTTTGACCCATAAATACCGTCAATTTTACCTGTTGGATATTCCGTCTTACCACCAGCACCATTAGAAGATAGAGATTGTTCAGCTTCTGGGGTTATCTCTTTATCTTCATCATTATTAAGATTAATATCAGGGTCTTCTTCTAATGGAACAACTTGATCAAGATTTTCTGGAATTACAGGATATGTGGACAATTTATCTTGAGAGACATCTTTTACTTCTAAATTAGTTTCATTTATAATATCTGAATTTAAATTATCTAAAACTACATTTTCCTGAATTGTTTGAGAAGTTTGTTCTTCTGCAAAAACTACTGATAATGGGCTTATAAATAAACAAAAAACCACTAAATAAATTAGTGGCTTTTTATATAAAGTTAAATAATTATTAGTTTGCCATAAGAATGGTCTATTCATATGAGTGGATTATAACTCGACTGTATTTAATTTAGCAAATTTAATTGTGGAAAACTCCTGATACAATTACTTGGAGGTCCGACCTCCAAGTAAGTTACTTTGGGTCTAAGTCTTCTTTCCTTTTACAAATATCTTCCCAAGTAATGTCAGCATATTTCTTATATTCTCCAACGTTCGTATATTGCCCTAAAACTATACTGGTATCACAAATAGATTCATTGGTTTTGTTTAAATATTCATCAAGACTTGATTTACTCAACTTGGAGGTCGGACCTCCAAGTGAATCTAAGTTATTATAGT
>JACCDG012057393.1_pt1 | contig 33865 bp, 33 predicted proteins | sample 7442471 | NCBI WGS metagenome assembly JACCDG01 (sample SAMN15323444, study PRJNA562643) | freshwater metagenome | isolation source: river surface water | place: USA:Blue River Watershed | collected 2017-08-17 | reverse complement strand
CTTTGTTGTTTCTGGTCAGACAATTTTGAATTTAAATGATTTGTCATGTGAACTCTCTTCAAAGCAGAAGATAAAAATAGCTAAAGATGCTGTTTTAACAATCGAAAATGGTCGACTTGTTTTAGAGGATGGCTTTAATTTCGAGATTGAGGCTGGTGGTAGATTGATTTTTAGCTCTTTAGAAATATTTTTACAGGGTTCAAGCTCTAGCCTGCCTTTTGGAATTGTTGAAATAAGAGACTTGGTTCGAATAAGAGCTCTAGATCAGGTTGTTCTCGATGTACATGACAAGACAAACCTTGTTATAGATGATCAATCTTCTTTTCATGTTGGTCCTAATATTATTTTTAACTTTAATTATTTAAATTCGTTAAATTTATCAAAAACTGGGGTTTTTTTATTAGACCAGTCTACTTTGAAAGTTCCCGACAATTTTTGCTTAGGATCGGGCACATTACAGATTCGAGGAGATTCTTTGATAGATTCTGTAACAAGCAGTAAAAGTAAAATGAATGTAGCATCATCAGCGTGCTTGCAAATAGAAAATGGAGCAAGTTTGTCAGTAGGCCTGATCTTAAATGAAATTGATTAGCAATTCTAATTGTATTGACCATGTGCTGCTGTTGGGTGTTAAAATAATTCTGTGAGAATTAAAGCTTTGCAATTATGTTCAACAATCAAGGAAGACGCTTTAAGCCAGTTTTACAACAAAGTAAAGTTGTGGCTTTTTTGACTCTTTTATTCCTTTTTTTATCTAAAATTTTGATGTCAGCAGACGCTGTAGGTGTCGCGACAACAAGCTCTGATCAGTCTGCTGTCACAGCGACAGTTGTAAAGCCTTTAGATTCTACAACTGCGCAAGCTTCAACTGAAAGTAGCCAAGTTGCATCAACCAATACTGTTATGACAACTATGCAGCAAAGCTCTTCTGCGCCAGAAGCGCAAGCGGCTGCTGCAAATATTGCTATGACGACGGCTGCCGCATCTGATTCTGTTCCACCTACAGCCGTAATAAACTCTACTGCGGCATCGACTCCGCCAGTAGCAGCTTCAAGTGTGGCATCATCGGAACAGCCACCAACAGATGCAACAATGCCTTCAGCAGCTTCTACTCCAGCTTCCTCTGCAAGCATGCCAGCAACAACTTCAGCAGTTACAACTGTAGATGTTTCTTCCGCAACTGTTGCAAAGTCAGATGTCATGAAGATGTACGAATCGCTTGATCAGGTTTTTGGTTATACACAATGGTTTTCTGGTATCGATGCGATCAATGAAGACCTGATTTCTAAAAATTTAAGCAACTTTAGCAACACAGTTGTAGCAGTTCGTGATTTTTTAAAGTCATCAGATATTTTGGATAGATTAAAAAATTCAGATTCTGACAGAGCTGATGTGAGCAAGATTAAGAACTTGATGGAAGATTTCATTTCTATGAGGTTTTTTGCGCTGTATTATTCAAATGCATTTAACTCAAAAATACTTGGTAAATATTCTGTGATAGCTCCAGCTCTTTCAGAATCAACATTTGATTTAGCTATCCCAAGAATGTCAGATGATTCGCTCATGCCTAGAGCTTGGAGAAATACCACGCTGCCTGACAGTGTTGCAAAATCGGTTTTTGTGGTGAAGGCAATTATTGATCAAATTAATTCACTTCTGTCTGCAGCTGTAACGCCAGCCCCAGAAGTAGCACCACAAGCACCTACGATGCAAGTTGGTGGGCTTAAGTTATAAAGATGTTAAAAAGCCGAGACTGTTTTGCCTCGGCTTTTTAACTTGTATCCTTTTTTATTTACGCTTTTTTTGACATTTTTTCCATTTTCTAAAAACGTAGAAAATAGCTGCTGTAATTGATGCTGAAATTATTAAAGGTTTTATCCAGGAGTGTGTTTGAAAGAATGATTTATTTTTTCCATGAGCAGATATCAATCCTACGGTACTTGTTTCAGCTGTAGTGCTCGTGGCAGCCCTTGCAAGCTCTTCATCAATTTCTGTGCCAAGTTCTTGTGCCCTGCCATAATTTTGTTTTTGTTCCAAAAAAGTTTCATCTGTACTTACAAATCGACTTGAAAGTCCATGTAATAAATTGTAGATGATAATGCTACTTTTTAGGTCAGTTGAATTGTCTCTAGCTACTTGGTCAGCCCTTAAGTGCATTCCACTCGACCTTGCTATGTATTGCTCTTTTTCGGAATAATTATTGAGATTGAAACCATTCTTTTTTTTGATGTCTATGCAGAATTTTACAGCAAGTTTTTCGTACTCTTCCATTTTAGGGGCCGAAGATAAGGAATTTGCAGCGATTAACAAAAATGCGAAAAATACTTTTAAGTTCATGATTTCAGGAGGAGTTGTTCTGATTATTTTTATATTATCAGCTATCTTCAGCCTTGTCTTGTTTTGGCGCCAACGAGCTAGGAAAATTGGGAAATTTCAGGTTTTTGTGTTTCGTTTTGAAATTTTTTTGCCGATAGAGCACCGTTTTTTCCGACTTTTAGCGCATTTGATCTGTTTTTGTTTCTAAATTTTTTCACCAAGATGAAGGTGCCGCCTAAAATTAAGCATATTAAGCCGCCTGTCGTTAAATAATGTGAATTTATCCAGGAGCTGTTAGGGATTGCGCTTGTATTATTTTTTTCTCTGTCAGTACCTGATTTTTTTTGTAAGATTAATAAATCAATTTTTTGTTTGCAGGCATTTAAGCACTCTAGCTTTTCATCATCCATATCCATTGTTTCAAAATCGGTTAGTCTGCAGGTACCGTTTCCGAATAAAATGGTTTTTAGTACGGCATCTATATTTTCCTTATTATTTTGGAATGTTTCCCAAATTACCTTTTGCCCTGTAGTAGATTCAAGCGATGGAAGAAGATCTTTTTCTTCAGAAGTAAGCTCTCCAATTTGAGTGCTAGATAATAATCTGGAATAAACCTTTTCTGTGACGTTAGAAATCTTGGCTTGTTTGTCTTTGAAAAGCCCTGCTTGTGCGATTGTAATGGATAGTAAGTAAGCTAGAGTAAGCAGCTTAGATCGAAAGTTCATGAGAAACATTGTAGGATTAAATCACTTTAATTCTAGCTATTGAATTTATTTTTTCAACCACCATGACCAAAAACGAGTCAAAGCTGAAAAAGCTCCAAAAAAAGGTGATTAAGTGGTTTTAATTGAAAAGTTTAATCCGTAATTAATTAGCTCTTGCTTGCTTGCGGCAGGCTTTTTTAGTTGCATTTCGTAGCATTTTTTCAGGATTTCTCCAAAAACTGGTGATGCTTTAATAAAGCTTTTGAGGTCGTCGCCCGTGACAACTGCTGCAATGGGTTGTGTAGATATTTTCAGCTCTGTGCAACGCTTTTTGATTTTGGACATTTTTTTGCTAGACGCTTTATCGATGAGCTGCAAAAATGTAAATAAGATTTCAAAGTTTGATTTTATTGTCGACAACTCGTGAGCTATTTTTTTTAGCGAATAATCACTTTGTTTTTCTAGCTTTGCCAGCGCTGTTTTTTTTGCAAAAAAACCTAGAGATAGTCCTTGCCGTGACAGTTCTTCAGAGATAGAAAATTTTTTTGCAAATGACAAGGATTCTTCTTTTGATGACAAAAGGTAGCTGATGCATGTAAAAAAATAATAAATTTTGTTGAGATTTATTTGTTGTAAATTTTTCAGAAATGTTTGGAAGCCTTTTTTTCTTAAAATTGATTCAAGCTCTGCAAAGCAGTCTTTGAGTCTACCTATTTTTTTTAGCCATGCAAGTCCAGCATAAATATTTTTGCCTTTGACAATCATTTTTTCAAATTCTTGGCTAATCCTTTCTTTTGCGATTACAGAAGATGAGATGTCCATTTTTTTAGAGATTGAATCCATGCTTTTGCTTGTCTTAAAATCAAATTGAGCAATAAATCTCATTACTCTAAAAAAGCGCAGCGGATCTTCTGAAAATTTTTCTACATCCACAGGATTGATGATTTTTTTCTTTAAATCTCTAAGTCCATTAAAAGGGTCGCAAACATTTACTTTTTTAAGTTCTTTAAGTTTTTGCAAACTTGTGGTTTTTGCAGATTTTTTTATGGAGTTAAAATTTGCTGCAACCTCTGTGAGATTTATCGCAATTGCATTGATTGTTATATCTCTTCGTTGCAAAGCTTTTTCTATGCCAAGGTTTGGATCTGTTTTTACAACCGGCTTTCGGCCCATGCTGTCTTGCCGCGGGATTGACCAATCGATGTCATGCTTAAACATTTTTAATACGCCAAAAGATTTTCCGACAAGTGAAGTTGGGCTAAAAGAGTTTAAACAATCTTGAAGTTTTTCAAGATCTATTCCATGAACCTCAAGATCAAGATCAATTTTTTTTGAATCAGCGTTTTTCATAAACAGATCTCTTGCCGCACCACCAACAAGATAAACGGTTGCATTTTGTTTTTTTAGTTCAAGCAAAATTGGGGTTATATTTTTAATTTTTTGTGTCAAAAAAGTATAAAATGAATTCATAGCATTTCTTTTAAGGGCTAATGATATTATTAACATTTTTGATTGAAAAAGTATGCAAAATCATTTATCATCCTATGTGATCATGGGGTTATAGCTCAGTTGGTAGAGCGCATGGATGGCATTCATGAGGTCACCGGTTCGAACCCGGTTAACTCCATTTTATTTTTTGGAAAAAAATGAAAAGATTGATCAAGACAATCCCTTTGTTGGCGGCGATAGGACTTTATTTTTGGGCTATGGCTGATGAGTTTGGGCTTATTTTGGGCCTTCATTTGACATTCTTGGCATCCTCTTTTTTTATTTTATTTTCTCCAATTACTTCGATTGTTTACCTTCTTGGCTTTTTGCCCGGGGCTATTGTAGATCCAACTGTTTTATCATTATTTTCTTTGCATATTTTTTCGCTCCTTTTAAATGTTGTTACGATCTACTACGCTCCCGTGATTTATAACCGAGCATTTGTGTGTAAAGTTTTGTACTCGATGCTTACTTCATATCCGACAAACTTGATTGGAATAGGTTTTTCGGCAATTATGCTTCTGTATCACTCTCTTGTTTCAAAAATCAACAGCGTTTCGGTGACTTTGTTCTTGCATTTAGTTGGATTAGCGGTCTCTATTGGAACGCTCTATTTTGTCAGGATGCGATACAATGACGATGTTGTTTGGTTTATGGTTGATATGAGCAATGCTAACTATTAAGATTTTTCATTTTTGCAAATTTCTATTTTTTCTTGACCTTGTGGTTGAAGGGTTTTAGTTGCAAGTTCTTTTAAAAAATTTGCGCGAGAGTTGTCTATTGACACTCCTACAAGAGCGTAGATTTTAAACAATAAGTATAAAACTGCGAAATTGATAATGTCTTTATAATTCATCACTCTTCCTTTGTGCAAAATAAAAAACTTGCTTCACTGCGGACCGTTGCTGATTGTAAAAAATTAATAATCTTTTCTTCTTCTGCAGTACGCTTAAACGGTAGATTTCCCGCATAATTTTTGCCAAAAAGTTGCTGCATAATAACGCTAGCTCCAGTGTTGACGCGAAGGTATTCTGGGGATAGATAGGAATTGTTTATTGCACCGATACTTAATACAGCTGCGGATAAAAAAGTTAGTGGCAAGCTAACGTAATTGTAAAAATAGTATGAAGTTGCGTAGGTTTTTGAAATTCCGATTATCGCAAAATGAAGATACATGTATTGCTGGCTAAATCCTAAGTTCAAGGAGAATTCCGGAAGCAAAAGTAACTGGGCTATGACAGAGTAGCAAGAATAAAAACAGACAAACCCAAAGAATATTAATTCATCTTTTGTTGAGAAATATTTTTTTGTTATCAAAAAATTTATAACATGCCAGGCTATTTCTGCAATCGACAAATATACTAGAAAAATATACGAATCATTCATTTTGTTTCCTCGGTAGGATTTTTTATTAAATTTTCCGTAATAACATCTATGTTTTGAACTTCTCCATTTTCTTGATTGATTCCTTTCCACAAGCCAGATGTTTTATCTAGCCGCCAAATAATGCTTTTTTGTGGATTGATGTAGGAAGCTTGAAAATATGGATGGTTTACTGGAAGAAGATTATTTGTTTTTATATGCTCATCCAGATCTAGTTTATAGCTTTTAAATTGACCGTAGTCGTACGGAGTTTCTTTTAAAGAATTGAGTGCGCTAGAAATTTTTTTAGCAATGTATGATAGTCCGGCTTCTGTGGTTTGTGAACATATTTTTTCTAAGATGTATTTTGCTGTAAAACTAAATATGCCTACATTTTTTATGGCAATTTGCTTTTTTAAATCTTTTATTTCTTTCGTGAGACTTTCATTTTTTTTAATTAGAAACCCTTTGTCTTTTTCGAGGTTTGATTTGTCGTTTTGCAAATTTTGCTTATCTTGCTGAAGGTCGATTTTATCTTTTCGGAGATCTTCGCAGTCCTTTCGAAGTGCACTCTTGTCTTGTCTTAAGTCTTCGATAGCCTTATCGAGCTGCTCATTTTCTTTTTTCAGGCGTTCGACTTCTTTTTCTAGCTCTTGCTGTTTTTCATGGTTGCAGTCTTTGCACTGGTCTTCATCATCATCGTCATCAGGTGGGCGTGGTGGTGGGTTTTGCGGAGCTCCAGTTGCAATTTCTCCATCTGAAGGTGTTTGTGGGCTTTTCGGCAATTCTTCGCCTTTTGGATTTGCTAAAAATAAAAAGTTTCCATTTTTATCAAACACACCCCAATCCGAGACAAGTCTTTTTTTATCTAAGCTTATTTTTTCCATGCGAATCCAAACTCGTTTTTTTTCATCTTCAAAAACAGGTAGACTCCATTCTTCAAACGGTCCAAATCTGAATGGTGGTTCAATTTTGTCGGTTAAGTAGCTTTGAATCTTCCAATCTCTTCCCACTCTTGCAATTGGTTTTCCTTCTTGTTTGTCGCTTACTACAATGCTTTGATTGTCTGGGTTGGTTGGATCTGGGTAGTAATATTCAAATCTTCTGTTGTGCTGGTTTCCCCAGATACTTTTGTGTTTTACAATAAATCTGTGTTTGTATTGATATAAGTCTTTTGGAAGATGATTAATTTGTGTTTCTCCATTAACGTTTAACGCTCCACATAAAATACCTGTGCTTCCATAAGCAGCCCAGTCGTTTTGTAGTTGATGATCTTTGCAATAACGATGTTCCATTCTATGAAATGTGAGCGTTCCGATTGTTGGTTCTGCGTTGTTGTATAAATCAACGGTGTTGTAGATTGAGTTGTCTGCTTCGTCAAAGTAACCAGATTTTTTATATTGACTTCCAAGCCCAAGCCAAGAATGTTTAATTTCGTATGGCTGGCGAAATTCTCGAACTTTTCCAGAGCTGTTTTCTACGCAGACGATTCTTTTGTAGTAAATAGTCTTATTATCTTTTTTATGTGGCGTTTGCTCGTCATCGTAACAAAAAGCAAGCAAGTTTCCATGAGGACTCGATAATTCAAATCCACGCTCTTGATATCTATTAAAAAATTTTTCGCAAATTTCCGAATAAATGTATTCAAGGCTGTTTTGTTCTGCGATAATTTCAGCTTCTCGCTCATCCAGTCTTTCGTTTACTTCTGCTTGCAATGATTCTGCTGAAATTAGTCTGGGTTTGGGTTGAAATCGTTTTTCTTGCATCGGGTTTATTTGGAGTGTTGGATTTTTGTATTCTATGTAACTAGGTTGCACAGCGTCTCCACGTTTTTGAAATGTTTGATTTATCATGTAACCATTGGCAGCAGAACTTAAAATCTCTCTAGCGTTTTTTATCGCGTATTTGGCTTCTGCCTTGCTTTGAAATGTATGATGAATTCGTGTTTGATTTGAGATTTCAAGTGCATTTTTTGCTCTAAAAAATAAATCGATAATCATGTTAGAATGAGTTGCAACAAGCGCTGCAAATGTTTGTCCTGCTGGATTAGTAAGAATTGATGATGCAGTGCTTACTACTGCACCGATTCCTTCAATGAGCATTGGAGACATTACGGGTTTTACGCCAGGTTTTATCAAGCTGACTAAAACCATAAAGCACGTATAAAAAGTAATTATGTTTCTAATTATCAAAATATATTCTCTTTGCGCCTTTTCTTTTCAGATAATTTATTTAAAAACAACTTAATTAAAATCTCTTTTATGAAAAGAATTGATTTTGCGTGATTATTATCTGATGAAAATAATTTATTTTTTTACAAAGCCTTTTTTCTTTAACTTTTTTTTAATTTTTAAATTCTTTTTGAGTTTATAATGCAACAAAAAAATGTACTTTTTTAAAAAAGCTTTAAACCTGGATTATTTTTGAAAATTAATTTAGCTTTTAAGCGTATGTAATAAACCTTTTTAAAAAATATGTTTAATTGTTGTTCTGATTGGACGAAGTATTTTTTTATTGCAACGACTATTGTTTTTGGAGTGATGTTATTTTTCTGTCACATGGGTAGAAATCCGCTTGATCATATCGATATCAAAGTATCAAATTTTGCTAGATCGGCGGCTTTTTATGATTCACTTCTTTCAAAACTAGAGATGTCAAGAGTGATGACTTTCAACAAGAAAGAGGCAGACGTTGCAGGATATGGTTTTAATAAACTCAAGCCTGCGTTTTGGATTGCTTGTGCAAAAAATAATTCTTCAGATATGGATTTGGGAGATTTTCAGGGCCATATTTGTTTTGCAGCACCTTCAAGAAAAGCTGTTGATGCATGGTATGAAGAAGGTTTGCGACTTGGTGCAAAAGACAATGGTAAGCCTGGTTTCAGATACTACCATCCGTATTACTACGCTGCTTTTTTGATCTCACCAGATGGTCATAAGCTTGAAGCTGCGACGCATAAACCTTGGCCGTTTGCTTAAATTTTTTCTTAAAAATGTTTGTCGGCGTTCGTGGTTAATTTTTTTTAATTTGAGCGCCGATTTCTTTTCCAAAATATCGATCTGTTTTTCATTTTTTAAATTAGTGCTACACTAAGACACAGTAGTTTAATTTTTATGTAAAAAGCTGTGGAAGATAACAAAAGTTCAGTCTGGTTTAAATTTTTTTTATGGTCGCTGTTGATAGTTTTTGTATTGCGTTTTTGGAACAACCAAAGTTCTGCTGGGCAAGATGCAAATTTGGATCGGGCAAAAGATATTTCTGGTTACAAATTTAAAGAAGTTGTAAGCAAACTTGAGCGTGAAGAGGTTAATCGCAAAGTGCCTGCAGATTTGCCTTACGATTCTCAGGATATCGTTCGTTACACAACAGACTTGTGTACGTACTTATTTTCCAAATCATCTGCATCTATTTTAGCTATCGAATACAAAGAATACATTGATGATGTTGGCTCCTCACTTGTTTCTGTTCCTTGCGCACAGACAGCAGGTTCTAAATTGATGAACTTGTACGTTGATGGTGGAGAAGATTTTGATGGAATTAAGTACAACTTATCAAGTGAAAATGTGTCTTCAGATGATGCGTTTTTGACATTCAAGGGTTCGAATAATAATGTTGATGTAACAAAAAAATTCCATTTTTATAAAGATTCGTACCAAGTAGACATGATTCTTTCGATTAACAAAAAAAATCATGACGAAGATTCTGCGGTGCTGCCGGTTTATAGAGTTGTTTTCTTTGCTCCGCATGCTTTTGGAGTGTCTTCAAACAAGACAGGAGTCGTTGTAAACAAAGAAGCTTCTTCAGAGATTATCAAAATACCTGCAGGTCAAGATTTGGATTCAGTTTGGAAGATGCCGTATGCATTTGGTGCTGAAGACAGATTCTTCTTCCACGGATTCTTCTCTCCGAAAAAAGATTTTGCATTCCGCAGAGCTTTTGCTAACAAGGTTTCTGACAATATCTCCGCGTTGTTTTTAGAGTTAGAAGTTCCAAGCAAAAGTTATAGCAAAACATTGTCATTCTACTTTGGCCCAAAAAATAGGCAAGATCTTGCTATCGCTAGCCATGATTTTGACTCTTTACTTTCATTTGGCATTCTTAGTCCAATTTGCAAGTTCTTGTTGACCTTGCTTGAATGGCTGTACAGCATGCTTGGAAACTTTGGTTTTGCAATACTTATATTGGCATTTGTTATCAAGCTTCCGTTTGTCCCGCTATCCATCAGAGGAAGACGTAAAATGAGCGAAATTTTACGTTTTGAGCGCAAGCATGCTCATGAGATTGCAGATATCAATAACCGGTATGCAAGTGATTTTGTCACCAAGGGCCAAAAAATGTCCGAGTTTTATGCCCAGCACAATATCTCTCAATCTGGCCGATTTGCAATGTTTATTCCGCAATTGTTACAACTTCCGATTATTTATTCATTGTACCGAATCTTTGAAGGTTACATTTGTCTTCACAATGCACCATTTATTTTTTGGATTAAAGATTTGTCATCCAAAGATCCATATTTTGTGCTTCCTGTTTTACTTGGCGTGATGATGATTGTTCATCAAAATATGGTTGCAGGGATGCAGGACAATGTTGCAGGTGTGGCGAAGTACTCTAAGTATTTCTTTGCGGTTGTGATGGTGGTTATCTTCTCAAGACTTCCTGCTGGACTAGGCCTGTACTGGTGTGCATCCGCAGCATTTGGCCTTTTTGAAGAATTATTTTATAAGTATTTGGGTGCTAATTTGGAAAATAAATGAACTTGCCAAAAGATTTGCAATATTTCTCCAAAATGCTAGGGGAGCTTAGAAAGCTTCCCTACCTATCTTCTAAAAATCTTTACAAGGTAGGTGTTTCCATTCTGGAGATGGATTATTCAGCTGTAGAAAAACTGGCAAGCGTTTTGACTCTTGCTAAGCAATATTCAAAGAAGTGCCTTCAGTGCCATGCTTATTCGGAGCTTGATTTGTGTCTTATTTGCACAAATGAAAAGTTGTCTGAAAAAAAAATTTGTGTAGTTGCAAACTGGCTTGAAATGCTGACAGTCTCGACTGCGGTGGACTTTGACGGCAAGTTTCACGTGCTTGGAGGGTTGTTGTCCCCTCTTGACGGAATTGGTCCAAATCAATTAAATATTGCAACTTTAAAAGAAAGAGTTAAATTAAAGGATGTGGAGGAGATTTTGTTTGCTTTTAGTCCCACCCCGGAGGCGGAGGTAACAATTTCTTTAATTATTTCCACATTGAAAGAATTTTGTGAAAAAATACGATTTTTTAGAATTTCCAGTGGTGTTCCCGTGGGTGCATCGATCGAATTTTCAGATCGGTCGACATTGACACAGGCTTTTGCAGAGAAAAGAGCACTGCTTTAATAATAAAAATACTAGGAAGGTTCCCCCATGATTATGAATTCAGCATTTTTTTTAAGAAAAGAAGATCGTAACCCAGCTTGGCACGTAATTGATGCTCAAGGGCAAGTGCTTGGCCGATTGGCATCTCACATTGCAAACTTGTTGAGAGGCAAAAACAAGCCAGAATTTACAGCCCATCAAGACGCTGGTGACTACGTGATCGTAATTAACGCTGAAAAAATTGTTTTGACCGGTGATAAATTGGATCAAAAAGATTATAGACGTCACTCTGGATACATGGGTGGCTTGAAGGTTATTACCGCTAAAGATATGCTTAAAAAATTCCCAGAAAGAGTTATCCAGCACGCAGTGAAAGGTATGCTTCCAAAAAGAAACTTGGGAAGACAGCTTTCAGACAAACTTAAAGTTTATGCAGGACCAACGCATCCTCACGCAGCGCAAATAGCTAAGTAATTTACGTAATTTTATTTTTATAGCCAAGCAGCCAATATAGGTTGCTTGGCTATTTTTTTTGGCGGTTTTAAATTTTTTCTCATTGAATTTATAAAATACTTATTTTTTAGTTTTCTTAAGAATTTTGCGCTTGTTTTACCTGGTGCTTTAAAAACAGTGCGCTTTTGTTAGACTTTTCTAGTGTTTAAAATATTTGTGTTGTTACAACGGGTTGTTATGAAGAAAGTATTATTAGTTTTGGGTTTAGTTAGTGGCGTTGTTTTTGCAGGTTCATCTGATTTTGCAGAAAGCATATTGAGAAAAAGCTTCCGAGGCTATGAAGATGCCAGAGCAAAGCATGTTAAAAATGGTGTTGTGAAAAACCTTGGTTTTAGCGTTGTCTCTGCCGGGTCACTTTTGTATGGCTTGTATCAGCTTGTACAATGCATAAGCTCTGACTCTAGGGCAAAACATTTTGCTCGTTCTGCAATTGCGCTTTTGACTGCTGCAGGATTGCAAGGCTATGGAAACTATTATGCGCACAAAAACTCTAACGAATTTTACAAATATGCAGTTTCGAAATTAACCGAAACTCAAAGAGAAGAGTTGAGAGACTTGGCCCTTACAGAAGGACAAGAGTCTGAGCCAACATTTGTTTGGAAAATGTTACGCACAAACTTGGTTTTTTTAGTCCCTGGTGTTTACAGCTGGTGGATGAAGAATGTAAGCATGGACAGAGCTATCAAAACTCAGCTTTGCCGCTTGTAGTCTAGAAATATATAATTTGCCTTTTTTGTGGGAGTTGGTTTGTAAAGCCAAATCCCATTTTTTGTTTTATTAGCAAAATCGTTAAAAGTTACTCATTGAAAGAATTCTTTCGGCTTATTTAGCGACTTTTGTGTATTTCGCAGTTTTTGTTGGTTTGGCCTTTATAATGCCTAGATTAATGCTATATTTAGTAGGTATTTTACTAAGTTGTTGGTTCTAGCATCGAGTTATTATGAAAAAAATATTTTTAGTTGTTTTTAGCGTTGCTTCTTTTTCTGGCCTGTGGGCTTCTGAGTTTGACGATGCGCTGCACCAAGCTTTAGAAAGTCAGAACGCCAATTATTCTTCAGAAAAAAACAAAGAGTTGTGGATCGGTAGAGCCTTATCTTTAGTATCTTACTCTGCGGCTAATAGTGTTTTATCCTATTTTGGGGCCAATTATGCCAGACCGTCCATGCAGATGTCTATAGACGTAAGCGGGCATTATTCTTCTAAGCGTTTTTTTGAAGATAGGCTAGCTGCTTTGCCAGTGGATGTACAAAAAAAACTTAAAAAGCTTGCGTTGACGGAAGGAGCGCCAAATACACTAGGATTCTTTCTTAAGCAGCAAATTTTAGCCCTACTTTCGGCAGGGGTTTTTTCGGCTGCGGAAAAGGCGACTGGGAGTACTCTTGTTTCGGATGCTGCGATGTTCGCGACGTATGCTTTCTTCTACAAAAAAATGAGCATGAACAGAGCTGCAAAAACTGCTGCTTGCCAGCTTAATGTTTCTATCGATTAATAATCACATCTTTAGGCCTGCTAGATTATTTTGGTGGGCCTAGATTAAAATCTTTTCTAGTTTCAACAATTTCTCTTTTCTCTCTACTCCGCCAGCGTATCCTGATATTTGACTGTTTTTACGAATAATTCTGTGGCATGGCATGATGATTAAAAGCTTGTTTTTGGCAACTGCATTTGCAACAGCCCTGCATGAATTAGGTTTGTTTAACTTGCTTGCAAGGTCTGAGTAGCTAGAGCTGCTTCCAAAATGAATTTTTTTTAACAAGTTCCAGCAATCTTTTTGAAATTGTGAGCCTGTAAGAATTGTTTTAGTTTTAAATTTGTTTAAATTGCCTTGAAAATATCGCTCAAGATCTTTTTTTATACTTACCAAGGTATGAGCCTCTCCCTGGATGATTTGAGCGTTTAGCTCCAAAAGTAACTGCTTTTTGTTTTGCTCAAAATATTTGCTGTCGAAAAAATCTAGTAGGTAGAGATATTTGTTGTCCGCAATCGCCATCATGTCTCCCAGAGGGGTTTGAATTATTGCAGAGTAAAGATTTTTTGCACCCTTATTTTTTAGCACGTTAATTCCATCAGCATTCAAGGATAACTTTTTTGCATTCAATAATGTAAACCGTGGAAGTGATTTCTTGGGTAAGTACAATTTCAAGGTTAGCAAGAAGACATAAATTTTTTAGCTCATCAAAAGTTCTTTCTTTGCCGTTGGCTATTACAAGGGCTTTCAAGTCTATCATTCTTAATAACTGCGGGTTTCTTGCTAAATCTAGCACTCCTTCAATGATAAAAACTCTGCCATCAGGGTTTAAGGCTTTGGATGCATTTTTTAGAATTGAGAGTGCAATTTCGTCATTCCAATTATGAAGGTATCTGGTGATTATAAATGCATCTGATTTGATTGGCAGGGGATCCAAAAGATTAAAACTTACGCATTCAATTTCTGGATCTTTTTTGATTATGTGGCTTATGCATTTTTCTTGTTCTAGTAAAAAAAACTTTTTTTTATTTGCTAAGTTGGTTGTGGATTTTATTTTTTTTAAAAGAGACCCGTCTCTGCCTCCGATGTCTGCTATCGAAGAAAATTTTTGTTTTGTAAAGAAGTTAGCGATTATAGAATGTTCTTCCGTTGTAATTATGTTCATCCCTTTGTCAAAAACTTGTTGTTTTTCTTGATCTGTAGCCAGGTAGCTCCAGTAATCCTGTTTAGATTCATTGTCGAAAAAAGGCTCTATTTCCAAAAGCGACTTGGTGATGTCTAGAGCAGCTTGTCTGCGAGGAATGCACTCCATAAGAATGAAGTATTTTTTAGTGTAGGGGTGAGAAGTTGTTAGTTCATAAGAAAATTCTGTTTTTGTATATTTCTCGATATGATTTTTTTTGATTATTTTGTGCGCGACCAGATAATCTAAAAACCGCTTGAGATAATCCTTTTTAGTATTTGTGATTTTTGCAATTTGTGATGCGCTAAAGCTACCGTGCTCTAAGATGTCGGGTATTTTAAGTTTGACCAGGGCGTAGATAGAATTTTGAAGAGTGGTTGCAAGTTCTAATTCGATGAGCTGATTCAGAACTTTGTCACTAGAGAAATGTTTATCTCGCTTAGAAAAAAAGCGGCGAATTAGTATTACTGAAACTATAAAAAATGGTATAGCCGTGGAGTGCATGAAATTGTTTTTTATTTTTTCGGCACTGTAAATGTAGTAAAGTTAAAAAAATTTGTCGACAAGAGTTTTTGGGAGTTTTGGTAATTGGAGTAAAAAGGCTATTTTCCTAGGAAAAATAGCCCCTTGATTGAATTTTTAATATTAGATTTTAGATACTTTTTTGCACTCTAAAATGTTCATCGTTTCTGTGATTTGGTAACATTTGCTTATTTTTAATTCTGCACTTGAGCACAGGGTATCAAATTCTTTAGAACTTCTTTCTCTACCTCCAAAAATGCAAAGCATTTTTAGATCAAACATTCTTATTAACTGTTTGTTTTTTGCTAAGTCTAAAACACCATCGATGATAAATAGTGTGCCGTTGTTGGTTAGAGCTTCTGCGCAATTTTTTAGGATTTTTGTTGCGTGTTCGTCATCCCAGTTGTGTAGCACTCGTTTTAAGATTATATTTTCTGATTTTTTTTGAATTGGTTCTAAAAAACTCCCGCAAATGTAATCAATTTCGAAATGCTTTTTTTCTATTGAATTGATAGTGTCTTCAAGCTCTAATAAGCAGTATTTAAGATCTTTTTTGTTTGTGCTGTCATTTTCTTTCTTGATTTGTTCTAGAAGTTTTCCTGTGCCTCCACCAACATCCAAAACGGTTCCAGATGATATATTGCTTGCAAAAAATTTTGCAATCAGCTCTTCCTCGTAAGCTGAAATAGCTTCCATGCCTTTGTTGAAGACTTCGAACTCTGCTGGATTTTGCTTTAGTTTTCCCCAATAACTTGCGTTGTATTTATTTTGAAAAAATGATTTATTTGATTGAAGGCTCGTTGTAGAGTCTTGCATTGCTAACTTTCTGTCAGAGTTGTCCATCAAAATAAAATTTGCTTTTGAATTTTTATGGCCGGAGGTGAATTCTTTGGAAGTGTTAGAATTTAAGTACATACCATCATTGTTTTTTGCTAACACTTCATGTTCTACAAGATAATCTAAGAATCTAGCCAAAGCTTTGGGATCAAAATTGTTTTCTTTTGCGATATCTTCACAATTTTTTGGCCCTGCTTCCAAAAAATCTGGAATATTGTTTTTTACAAGCGTGTAAATGCTGCTGTGAAGTGTTGCTGCTTGCTCAAGATACAAAAGCCTTTTGAAGACGGGATCGTTAGAAAAAGGTTTGAGACTTGAGATAATGAACAAGCAAGCTGAAATTGAAAAAAAATTTTTAATCATGCTGTTTTTAAAAAAACTCTTTGGGATTGATTTTATATTAAACCTTCTTTTTTTAAACCTTTTAATGCACTTTTTAAAAAAATATTATAAAAGCACTTTAATTCTAAAAAAAAATTAAAAAAGTCGGTTTTTTTATTAGATAGTTTAACTGTTTTTTAAACTCCTGCTTTTATAAAGCTGTTTTTTGCAAAATTAAATTAGGTTACGTTTTTTTAAATATTATGAAATTGTTCAGTTATTTGCTGCTTTTTTATGCTTTAAGCATTGATTATTTGTCTTCTTATCTTGATAACGACGTGCAATCCTCTTGGAATAAGTTTGTTGAAAACTCTAAAGACAGCTCTAATTATCAAGCTTATCTAAAACAATCTGAAAAATTAGCGACAATTTTTGATAAAAGATTGAGCGATGCTTTGGAATCAAAAAAGTCATTTGCAGGTCAACCCGAAGGCCCTTTTTTTGATGAACAAAGAGCGAAAGATGAATATTTACTAGACAAGCAAATTGAATGGCTTAAAACATCTAAGAATTTTTTAGGTGCGCAAAGAAAATATGCCGAAGCGCTTCAATCTGGGAACAATGTTGATCAAGCATTAGAAAGATACAAAAGCGCAGCGCTCGATCATGTTGATGTAATAAAAAAAACTTTAGATCGATCTGAAAGATTTGATAGCGGCTATCAAGTAGACAGTGATGCTTACACGATTTTTGATAAGTATATTCCAGTATCTATTGATGAACAAAATTCTGATAATACAGGTAAAGAAAAGGGGTACAATTCCTCTTCAATATTCCAACTTTTTAATAACCAAATACAAGAAGCAAAGAGATTGGGAGTGGATGATTTTAAGAGCGGCGTAGACTGGAATCTTGTAGCCTCTGCGAAAGATGATTTGCGATCTAATGATTCTTTAAAGAAAATATTAAATAATCTAGATTCAATGGACTTTGAATTACAAAATACATCAGAAAAACAACGATTTAATCCTAAAACACCGAATCTGCAAAATAAATTGAGCTTTGAATCAATAAAAGAAAATGTTTTCAAAGAAATAGATAAAATTGCAGTTCAAACGAAAGATAAAGACTTGCAGAGCAAGCTAAATTTTCTTAAATCCTCATACGAATTGAGAACAGCTGAAGTTCGTATGAGCGATGATTTGGAAGCGATTGTTGCCCAGAAAATTGGTGCCCAGAAAAAAAGTGTGCTTGATTCCGACACAAATCGTCATTATACATATTCTGAAATTAACGCTATAAAAGATTCATTTAAAAAAAATAACAATGAATTTCAAAAAATCATTCAGAACAATCAACCACAAAAAGCTCAAAATAAAGCAGAAACTAAAACAAAAATTATTGAATGGACCCCAGAGCTTGAAAAAAGCTTGCCACCGCTGCCTGTCGACGCTAATCCTAATCCAGATAATCCATGGGTTGTTAATAAAAGCGATGCAGAAAAAATTAAAAATGAAGGAAAACAAAAAGAAGAAGCTTCAAAAAGCGTAAAACAAGAAGAGGTTCTAAGTATTGATGATCAGCTGGAAGCTGCACGAGAAAAATTAAAAGAACTGGATTCCAAAGGAGATGATTCTGCTTACCGCAAGCAATCTGAGGTTGTTTTAGATCTTTTGAAAAAAAGCTCAGAAGAGTCTTCTCGCAAAATAGATGAAGCAAAAAGTCGCCAGAAAAACGTAGCAGACTATGTTTCTAACGGAACTTATGGTCCAAAAAATGATGATGAATTGTATGATGCTAGATGGGATGAAAAGTGGTTTACCTCAAAAAAGGATTTGGTTGATAGCGAGCTAGAAGTTATCAATACTAAAAAAAATATCTCTTCACCAGAAGCAAGAGCTAAAGTGGACCAAGAAGCTTATAAAAATAACCTTTCAAATCATGTGTACTTGATTAATCAAATTATGGATAACAATGAAAGATATCTACAAAGAAAGCCTGATGCAAACGGCAATCTAATTCAGGTTGGCTATCTTCCATCACCAACCGATCGCGAAGCTTATACATATTTTAATGCACAGCGAGATTCTGCAAAAGGCCTAGGTCTGGATTTGTTTAAGCGCTCTATTGATTTGAAGCAAACCGCAATTCTTGAGAGTGATATTGAAGAGCGAATCAAAAAAGATGCGCCAAAAGAATCCGAAATTTTTTATGAACCTCTTTCAGAAAAGTATAAAAATTTAATGATGAATAAAAAAATTATAGATGACACGATAGAGCGAGAACGCTTAAACAAAAAGCAAAATCTTACGGATGAAGAGAAACTCTGGCTTAGAAAAACTCCTGAATATAAGAATGCTGATTATCAAAAGGCTCAAAAAAATTTGAATCAAGAATTCGATGAAATCAATGAAGAGTTGGATAGTTATAAGACTCAGAGAAAATATTCAGACAGCATGGAGCAGGTCCAAAATGGCTTAAATTTATTAAAGGCTTCATATGATTTAGATCAGGTTGAAAGATTAATGGCTGGTTATTATGAAAGTCTTTCTGGGCAGCGTGCATTTGGGTATGGAATGTACATTGTGCCGCCATACTCGTATGAAGATATTGGCGCAAAAAGAGATGTGGTGAAAACAACTCAAGAAGCATTTAGCAGAGCAGGCTCTCTTGGCAAGTTGCTACTCAGTCCAAATGATTCCGTCTCGTCGCGACCTTCTATTAATCCAGGTAGGATTAGACCAAATAAAAAAAAGACGACAGACCCTGAAAGTATGCCTTTGCAAAAGAACGAGGTTAAGCCAATTGTTCGTTCAACGGATAATCCGGATAGTCCTTGGTTTGTTCATGACCAAGATGAGCGAAGCAATAGGGCTGCACAAGATGATGCTGAGACGGATGAATTGTTAAGATTAATGGCTGCAGAAAACCAAGATAGTTTGCGGGTTGCAAATGACCAAGATGTTCAGCCGGGTAGAATTAGACCGAGTAAGCAAAGGATGATAGACCCTGAAAGTATGCCTTTGCAAAAGAACGAGCTTACAACTTTTGTTCGTTCAACTGATAATCCAGACAGTCCTTGGTTTGTTAATAGCCCAGTTTTTCAGCCAGGTAGAATTAGACCAAATCCAGAAAAGAATAGATCCCCAGAAAAAACACAATTGCCAGAGCGCGGGCTTAAACGTTCAGATAGTTTTGAAAAAAAACGGCAGCCTAATAAACTTCCTGCTATCAAGTAGAATTTGTAGATCAAGAAGAAAAGGGTTCTAGCCCTTTTCTTCGCCATTTTTTATTTATTGTGGTGATTGCTTAAAATTTCCCAAATTGCGCGCAGGCTTGTATTGTGATAGCTCTTTTGTTTTTCGATTTTTATTGCCTTTTTTTTGTCTAGTGATAGTGGCATAGTAGCAAGCATCAGAGCAAATGTAGTGTATATTTTATAGACACTTTTTTCGGTGCAAAATAAGCTTTCTTCACAGCTTTTTTCCTCTAATATTTTTCCAGCATAATCTTCTTTTTTTATAAAACGTGCTTGAGTTGAATTTGTTGGCGTTGTTAGTAGATATTTGTCTGAATGTACCGATTTTTTTATTTTGAATAACAGTAGTTTTTTCAGGTTGCTGTCGTACATGTAAAATTCGAAACTGTTTTCTCCGGTTTTTAGGCTGTTTTTTATGTGAGATGGTTCTAAAATGTAGCAAAAAATCTTGACTGGATAGGGCTTGCTTGAAGTTTGACTGTAAAATATGTTTGTATTGTCTAAGATTTCAATTAAAGTTTCCATGCTTTCCGGAACTTCTGGCAAAAAACTTTTGATAGCTTGCGGGTCAATATTTCTTGCATCAGTGATTGATTGGTCCCAAAAAAGAAGACCATGCTGTTGCAAAGCGTTTTTTTGACCAGCCTGAGAGATGTTGTCGATTTTTATGGCTTGCTCACAGTTTTCTGTTGCAAGTACAATGCCAGTGACGGGTTGCACTTTTTCTGTTGAGTGAAGTTGCTGCAAAAATGAAAGGTAAAATAAGAAAAAAAATAAATTGATCATAAACATCATTTGGGTATGGTTTATGCTTTTTATAGGTTAGCAGCTTTGCCTTTTTTCTGGCTAGCTATTTTTATTTGAGTTGCTATAATCCTGCAGTCTAGTTTTATAGAAAAATTAAATGAGATCTTTTTTATTCTTTTTGTTGATACTTCAAAGTTCTTTTTCTCTTTTTCCTACGATTAAAGATTTAGCGAAAGTGTTTGCCGGTGTAATTATAGTCTCAAATCCATTGGAAGATGGAATAAGGGGCCTTTCGTTTTATAGAGCAAAAACCAAGATTTTGAATGAGATGAAACATCTTGTCGAATCTGGTGAGGAGACAGTCAATTCAGGTGATAAAATTGATTTGGCAAGGCTAGGAGAGAGTTATTTCAGAAGTTGGCAGATTTATAAGTTTTACACTCTTTTGTCTAGCCCAGAGCTTTTCCCTGACAATAAAGAAAATCGCTTGTTTAAAGAAAAACTATTTTTAGTACTCAAAAGGTATGATGATGCATTAGAAGGGCACCGTCTTGTTGGGATTAAAGAAGTCTTAGAGCTCTTCTTTGGAAAGTTAAATAGTGGTGAGCAAAAAATTCTACGAGATAGCTGGAATAGAGTTTATGCAGAAGTTCTTAATCAGAATCAAAAAACATTTCCAATCAAAGATCTTTTGATAGAAGACGATTTTGATCAAATTCCAGAGCACGAGCGAGTGATCATGAAGAAGGTTGCAACTCGTCTTTTTACATCACAAGACGTTGCTTATTTTTCCAGCCTTTCCAAACAAAATGCAAAAACAGACCCTCAATAAACTAATCAAAGCTAGGTCTTTTTGGGCTTAGTGAAATAGGATGGGACAAATTGACGTCAACTTGTCCCCTTGTGTTAAATGCTTATGGCGGCGGTGTTTTAGCTTATTGTTGTATGAAGTTTCGCGCGATTTATTAGAAAATTCTGAACTGATGAAATAGTTTTTTAAGTAAAAACAGACGTTTTTATGTATTTTTTGAGAGAATGTCGTTTTTTTAACTGAAGATTCCCCTCTATTGACAAGACAGGCTGCATTTGTTTTAATTTGGTTGTAGACAAAAGACTTGTAATAAAAAAAGGAGATGCATTATGTTAACGCAAATTGCTACTTCTTTGTCTTTTTTCTTCTTCTTCTTCTTCTTTTTCTTTTTTGGCCCCAGCAGGCCAGTCACATATTCTCGCGACTAAATTGTCGCACCAAAAAAATCTGTAATTAGTTATAAAAAACATCAGGAAGATCTGTTTTGCCGTAATAAAAACATGCGCAAATTGGTTTTATCCTGTCAGCCTAAATAGTCCAAAATAGTGGGCTCTTAGAGGATTTATCATGAGTATTTTAAATTATTATTTAGTCAAAGATGTAAAGAGTGTCTTGATTTCGCTAGGGTTAATTGTTGTAGGAGTTTTTTGGTTAGTGCACTATTCATTGAGCAAGTCACCAAATACCAATAAAATAAAAGTTGGTGTTGTTTTACCTGTTGAGCATGATGCCATAAATAGTATCGCTAGAGGTTTAATAAAAGAATTGTCAGATGAAAAGTGGAAAGATCGAATTTCTCTGTCAGTAAAAAACGGCTTGGCCGATTTAGGAACTATGCAGTCGATTGTAGAAGGTTATTTGTATGATGATGTAGATGTGTTGATTCCAATTGGCACAGCCCCATCTCAAATTTGTGCAAAGTTGACAACAAAGGTCCCTATTGTTTCTGTTGCAGGCGATATTCAGGATATTAAGCAAGACAATTTGGCCGCAGTTCTTAATTTGGAAAATGAAGAAAAGGTTTTTGATATGATCTGCGACATTATTCCAAATCTTAAAAAACTCTCAATTATTTGTGCAGTACGGGATGTTTTTATTGAACAATCAAATCAAATAAAAAAGCTTGCTGATAAAAAAGGAGTACAAGTAAATGTTTTGTTTATTAATAATTCAAGCGAAATGTATCAACTGGCAAGTCATATTCCTTCTGATACGCAATTGTTACTTGTTTTAAAAGACAATTTAGTTTTAAGTGCTTTGCCCTTACTCGTAAGTTACGCAAATGAGCATAAAATTCCGTTCTTTTGTACAAGTCAATCTTGTTTGGAGTATGGTGGAACATGTTCGCTTTGTACAACCGAAGAAGATCTTGGTAGACATGGAGGTGCGCTCGCTAAAAAGATTATTGAAGGACAAAGGCCTTCGGATCTTGGTTATATAGATTTGAGAAATGAATTGCAAGTCTTCTTGAATGAGGCAGCCTGCAAAAGGCATAATTTATCGATTGATCTAGTTGGAAAGTACGCAAAAAAGAATAACCTTGAAATTGTAAAAATAAAGGAGCATCAGTGAGATTATTGTTATTAACTTTAGAGCAATCGGCGCTGTTTTTGCCGCTTGCTCTTGGGATCTTCTTATCTTATAGAATTTTGAAGATAACTGATTTGACCATGGAGGGAAGCTTTGTGTTAGGAGCGGGTAGTTTTGCCCGCTCGTTGCAACTTTTTGGAATGCCATGGCTTTCTTTCGGTATTGCGTTGCTGTCTGGGATGCTTTCTGGTCTGTTTGTCACTTGGATTGGATACCGAGAAAAAGTTAGTGGATTGATTGCCGGAATTTTGGCGTTGTTTGTTCTTCACAGCGTAAATTATCAGGTTATGCAGAGAGCAAATATTAATTTAATTGGATTGCCAACCGTGTTGTCATTGCTGGGAAACATTAATGTTTGGTTGCCAAAGATTGCAGTTGTATCTGTGGCGATTCTTGTTTTTTCAAGTTTAGCGATTCTTTTAAGAAGTCGGCTTGGACTTGTTTTAAGATGTTTGGGTTTGAACTCAAATCTTGGAAAAAAATTAGGAAACAATCCCGATTTTTATCGAGGTCTAGGTTTATGCATTGCTAATATGTGTGCAGCTCTCTGTGGTTGCATGACAGCACAGGTTGTTGGCTATGCCGACATTGCGATGGGCCTTGGAGTAACAATTGTTGGAATTGGGTCTGTGGTAATTGGCCGTGAAATCGCTTCATTTATTTATAAAAGTGAAACTTTTTCTGCGTTACTTGAGTTGTTATTTGTTGTGTTAGGGGTTATTGCTTACTTCTTTGTTCTAAATTTTTGCTTGTATCTTGGGGTTTCCTCAATAAATATCAAGTTAATTTTAGGATTAGTTTTGATTTTTCTTATTCGCAGCGCAAGAGGAAAATAGCATGGAACATATTTTAAAATTAGAAGGTGTTGGACTTAAAATTCGAGAAAAATGCATTTTAGGCCAAGTTAATTTAGAACTTAAAAAAGGACAAACTGTTTGCCTTGTTGGTAAAAATGGCTCAGGGAAGAGCTCTCTTTTGAAGATCTTGTCGCGACAATTGTATGCATCAGAAGGTCACGTTTGGTTTAATGGAAAGTTATTGAGAGATTATCAATTAAAAGAATTTTCTAAAGACCTTGTTTCGCTTTCTCAAGATATGCATCAGACACTATTTTCAGAAATGAGTATTATTGAAAACGCAATGCTTTATCGTATGCGATTTGAATCCGTTTCGTTGTTGCCAATTGTGCAAGCTGACTATGATCATTATCAACAATATTTGACTTCTTTTAATCCTAAACTTAGTCATGATTTGGATAAAAAAGTTGAATATTTGTCTGGTGGCGAGAAGCAGGTGTTAGCCTTAGCGTTGTGCTTGGAGTTTAAGCCAAAATTGTTGTTGCTAGATGAGTTTACCAGCGCATTGGATCCAAAAACTGCAGACTTTGTTTTCAATTTTACTTGTAAAAAAATAAAAGAAGAAGGTGTTGCTTGTATTATGGTTAGCCATAATCCAGATCAAATTGCGAAGTTTTCCAGCGATATTGTAACAATGGAGGAGGGTCGGGTTGTTGATGTCTAGTATTAATGGTCCTACATTTCATACAGAGTTGCTTAAAGGCTTCAATGATTTTGGGGTAATTTGTAAGAAAGCTGTGCCTGCAACAAATTTGCACAATTATTTGGTTTATGCCGGTGAAAATAAATGGGATATTGACTGGGTAAAACTTTTGCCGATTAATAATTTATTGGAAGTTTTGAATTAAGCAATGAGGAGTTAAGGCCTACCTGTTTAAGTAGGCCTTAAAGTTTTAGGAAACTTTTTTTGCAAGTTTGTGCAGAGCGATTAGTGAGCCTACAGTTGTAATAGTAAGGTAGCTTAAAACTAAATTTATACGCTCTTCACTCATGAGTTTTATGAAAATTACATAGTTTAAAAATTGTTGTCCTATTATTGCAGGAATGCTGTATTTTAGGGGTGCTAAGCGAAAAATTAAAATTTTGGGTAAGTGCGATCCTAGTGCCAATACCACTCCTAATGAAGTGCCGATGACAGAAGAATGTTTTTTAGTTATTTTTTGAAGCTTATTTTTTGTATTTACATATTTTTTTTCCAACTCACTTTTTTCTTCAAATTCTTCTGCAAGTTTTTCGTTGATGGAGCGTTCCAATTTTTCTCTGAATTCTTTATCGATTGTATATTTAAACATCTTTTTGATTAGATGTGCATCCATGAAGGAATTAAATTTTTGCTCTAATGGAATAACTATAATATAGCTATTTTTAAGCCTGGGCTCTAGGGTTTTTTGTTTACATTTGTTCGCTACTTCTAGGTCAATATTTGATGAGCCGCAAACAAGGACTGCTTTTGTAAATTTAAAAATGGCCGTAAAATCGTCTACTTTACAAGGCTTTTCGGAGGCTAAGAACGCATACTCTTTAGAATATTTTTCCACAGATGCGATCATTTTTTCAAATGCAAGTATGTATAAAAGCGCTTGAAACTGAGATGCGGTTTTTTCTGTAGCAGGAAAAATCAGCAGTGAGAGCGGTACAGATACTTGATGCCTTGTATCATTACTGTTTTCTATTATAACGCATGTCAACAAGTCTGAATCTGCACTATTTTTTTTCATTAAAAACAGGTCGTATTTTTGCAATTCTTTTTCATTTTTATACTCTTTAGCAAAGAAATTTAAAATATTAGATAAGTTGCCAAAAAGCGGTGAAGTTGGGGGAATGTCTCCTTCGTATCCGATGTATTTTTTGTAGTATTCAAGAGCCTGAGTGGATTCTTCGCTCCCAAATTCGATCTCGGAGTCAGTGGCTGTTGCAGCGTTGGAATCAGAAGTTAGGACCTCTTCTTCAACGATTGTCATAAAAAAGATAGGTGAGGTTGAAAATAAGATGGAAAATATAATTAAATTTAGCATAACTGTTTAGCTATCAGATGTTTATCATTTCAATTTATCATTAAATTTGGACGGCAAAAAAATTTTAGTGACTCCGCGAGCATTTTGTATTATTTGTGCAATTTTCAGGTTTCCAGCGTTTCTGTTAGAATATTTTGGTTCGCTTGAACTAGTTTTTGGAGCGTTCTATCAAAAGTTGAGGCAAGGATATTGTCGATTGAAATAAATTGAATTTGAAGAGTTGTTTTTCATTATTTGATAGCCTCATAATAGCTTTTAAATAATTATTTATTTGGAACTTTTATGAAGCGCACCTTTTTTTTAAGCATTGTTTTTATTTTGTTTGGTTGTCCTGTTTTTGCGCTTAAAAAGTTGCCTTTGAAAATCTTTTTTCCTTCAGCATTAGTATTTACCGGTTCGATTGCAGTAAAAAATTATGTTCAAAATCGTGACACTTTAACTTTAGAAAATTTAGCTCAGAAAAGCCAAAAGCTTGATAATGTAGGGAAAAAAGAGCTTTTGTTAATGAGGCAACAGTTAAACTTTATTTCAAAACAAGTCTTGTCGGATCAGCACCTTAAAAAATTTTTTTACTTTATGGTCAACAATTCACTTTGGCCGGATGAAGAATTCTTTAATTTTAAAGTCAGGCTTCTTATTTCTCTGCAGATGTTTGATTCCTTAATAAAAGATAGATCAAGCAAGGCAAACCATAGTCCTATAATTTATGCAGAATCTTCTGCTCCTTATTGCCGGTATTATTTGGCTGGTGATTTTAAGAGTTGTGCTGAGCTTAGCGGCCTAGTTTTTGTCCTTAATCACTGGGAGTATTACAGGGAGCTGCTTGAGAAACAAAGCGTTTCTAAGCCTGATTTAGTGCAGGTTGTGCGTTCAAACTTGCAAAATTTTACAAGTGGTTGGCTAGATTCTGTTGGAAAAGAGATCGAAGGTTTTGTGACCATTTCGGAGGACTGGAGCAGCCTTGGATGAAGACGCTCCAGTAATTTGAAAAGATTATTCTAATAACGATGGATACTTTAGCCTTTGTGCTATATCTAAGAGGGAATTTACTGAAAAACCGATTGTAGTGAATATCATTAAATTTTTATTTTTTAAAAAAGATGCTTTGCAGTAAAAAGCCAAAGAAGCTGCAATCATTGAAAAATAACAAAAATTATTGAGCAACGACGAGCCTTGTTTGCAGTAAAAGGCTTTAAAAACATTTATAGGCCACGCTGGAGCTAGAATTATTGCAAATGCGCTGCTCTTCAATAGGGCTTGTTTTATATGTTCAATATGAAAAATTGGATTTGCAGGAGACAGTGTTCTGAAAAAACTAATCGCTTTTTCGGTTAAGATTTTTTTGAAATAGCTTTTTTTAGAATGTTCTTCTTCTAGGATTTTATTTATTTGAGTTGCAACGAAATAATGTTGCTCCTTTTCAAGATGTGATAAGAATTCTGCATTCGGTGCGTTTGAGTCCAATTGATTTATAGTGTCTTCTGTTAATTCTACAAGCTTGTTAATGATTGTGTTTATTATGTTGTCCGCCTCAACTGTTGAAATAATTATTGATGTAGAAAATTGGTTTTCGTATTTTGCTTGATGAGGATATAGTTTAAAGTCTTCTAAATAAGTATCGTCAAAAATTTTAGAATTTATGAATTTAGTCCCCCTGTTTATTGGAGATGCAACACACCCTTTTTTGCCAATAAAAACATACTTCTTTTTGCCAACCCAAGACATTTTTACTGACTCTAGGTTTTCTAATTCGATGTTTTCAAAAATTATTTTTTTAGTATTAAATTCTATTTCTATTTCGGAATCAAGACCCAATCTTTCTGATATCTTTTGAGAAATTTTTTCTTTTAAAAAATTAATCTTTTGAGCTAATTTTTCAAGAAGCATTGTATGGTTTTTTTTTAGGTTTTCCTTGATAAGAGTATCGATTGTCTCTGTAGGTAATTCTTCAAAGCTTTTTCGAGGGCCCTCTACGATGAAATTTTTTCGGCTATCGATGTGGATTATGCTTATTTTAACATTTTTACCTTCTTCATCGTTAATGTAAGCTTTTGAAAGATAGTATTTTCCTTGCTGTTCTAAGCAGCTGTTTATTTTTTGAAAAAAAGGAGAATGTTTACTAAATAACCCCGAAGCCAGAATTTCACAAGGATTTACTGACTCGCTTTCTGTGTCGCTCTCATCAAAGATGTTGTTGTTCCAGTTATAAGTATATTCATAATCTGAATCACGTTCTGTTTTAACAGTTTCAACTGTTTTTATTGTAGGCTTTAGAAAGGATATTGAAATTAATGCGCAAAAAAGTAACTGTTTAAGCATAAAAGTAATAATTTTAAATTTTAGTTACGAAGATATTATAATCTTTATGCTTAATATTTTTTTTTAATGTTTCTATTATTAAAGTTTTTTCAAAAAAAATGGCTTTAATTACTAAAGTTTTCAATATGAAATGATCTCGCTGGCAGGGGTATAATTTGAATATCCCTGCCAGATATTTGAGATTATCTTAGTTTTGCGATTAATGACGTTGCTATGTCTGCGATTTCTTTAAAGCTTAAAAACAACATCAATCCAAGCAATAATATCAATGAAACTACGTTTAATATCTGCTTAAACATTGTAAGTCTTCTTTGTAGAATCGCTTCAATAGTAACTGTCAATAATTGTCCACCGTCTAGAGCGCCTAGTGGGATTAGGTTTAAAAGTGCAAGGTTTACACTGATTAAGCCAAAAGTGAGTAATAGGTTTATAATTCCTTGCGATGCACTTTTAAAACCTTCTGTGACGATTTTTATTGGTCCTGCAAGTGCGCCAATTTTTTTGTTTTTAAATATGTGCAGCATTCCTTGAGAGATGGTTTTAAATTGAAGCCATACCGTTTGAATGCCTTCTTTTACAGCTGCAACGATGTTATTTACTGGTTTAAAATGAAGCTCTGTGTCAAGTCTTGGCTCTATGTCTATTCCAAGGATTCCTATCGTTTTTTCACTTTGAGGAACAGAGATAGTAATATTTTCTTCTTGGCCGTCCTTTAAAATTGTAAATTCGGCAGCAGCACCCTTTTTATCGACCACGTAATTGCTGAAGTCTTCAAGGGTTGTGCTTTTATTTTTGAATAGGCTTCCACCAAGGCCAATGATCTTATCTCCTGCAGCCAAAATGTTGTTGGCGGCGCCATTTTCTTGAACGCCTAAAACGGCAATTTCAGCCAATTTTCTTGTTGGCTGGCCATAAAAGTAATTAATTCCTGAGTAAAGAATTGCTGCGCTTAAAAGATTGAAAAAAATTCCTCCAAAGCCTACAGCCATCTTTTGCCAGTAGGGACTGTTATTGAAATTTTTAGGATTTGTTAGATCATTTTCGTCATTTTCTATTTCTACATATCCTCCAAATGGCAGCATTCCAATTTTAAAATTTGTTTCGCCAAATTTTTTTTCAAAAATTGATGGACCTGCCCCAATAGAAAAGGTTGGCGCAGAGATTCCAAAGAGCTTGCAGAATAGAAAGTGTCCAAATTCATGAATAGCTACAACAGCGCAAAAACCCGTGATCGTCAGAGCTAGGTTTACAATGCTTGCTAGGTTGAATAGTTTTACAAGATTTAATAGATTTGAAAAAAAGATCACAATTTTTTTTGTATTAAAAGTTTTTTTTCAATGTAGATCATTTTTTAGTTTTTGTATAGATGTAGCGCGTTTTTGGTCACTTTGAAAACATTTACTGTTTCACATTGTATTAAAATTTCAGATAGCTACTTTTTTTTGGTCTTGCAAAAAAACAGTATACATTTATAATACGTATAGCTATATTCATGCATTTTTCAGTGTTTAATAACTTCTGAGTTTGAGCTAAAACAGCTCCCGGAGGGTTTTTTGTTTTTTACGGAGTAGGTATGCCAACGATTAATCAATTGGTTAGAAAAGGTCGAGTAAAGAAAAGCTTTAAGAGCAAGTCACCTCATTTGTTGTCTTGTCCTTTTAAGAGAGGTACATGTACAAGGGTAACTACAATGACCCCTAAAAAACCAAACTCTGCTCTGCGAAAAATTGCACGTGTGAAGCTTACGACCGGTAAGGAAATTACCGCATATATTCCTGGTGAAGGGCACAATTTGCAAGAGCACTCTGTAGTAATGATTCGTGGTGGTCGTGTAAAAGATTTGCCTGGGGTTAAATATCACATCGTTAGAGGTGCGTTGGATTGTGCTGGTGTAGAAGGCCGCAAGCAGTCTAGATCTAAGTATGGTGCAAAGCGCAAAAGTACAACAACAGCTAAAGCTAAAAAATAAATAAGAGAGATTTTTCATGCCAAGAAAAAATAATGGTACTTTCCAAAGAGATGTCGGCGTAGACATTAGATTTAATTCTGGATTGGTTCAAAAATTTGTGAATGTGATTATGGAGTGCGGTAAAAAAAGTATTGCCCGCTCAATCGTTTATGAAGCTATTGAAGGCTTGATCGCAAAAGCTAATGGTGACGAAGCTGCTGGCCTTGCATTACTAGAAAAGGTTATTTCGCTAATCAGACCAGAAGTTGAAGTTAAAGCTCGTCGTGTTGGTGGTGGTGTTTACCAAGTTCCAACCCAAGTTAGACCTGCAAGATCATTGGCATTGGCGCTACGTTGGATTATTTCTGCTGCTAAGTCAAGAAATGACAAAACAATGGGTCGTCGTTTGACTAAAGAATTGTTGGATGCGCTTGAGGGTCGTGGTGGTGCAATTAAGAAGAAGTCTGACGTTCACAGAATGGCAGAAGCAAATAAAGCTTTTTCACACTATGCATGGTAAGACAGAGGTAAGAGATGAGTAAAAATTTAGAGAAGTACCGTAATATAGGTATCATGGCTCATATCGATGCGGGTAAAACAACCTGTACCGAGCGAGTATTGTTTTACACCGGAAGGTCTCACAAGATTGGTGAGGTTCACGAAGGTGCAGCAACCATGGACTGGATGGAGCAAGAGCAAGAGCGTGGTATTACAATCACATCTGCTGCTACAACATGTATGTGGAATGGCCATCAAATCAACATTATTGATACCCCTGGACACGTAGATTTTACAATTGAAGTAGAACGTTCGCTTCGCGTGCTAGACGGCGCGGTAGCTGTTTTTTGTGGTGTTGGAGGTGTTCAGCCTCAGTCTGAAACCGTTTGGCGTCAGGCAGATAAGCACCAAGTGCCAAGAATTGCGTTTGTAAATAAGCTAGATCGTATTGGAGCTGACTACTTTGCGGTAGTTCAAGAGCTTGACGAAAAGTTGTGCGGAAACCCACTTCCAATGCAAATTCCTGTTGGCGAGTCTGAAAATTTTAAAGAAATTATCGACTTGTTGACAATGAAGTGTGCGTCTTTCTCTGAAGCAGATCAAGGCGTAACAACAACTTGGAAAGATGTTCCTTCCGAATATTTGGATAAAGCTAAAAAATTAAGACAAGATATTGTTGAACGTGCATGTGATTTTGATGATGCGTTGGCTGAAAGATATTTGGCTGGCGAAGAATTGTCGATTCCTGAAATTAAAAAGGCTTTAAGGTCTGGTGTAGTTGCTCAAAAAGTTACTCCGGTGTTTTGCGGATCTGCGTTTAAAAACAAGGGTGTTCAATTGATGTTGGATGCGGTTTGTGATTATCTTCCATCTCCGTTAGACGTTCCAGCTATCAAGGGAAGGTCGGTTTCTGATAATAATGTTGAACTAGAAAGACGTCCTTCTGATTCAGAGCCATTTGCAGCGCTTGCTTTTAAAATTATGGTGGATCCTTTTGTAGGTACTCTTACATTTGTTCGAGTTTATTCTGGTAAGTTGGAAGCTGGTTCTTACGTTTATAATGCGACAAAAGGCAAGAAGGAACGTGTAAGCCGAATCTTGCAGATGCACGCAAATAAACGTGAAGATATTTCCGAGATTTCAGCGGGTTGTATTGCTGCTATTACAGGTGTAAAAGACGTTGTAACAGGTGATACAATTTGTACAGAAGATGCTCCAATTTTGCTTGAAACCATTAAGTCTCCAGAGCCGGTAGCCAACGTTTCTGTTGAGCCAAAAGGTAAAAATGAGTACGAAAAAATGGTTAATGGCCTTCGTAAGCTTATGCATGAAGATCCATCGTTTAGATTTACCTACAATGAAGAAACTGGTCAGACAGTTATCTCTGGAATGGGAGAGCTTCACCTTGAAATTATCGTAGATCGTCTAAAGCGCGAGCATAAGGTAGAAGTAACTGTAGGTGAGCCTAGAGTTGCATACAAAGAAACAATTAGAGCAAAAGTTGAGTCTGAAGGTAAATACATTAAGCAATCTGGTGGGAGAGGTCAGTACGGTCACGTATGGATTACTCTAGAGCCGCTTGAGCGTGGTCAAGGTTACCAGTTTGAGAATAAGATTGTTGGTGGAACAATCCCTAAAGAATATGTTCCTGGTATTGAAAAAGGTATTGAAGAGTCGTTGGTTAACGGTGTTATTGCTGGTTATCAAGTAGAAGACGTCAAGGTAACTGTTTTTGATGGTTCTTTCCATGATGTTGACTCCTCTGAAATATCCTTTAAAGTTGCTGCTTCTCTTGCCTTTAAAGACGGGATGAAGAAAGCAAATCCAGTGTTACTAGAGCCGATCATGAAGGTTGAAGTTCTCACCCCAGATGAAAATATGGGTGATGTGATGGGTGACTTGAATGGTCGTCGCGGAAGAATTTTAGGCATGGATGCAAGAAAAGGTATTCAGGTCATAAATGCAGAGGTTCCATTAGCGCAAATGTTTGGATACGCAACGACTCTTCGTTCGTTGTCCCAGGGGCGTGCAAGTTACAGTATGGATTTTGCAGAATACAGAGAAGTACCAGCTTCAGTACAAGAGGCTGTAGCTAAAAGTGTTAAGTCGTAGTTATTAGTTATATTTTTAGGAAGGGTTGAGATGTCAAAGGGTGTCTTTAACAGAAGTAAACCTCACGTAAATATAGGTACTATCGGCCACGTTGATCATGGTAAAACCACATTGACAGCTGCTATTACCACCGTGTTGGCAAAAAGCGGTTTTGCAGAAGCAAAATCATATGATAAAATTGATAAGGCTCCAGAAGAAAGAGCGCGTGGTATTACAATCGCTGTTTCTCACGTTGAGTATGAAACAAAAAATCGTCACTACGCACACGTAGACTGTCCTGGTCACGCTGATTATGTTAAAAACATGATTACCGGTGCGGCTCAGATGGATGGTGCGATTTTGGTAGTATCCGCTGCAGACGGCCCTATGCCACAAACTAAAGAGCACTTGCTATTGGCAAAACAAGTTGGTGTTCCATCTATTGTTGTTTTCTTGAACAAAGTAGACATGGTAGATGATGCAGACATGATTTCTCTTGTTGAAGAAGAAGTAAGAGAGTTGTTGACAAAGAACGGATTCCCAGGAGATACAACTCCTATCGTTCGTGGTTCTGCTACAAAAGCATTGTCTGGCGATCAGTCAGAAATCGGTGTTCAGTCAATTGAAAAATTGATGGAAGCTGTAGACTCCTTTATTCCAACACCAAGTCGTGATGCAGACAAAACATTCTTGATGCCAATCGAAGATGTTTTCTCTATTGCTGGTCGTGGTACAGTAGTAACAGGACGTGTAGAGCAAGGTACATTGAAGCTTTCAGATGAAATCGAAATCATCGGCTTTGGAAAAACATCTAAGACAACTGTAACAGGTATCGAAATGTTTAACAAAGAAATGAAAGAGTCTATTGCTGGTGATAACGTTGGTGTATTGCTTCGTGGTACAAAGAAAGAAGATGTTGAGCGTGGAATGGTCTTGGCTAAACCTGGATCAATTACTCCTCATAAGAAATTTGAAGCTCAGATCTTGGTATTAAGCAAAGATGAAGGTGGTCGTCACTCTCCATTCTTTAGCGGTTATAGCCCACAATTTTACTTCCGTACAACAGACGTAACTGGCTCAGTTCAGTTGCCCGCTGGTCGTGAAATGGTAATGCCTGGTGATGATGTAAACTTGACAGTAACACTTGTGTCCACTGTTGCGATGAGCGAAGGTTTGAAATTTGCTATTCGTGAAGGTGGTAAGACAGTTGGTGCTGGTATTGTAAGTAAAATTTTAGAGTAAAAACACAATGAAAAAAACCGTAAAGTTTGGCAAAAAAAATGCTATCAGATTAACTCTGAGATCTTATGATTATAGATTGCTTGATGATGCGGTAAAACAAATTGTTGTTGCAGGTAAAAGAACGGGGGCAAGAATTGTTGGCCCCGTTCCAATGCCTAACAAGACAAAGTTGTTTACCGTTTTGAGATCTCCTCACGTTGATAAAAAAGCTAGAGATCAATTTAAAATCGTCCTTCATAAAAGAGTTATAGATTTCATTGCACCTCAAGAGCAGACAATGGATGCTTTGATGAAGCTCAATTTGTCTTCAGGTGTAGATGTTAAGATAGATTAATTAATTAACTTAAAAGTTGGTGTAAAATGTCATTAAAGAATTTTTATGGCTTGAAGGTTGGTATGAGTCAAGTTTTTGACCAAGCAACCAAAAGAG
>JACCDG010001093.1_pt1 | contig 33914 bp, 33 predicted proteins | sample 7442471 | NCBI WGS metagenome assembly JACCDG01 (sample SAMN15323444, study PRJNA562643) | freshwater metagenome | isolation source: river surface water | place: USA:Blue River Watershed | collected 2017-08-17 | reverse complement strand
CCAATGCACTGGAGATCGAACCAGCGGGACGTTTCCTGTCGTTTGCGTTAAGCGAGCAGGAGCAGCAGGCCGCACTGGCGCGCCTGCAAGCGGCAAGCATCATCGGCCGCAAGCCGTTAATCGGGCTAATGGTGGAAAGTTTTCCGACCAAACCTTACCGCGACTGGCCGATCCAGCATTTTAGTGCAACGGCGCAACAGATACTGCAACACTGCCCCAGCGCCCATTTTCTGCTATTCGGCGGGCAACTGCCGGCAGAAAAGATCCAGCAGATGCAACGCGATCTGGGTGACCGGATCACGGTTTATGCTGGCAAGTTGAGTCTGCGCGAAACCGGCAGCATGATGCAAAAGCTGGATTTGTATATCGGCGTCGATACCGGACCGACCCATCTGGCTGGCGCCCTCGGCGTGCCGATGATTGGCCTCTATCACTGCCTGCATCGCGGCAAATGGCTGGCACCACGGGAACACCCGAAGCTGGTGGTACTGGAACATCCGGCCAGTGATGACGAATGCTCGGCACAACGCAGCATGAGCGAAATCGGCGTTGATCAGGTAGTTCCGCACGCGCTGCAATTGCTTGGGTTGGCGCAATGAAACGTATCCTGCACGTGATTGCCACCATGCCGGTGGGCGGTGCCGAAAACGTGCTGCTGACCACGCTGCGTCGTCTCGATCCGCAGCAATATCAGTCGGTGGTGTGCTGCATTCAGGACAAAGGCGTGCTCGGTGCCGAGGTGGAAAAACTTGGCATCAAACTGATCGAGTTGCACAAGCTGCAAAAAGGCGGCTGGGATAGTTCAATCATCAGCGATCTGGTTTCAGTCATTCAAGACGAAAAAATCGATCTGGTGCATGGTCATCTCTACCACGCCAACCTTTACGCCCGTTTTGCCGCCAAACAGGCCGGGGTGCCAAGCGTGATTACCGTGCACAACACCTACGCCAAACGCAAATGGCACCGCCAGTTGCTGAACTGGTATCTGGCACGCGCCACCGCAAAAATCATTGCCGTATCCGACTCCATTCGTGATGACGTGATCCGTTTTGACCGGGTTGCGCCGGAAAAAGTCGTGACAATTCTCAACGGCATCGACACTGAACGCAGCCAGTCGCAGCTAAGCAAAGGCGAGGCCCGCGAGCGGCTGCAACTTCCTGTCAGTGCCAAAGTGCTGGTTACCATTGGCCGGCTGGTGGAGCAGAAAGGGCACACGATCCTGCTGCAGGCCTTGCAGCGACTCAGGCAACAAGGTGGCGAAGAGATTTATGCAGTGCTGGTTGGTGATGGCCCATGGCGCCAGCGCCTGCAAGGCCAGGCCCAGGCGCTCGGACTTGAGCAGAACATACGTTTTCTCGGCACCCGCACCGACATCGGCGACATCCTGCGCGCGGCCGACCTGTATGTCATGCCATCACTCTGGGAGGGCCTGGGGCTGGCGCTGCTGGAGGGGATGGCTGCCGGCTTGCCGGTGCTGGCCTCGCGCGTCGGCGGTATGGTAGAAGTACTGGGCGAGGGCCAATATGGTTATCTGGTTCCGGCCAATGACGTCAACGCACTGGCCGGACAACTGGCAGAATTATTGGCCCCCGGCGTTGATCTGGGCCCGATGGCCAGTGCAGCGCAACGACGGGTGGCCGATTTCAGCGCAAGTAAAATGGTTACGGCGATTGGCAATGTCTATGCGGCAACCTTTGCCTCCCGCTCCAGATAATGTCATTCGCACAGCGCAACCTGATCATCTGCAACGAACCGGGGGCCAACCCGCTGATCCGGGAGCTGGAGCAACTCGGCTTCGAAGTGGTAAGCAACCTCTGGCATCCAGACTCCGCCCAGATGCAGCGCCTGTTTCTGGCGTGGGTGTATTTTTATGACTGCATCAAACACCCACGCAAGGTGGCGCAGTTTCGCCAGCACCTGCAGCAACAGGCGCCACTGGTGGCATGGAACCGTGACGCCCCGAGTTACAAGGGACGTGCAAGCTGGAAAATCAGGCTGGCTTCGTGGCGCAAACCGCTCGACATCTACATGAGCCATGCACTCGTGGATGGCCTGCAGTTCGGTCTGCAGCAGCTTTATCTGCCCAACGCAGTCGATCCGCTGAGCTACAACCTGCATGGCCGCACACTGGAAGAGCTGCGCCAGCCCGCACGCTATAACGTTGATGTCAGCTTTTTTGGCGGACTGGATGGCCAGCACCACAAGGGACAGCGCACACGCCAGATTTTCTTTGCGGAGCTGGCTCAGAGACTCGATGCGCTGCACATCAGCCATCATTTTTTTGACGGCAAGGGCCTGACGCTGCCACGGCAGATTGAGTGTATTCAACGCTCACGTATCAACCTGCAGTTTGGCGCGACTTGCGAATATCCAGGCCAACAGGCAGGCGGCCTGCCTGAACGATGTTTCGGCGTACCTGCGTGCGGGGGCTTCCTGCTGGCGGATCGTCGCTTCCATGCCCGGGAGGATTTCACGCTCGGACAAAACTACGTCGAGTTTGCGTCACTGGACGAATGTGTCGAAAAAATATGCTTCCACCTGCAGCATTTCGAGCTGAGCCGAAACATGGCAGAAGCTGCCCATCACCACGTATTGGCCCGGCATACCTACCGGCACAGGGCAGAACAGTTGGTAGCCAGCGTCAATAATTGGCGAAAAGAATGGCCGTCCGCATGAACAATAGCTTGATCCAGCCGCGCGAAGTAAGCGCGGAAATACCCGCCTGCCGACCGGTTTACTCGATTTGCACTCTGGTTACCGATCAGGCGCTTTACCAGCAGATGCTGCATTCTTGCCAGCAAGCCGGATTCGACACACCGGATTGTGAGTTTTTATGGCTGGACAACGGCAAGTCCAATCAATGGGATGCCTATTCTGGCATTCAGCATTTTCTGTTTGAGGCTCGCGGCGATTACATCATCCTCTGTCATCAGGACATTCTTCTGAATCATGATCGCAGGGAACAACTGGAACGCTGCATCTCGGAACTGGACCGGATTGATTCGCACTGGGCCCTGCTCGGCAACGCCGGTGGCGTGCGCCTGGGAAAAATTGTTCATCGCATCAGCGATCCGCATGGCGGCAATCTCAACTCCGGAGGATTTCCACGTCGAGTACAAGCGCTGGACGAAAATTTCATATTGTTGAAGCGTGCCAGCAATCCCGGCATATCCAGTGACCTGCAGGGTTTTCACATGTATGGACTGGATCTTTGCCTGCAGGCCGAATTACGCGGTTTTCATGCCTATGTTGTCGACTTTCACCTGACACATCTGGGCAAGGGCAAGCGCGACGCATCATTCTATCTGCAGCGCGACGCCCTGATTGCCAAATACCAGGCAGCCTGGGCACCTGTCTGGCTACAGACGACCTGTACCTCGCTGTTTGTATCCGGCAACCGCTGGCTCAACCGGCTGCTGAATCGGCCCACTGCGATCAAATGGGCAAAAAGCATCACCAAGCGGCGCTACAAGGGGCAGCCATGAGCAGCACCGGCACGCACCACCCGGCCCTCACCGGAAAGCGCTGGCCAGACTGGCGACTATGGCTGGCGGCGTTGCTCTGTAGCATATGGCCAATGGCACACAGTGTTGCGCTTCGCAATACCGTGCTGGCAATACTGATTGCAGCCGGAATGCAGCTGCTGCGGAAACAGCAACAAGGGTACCTGCTTCCAGTGGCACTCCGGCGACCGGCACACATTTACCTGCTTCTGAGTATTTGGTTGCTGGTGACGGTCACTTTTTCAGACAGCATCCTGAATGCACTCAGTCAGTATCGGGGTGAATGGCTCATGGCTTTTGTCGCCTTACTGGCGGGCTTGCTGCTGGCCGGTCAGGCGAATCGGGGCGGCCAATCCGGAATGACGCGTGACCATCTGCTGAATGGCATCAACCTGGGGCTGGCCATCCCCTGTCTGATTCAAATCGGATATGCCGTGTTTGTTTTCCTGCAACAGCAGACACTGCCACTGTGGGATGTACCGCTCTTCGGCCGCACGTCACTCAGCTTTGTTCACAACATTCTGTATGGCATGCTGCTGGCCGATGCACTGGCACGCAGCAGTGGCAGAAAACCCCTTCTGCCATTTTCCGGCCCAATGCTGGGTGCGGCTTTTGGCCTCTCGTTTTTCTGCACTTATTTATTGAATACCCGAAATGGCACAGTCAGCGTCATGCTGATGACACTGTTTGCCACCCTGCTGGCCTGGTATCAGCATCGCAGACAAATAAACAACTATCTGTTGCTGCTGCTGACCAGTGTGCTGCTGCTGGCCATGGGCGTATATGCCAAGCTTGCGTTTGAGGCAGAACCACGCTGGGCGGCATTTGGTGAGTCCACCCGGCTTGCGTGGAATACCGAACATCAGAAGGCCTGGCTGGATGACCGCATCCCGCTTCCACGCATGAGCAACGGCCAGGCGGTTGACCACTCCGCCTACATGCGCCTCGCATGGTTCAAGGAAGGCAGCCTGGCGATTCTCGATTATCCGTTTGGTGTTGGATTTGGCCGCAATGCCTACGGCCACGCAATGAAACGTAAATACGGCTTTGGCACCGGACATAGCCACAGCAGCCTGATCGATTTCACACTCAGCGGCGGCATACCGGGTTTGCTGCTCTGGATGGCGTTGTGCGGCAGCCTGCTGCACCTCGGATGGCAGTCCTATTTCCGTTGTGGTGATGTTGTAGGCATGGCGCTATTGATGCTGGTTTCTGGCACTCTATTACGCATGGTTGTTGACAGCAATCTTCGTGATCACGGCCTTGAGCAGTTCCTGTTCCTTGCGGCAGTGCTTGCGTCTACAGCCGCTCACGGCCTTCGCATCCAGCGGCCCCCAACGCCCTCTTCTCAAGAATCTGGTAGGTATGAGCCAAATTGAAACCGGACCGTCACACTGTCGTCGCGCAGTGATTGAGTCACGAAACTTCCACCAGCACCCGCTGGTAGAAACACTCGGGAACCAGGGCTGGGAGATTTATCCGGCATATCAGCGAGGCAAGACGCCAGAGGTGGATTTCTGGCTGGCAAACATGTATTCCGACATCAAGCAGCCGCTCGAATTTCGACTGAACGTTGCCGATGCCAGGCGCAGGGGCATTCCGGTGCTGACCTGGAATCGTGACGCTCCCTGGAATCTTGGCGCCAAATCCTGGCGCCTGTGGCTGATTCGCAATCTGCACTATCTGGACATGTATCTTTCACATTCCATGCAGGGGGCAGAGCGATTCGCGCCCGAACTGCATTATTTTCCCAATGCAGCCGATACCAGCCGATACAACCTCAGCGGCAATGCCTTGGACGCCATGCGCGACCCGGACTGGTATCAACACGATGTCAGTTTTGTCGGCAATATCGACGCCCGAGCCCATCCGGAAATGAGACAACGTGTGGCACTGCTGAATGAAATCGAGGTTGGTCTGAAGCCATTGGGCATCCGCTGCCACTTTGTACACAGCGCCAAACTGACTAGCGCGGAACAAATAGAGATTATTCAACGTAGTCGCATCAACCTGAACGTTGGCGCAGCCTGCGACGATGGCCCTGAACCAAGCTGGGGATTGCCGGAGCGCTGTTACGGGATTCAGGCATGTGGAGGATTACTGTTGAGCGATTTCCGAGCACACGCTCGCGACGATTTTGAGCCTGAGCGGGAATGGCTGGATTTTCAGAGTGTGCCGCAGTGCGTTGAGCGGATACAACACCTGCTTTCCGACCTGCAACACGCCCGGGATATTGCAGAAGCAGCCTATTCCAGGGTCCTGGCACAACACACCTATCGCCATCGAGCCAGCCAGCTACTCGCGCTCGTAGCAGACTGGCGTAAACGGAACAATCATGCCCACTCCTGACCGCAAACGCATTCTGATCATCAATCAGGACAATATCGGCGACCTGGTGTGCACCACACCACTCATCCGCAGATTGCGCAATGCCTACCCTGATGCCTGCATTGATGCACTGGTGACCAGCTACAATGCAGCCGTACTGGCCGGCAACCCTGCCCTTGATCACGTTTACGCCATCACCAAAACCAAACACGTACGCGGGCCAGGCGCGAAGCTCAGGGCGGCGTTCGGCAAACTGGCTACACTGTGGCAGCTGCGGCGCAATCACTATGATCTGGCTTTTCTTGCGACTCACTCGAATAATCAGCGAGCCATTCGCACCTGCCGCATCGCGGGCATCAAACAACTGGCAGGCATGAGCAAACCGGGGCGAGAAGGCTATCTGCCACAGGATCTGACCCAGTCAGAAGAGCTGGCAGGTAAATTGAATCAAGCGGCGCTGTTTGCCCAACTTGCCGATTTGGTCGGCATCGATTCGATCATCCCGCCTTGCGAGGTCTACGCCGACGCCACCGTTGTTGCAGAGTCACGTGCACGGCTGGGGGGCCTTACCCTTGCCGAGGCGCCATTGATCGGGCTGCACATCAGTGCTCGCAAACCCAGTCAGCGCTGGACAGCAGAGAACTTCATTCTGCTGGCTCGAGAACTCAACAAACAGTTTGGGGCACGGCTGCTTTTGTTATGGTCTCCCGGTGACGAAAATAACGCTCAGCATCCCGGAGACGACCGTAAGGCACGGCAGATTATCGACGCCTGTACCGACTTGCCACTGCAAGCATTCCCGACTCAAACATTGCCGCATCTGATTGCCGGACTGAGCCTGGTAGACTGCCTGATCTGCAGCGATGGGGGGGGCATGCATATTGCTGCCGGGCTGGGCAAGCCGATCGTCTGCTTCTTCGGCCAATCGGGCCTGAGCCAATGGCACCCATGGGGGGTGCCGTATGTTGCGTTACAACCACCTTCATTACAGGTTCAGGACATAACGGTTGAGCACGCAGTGGCTGCATACCGGGAACTATGCACACGTCACCGGCAGGACAATTGATCCAAGCGGGAATGACGGCCAGTTCGTGAAGAGAGGCGGGTAACGAGTGCTGACAGTCCCATCGACAATCAGCGACCGCTATTGCAATAACAGGCTCAACAGCATTTTGATCGCCATCAACAACAATAACCCGGCGAATGCGCGTTTCAGCTTGATGACGGGCAGAGCATGCGCAACCCTCGCCCCCCAGCCTGCGGTGAGCATGCTGCTCAGGGAAATGGCCGCCAACGCAGGAATATAAACAAATCCTATCGCACCATCAGGCAAGCCGCTGACCCCAGCCCCCGATACGACATATCCCACCGCCCCTGCAAATGCAATCGGGAAACCGATGGCAGCGGAAGTGCCAACAGCACGGTGGATAGGCACACTACACCAGAGCAAAAACGGTACAGACAAAGACCCCCCGCCAATTCCCACCATGCTCGAAACGACACCAATCATTGCCCCCCAGGCAAACATGCCAAGAGGCCCAGGCAAGATTTTTTCTGGCTTTGGCTTGGCATTCATCAACATCTGAACGCTCACCACACAGGCAAACACAACAAAAAACCACTTTAGTCCAATACTGGGAATCCGGCTGGCTAGCATCGCGCCAGAATAAGTTCCAATCAGGATGCCGGGGGAAATAGAACGCAGTATCTGCCAGTCAACGGCCGATCTGGCGTGATGACCCCGTATGCTGGAAGTGGACGTAAAGAGAATGGAAGCGAGAGAAGTGCCCAAGGCAAGGTGCAACACATGTACGGGTGCAACATTCGCATGTTCAAAAACCCATAGCAGCACCGGTACAATGATCAGCCCTCCGCCCACCCCCAGCAAACCGGCCAGAAAACCCGCACAACCTCCAAGCACAAGAAAAACAGGCACATAACTCAACATAAGCACACACCCTCAAAATTCAGTCGGTGAGATTGATCTACGGCAAATAGCCACGCTTGTAACGCAGCCACACTCTCGGCAAGCCAAGGCAACCATGACTCATACTCCTTGTGCCACCACCGTGTCGGTCGTTTTTCAAAAACATTAGCAAAGCCTAATAGTCAAAATTTATGGTTCGGCTCACGCCATGAGCAAGATTCAATTCGCCCAACATAATTAGAATCCACTAATATTCCGTTATTGCAAACAGACCACTGGAGCTTGCCGTGAAAAGCCTGAAACCCATCGCCCTACTGTTACTCTCTACCGGAGCAATGGGCATCTCACTACCAGCGGCCGCAATCAATGCAAACCTGGCGACACTGCCGCAGCTTGAAGCCCAGGAATCAGCCAAACCACTGAACCTGGATACCAAATATCTGCTCAGCCAGAAACCGGGCAATATTGTTTATTTTAACCTGCCATCTATCGGCAGCTATCCGATCGTTTTCGAGCACACCACAGGCACCATTAACGGGACAGCCTTTTGGGAAGGTTACGTTCCGGGCAACAAGGCAATGCGCGCCAGCCTCAAGTTTGACGGTCACGGCTGGTCTGGTTTCATTGATGGTCCGACAGGACGCCTGGTTGTGGGATATGCAAACGGCGCCAATTGGGTGTCGGTTTTAGGCAAGGATCACACCAGGAACCAACTGGACGGCTTGGCTCCGATCTTTACAGTGGCTAAAAATACGACGAATGGCCGGAAGTCTTTTCCCGGCGAAACAGCGGCTAAAGTTGCACATCCAATCAGCCTCAATCTTGCAGAACTGGTGAATGTCGCTCCGAATAGCGAGGTTGCGCTGAATCTTCCGGGTGTCGGCAGAATGTCTGTGGTATTTGAGCGCAGCGAAGCGACAGAAAGTGGCAACACCAACTGGATTGGTTACTTGCGAGATTGGGGCACGGATTATCGAATCATCATGACGTATGGCGTTGATGGCGCATTTGGCCGGATCCTGACACCTGACGGTGAATTTCAGCTCGAATCATATGGCTCCGAACAATGGCTTGTAGATGTAGCAGCTTCTGGACTCTCCGAGCATCTATCGTATCAACCAGATGCACTGATTCCACCCAGCCAGGCTGTAATCGCCGCAGCAACAGCGGGCGCCCCGCGCACGGCCGGCAACAGTACGGGCGGCACGACAACGGCCAATGCAGGCACATCTGTGGACACAAGCAATTTCAGTACAGTAGACCTGATGGTTCTATTTACTGATGGCTTGGCAAAACGCCTTGGTGCCGGGCTTTCGGTAAGGCTGGACAATCTGATTGCGCTCTCGAACCAGGCTTATATCGACAGTGGAGCCAACCTGAAAATCAGGATGGTAGCTGCCAAGCAACTCTCATACACAGATGAAAACAACAACAATACAGCGCTCAACGATTTACTTATTGGACAACTCGAAGCCTTCAAGAGCATAAAAAGCCTGCGTGACACTGTCGGCGCAGACATGGTTACGCTGATCCGCCCACTGATTGCCAAAAAGCAGATTTCCTGCGGCGTCGGCTTTATTGGCGGCAGCAATGGCAGCCCGATAAAATACTACGCAAACTATGCCTTATCCGTTGTCAGTGACGGGCGCGACATGGGCGGCAGCAGCAGCTATTGCACCGACTACACCATGGTGCATGAACTTGGCCACAACATGGGCAGCATGCATGATCGAGCCACGGTCAAGGCTCAAGGGGGTGGTCAGGGTGCGTTCCCATATTCGTTTGGCCACGGCAAGAGCGGCACCTTTGGCACCATCATGAGCTACATCTCGCCACGTGTCGGGAAATTCTCCAATCCAGCCGTCACAACCTGCGCAAACCAGTCGTGCGGCATATCGGAAACTGATTTGGCGAATTCTGCCAACAACGCGCTTTCGCTAAACAATGTTCGTAACGATGTTGCCAATTTCCGTGCCACCAAGGTTCCATTAAGTACATCAACCCGGGTGAAGTTGAATGGCGTAATCAGCTATAACAATGCAGGCTTGGCCAATGTCATGCTCACCCCTTCAGATTCGGGAGCCGTGTGCGGGTTTTCCGGTAGCAATGGGGCCTTCAGTTGCTCAGTCCGTTTCGGCTGGACAGGAACGATTACACCTTCACTGACTGGGTACAAATTCACCCCGGTTCAATACTCAGTCAACAGGCTGACCAGCAACAAGACCGATGCAGTAATTACCGCCACACGCTGATACCGTTTTCATCTCCTCTGGTGTTTTCCAGAACTGTGGGCCGTCCTTGTGACGGCCTTTTTTTGTCATGAATTCTTCACGACTTGGTCATCGGATTGACTTGCCTGCAGTGCAATCTCTGGCACATGCAAGACGATAATCTCATCCTCGATCAGCTGGTTTCGGCCAAACGTCAGTTGCGGCTGGCGATCATTACCGAAACCTATCCGCCTGAAATCAATGGTGTGGCGATGACCACTGGGCGTATGGTTTCAGCCCTGCAGCAACAAGGTCACTGGATTGAATTGGTCCGCCCGAAACAACATTCAGGCGATATTGGTTGTGATAATGATGCACTGGAAGAAGTACTGCAGCGCGGCATCCCGATTCCACGTTACAGCGGCCTGAAATTCGGCCTGCCGGCAAAACGCAAGCTGATGGCCCGCTGGAAACTTCGCCGCCCCGATCTGGTGCATGTCGTGACAGAAGGCCCGTTAGGCTGGTCTGCGATTGCCGCTGCCCGGGTGCTGAAAATTCCGGTGACCTCGGATTTTCACACCAATTTTCATACCTACAGCCAACACTATGGCTTGGGCTGGTTACAAAAGCCGGTGAATGCCTATCTGCGCAAATTTCACAACCAGACATTGACCACCTTTGTTCCCACGCGGGAGTTGGTCAACGATCTACAGCAATGCGGCTATCGCAATCTGAAGGTTGTCGCACGAGGCGTAGACACTCACCTGTTTTCTCCCCAAAAACGCGATCCGGCGCTGCGCCAGGCCTGGGGATTGAGTGATAAAGACACAGCGGTGATCTACGTTGGCCGATTGGCAGCAGAAAAGAACCTGTCGCTGGTGTTTGATGCTTTCGAAGCCATGCACAAGGAGCGCAATGACCTGCGACTGATACTGGTTGGCGATGGCCCGCAACGGAGTGAATGGCAGCAACGTCACCCCGAGCATGTGTTTGCCGGCATGCGCGTTGGCGAAGATCTGGCACGCCACTATGCGTCCGGCGATGTGTTTCTGTTTCCCAGCCTGAGTGAAACGTTTGGCAACGTCACGCTGGAGGCCATGGCGTCCGGGTTGGCGGTCATCGCTTACGACTATGCAGCTGCCAGGGAACATATCCAGCATCAGGAAAATGGCATTCTGGTAAAGGCGGGCGATGCCGGCAGCTTTTGTCAGGCGGCAGCAGAACTGGCCGTCATGCCGGAGCAGATCGGCACACTGCGTTCTGCCGCCGCCCAGACGGCAGCTCATATCGGTTGGCTACAGGTGTTCAGTGAGTTTGAGCAGCAATTGTTCGAGGTGATCAAGAACTGGGAGCAAAGTCATGACTAGAGCAACCATCAGCCGCATCGTGGAATGGGATCGACGCTGGGTCAAGAAAGTCAACCAAGCCAATCGGCGCAACGATATTCGTACTCTGTTTTCACTGATCAGCCGACTCGGTGATGGCGCATTCTGGTACGCATTGATGATCGGCTTGTTACTGGCCGACCCGCAACGCACCCTCTGGCCGGTATTGCACATGGCCACCGCCGGGCTTGCCGCAACGCTGATCTACAAGACGCTGAAACGCTGTACGTCGCGCCCTCGGCCGTTTCACACAGACCAACAACTGCTGCTGTCGATTGCGCCACTGGATCGCTACAGCTTCCCTTCCGGGCACACGCTGCATGCGGTAACGTTCACACTGCTGGCAGTGTTTTATTTTCCGATGCTGGCATGGTTGCTGATTCCTTTTTCGATTCTGGTGGCATTATCACGCGTGGTGCTCGGCCTGCATTACCCCAGCGATGTGATAGCCGGGGTAGTGATTGGTGCGGCTATCGCCATGGCCTCCCTCTGGATCAGAGGCTGAGACTCATACCGCTGGTAACACCTTGCCAGGATTGAGCAGGCCTAAAGGATCAAATGCCTGTTTGATCTGCCGTTGCATCGCTAAGGTAGGCGCATCCAGTTCCAGCGGCACAAAATCGCGTTTTTCCTGCCCGACGCCATGTTCGCCCGACAGCGCCCCACGCAATGAAATAACCAGATCAAACACCTTGCGCAGGCATTCCTCCCCCCGGATCAACTCTGCCGGGTTGGCTGGATCAATCAGCAGATTGACATGAATATTGCCATTGCCGGCATGGCCAAAATTGACATTACGCACACCATGTTCAGCAACAATAGCTGCGACACCGCTCAGCAACGCGGGCAAGTGCGCGACCGGCACCACAACGTCTTCATTGATTTTCTTTGGTGCCACATCACGCAGCAATGGTGATAACGCCTTGCGCGCAGCCCAAAGCGCCTGAGGCTGAGCAATCGCAGCAACTTCGATAAGGCCTTCTGCCCGACATGCGGCAACGATGGCTTGCTGGGCACTGGCCACATCCTGCGGACTGCCATCCACTTCAATCATCAACATTGCCGCGCTCTCCGGCGGCAACATATCCGGGTAATGGTTGCGCAACAGCGTCAATGCATTGTTATCGAGAAATTCCAGTGCACTCGGCACAAAGGGCTGCCCCATGATTGCCACAATCGCAGCGCTGCAGCTCGCCAGATCGCGGTAATGTGCAGCAACACCTGCAATACAGGCGGGTTTCGGCGTCAGCTTCAAGGTGGCTTCGGTGATGATTGCCAGCGTACCTTCAGAGCCGATCAGCAATCGCGTCAGGTCGTAGGCAACCGAATGCTTGCTGGTAAACGAGCCGGTGCTGATGATGTCACCTTGTGCAGTAACCGCCTTCACACCCAACACGTGATCACGTGTCGAGCCATATTTGACTGTATGAGGCCCGCCGGCATTGGTTGCCAGATTTCCACCAATCGAACAATAAGCCGCACTGGAAGGATCAGGCGGCCAGAAGAAACCGGCTGCCGCCACATGTTTTTGCAAGCTGCCATTCAACACGCCAGCCTCAACTACCGCAAAACGGTTGGCGGGATCCAACTCCAACACCCGGTTCATTCGCTCCAGCGACAGCAATAACCCGCCGGAGATGGGGATGCTGCCCCCAGCCGTGCCGGTCCCTCTGCCTCGCGGTGTCACCGGCACGCGATGGCGTGCGCAGATACGCATAATGGTGGCAACTTCGTCGCTAGAAAGCGCAAATGCCACCGCTTGCGGTGGCATGTATTTGCGACTGTTGTCGTAGGAATAGGCAAAACAATCTGCAGGATCAATCAACAAACGCTCTGGAGGCAAAACTGCCGCCAGCTCATTGATCCAGATTGCGTCAGAAACACTCATATCCGATTCGCTCTGCGCTCAGGCGCCAGGCTTGAGGTCTTTCGACAAAACAAAGGCATCGGAATAAAACTCGTCTTCCGGCAAGCCTTGCGCAGTGAAAGTCCGATGCGCAGCCTCAACCATCAGCGGCGCACCGCAGGCATACACCTGATATGGCGCAAAATCAGCAATATCGGCCAACACTGCTTCATGAACCAAGCCAGTACGGCCTTCCCATGCATCCTCCTCACTCGGCTCGGACAACACGGGAATGTATTCGAAATGCGGCAACTGTTCCGCCCACTGCTGCGCCAGCTCATTCATGTAGATTTCGGCATTGGTGCGTGCGCCCCAATACAGCTGCATCGGCCGGCTGATGTTTTTGGCGATGGCATGCTCGACAATCCCCTTGATCGGCGCAAAGCCGGTACCGCTGGCGACAAAAACGATCGGTTTATCGCTTTCTTCGCGCAGGAAGAAGGTGCCCAGCGGCCCCTGAAAGCGCAGGATTTCCTTCGGCTTCATGCTATTGAACACATAGTCCGAAAAGGTGCCGCCCGGCATATGGCGAATGTGCAACTGCAGGAAGGCATCATCGTGTGGTGCATTCGCCAGACTGAAGCTGCGGCGCTTGCCGTCTTTCATCACGATATCGATGTACTGGCCGGCCAGAAACTGCAAACGCTCGTTGGCAGGCAGTTTCAGTGACAACACGGCAACATCTTGCGAAATTTTATCGATCGATTCCACGCGACAGGGCAGGTTCTTGATCGGGATATCACGCACCGCGCCAATTTCCTTGCACTCGATAGTCAAATCCGAAGTTGGTTTGGCGCAGCAGAACAGAACCATGCCTGCGGCCCGCTCTTCCGGGGTCAGCGAACTTTCAGCAAATTTCCCCATATCCACAGTACCATCCACCACCTTGCCCTTGCAGGCACCGCAAGCGCCATTTCGACAGCCATAGGGCAACACATAGTGTTCGCGCAATGCCGCTTCCAGAATGGTTTCATCATCATTGACAACAAATTCATGGCCACTGGGCTGAATCTTGACCTTGGCTGACATACACTTCACCTCTTCACGGCATGGTTCACAACACAAAGCATCATGAAACGCATTTTATTCATTGGTAGCGGCGATATCGCCCTGCGCTGCGCCAGACAACTTGAATCCCGCTATCGTCTGTATGGCCTGCTGCGTTCGGCACAGCGAGGCGATCAATTGCGCCAATCGAACATCACCCCGGTTGCTGGCGACCTGGATCAATACGACTCACTGCAACGACTCGGCGGGCTGGCCAACTATGTGATTCACCTGGCGCCACCACCCCCACAGGGTAATGTAGACCACCGCACGCGCAACCTGTTGCAAGCACTGTCAAAGCGCGGAAGTTTACCACAGGGGGTAATCTACATCAGTACCAGCGGGGTGTATGGTGACTGCCGTGGCGAGCACGTTGATGAGACGCGCACGCCAGCGCCCAGCACCCCACGGGCCAAACGCCGGCTGGATGCCGAAATACGCCTGCGGGACTGGGCAAAACGGCAAAAAATTCCACTGGTGATATTGCGGGTGCCAGGCATTTATGCGGCTGACCGTTTGCCGCTTCAGCGCCTGCAAGCCGGAACACCTGCCTTGAATGATGAGGATGATGGATACACCAATCACATTCACGCAGACGATCTGGCACGCGCCATTATCCACGCCCTGCGCCAGCTGAACGGGATCCGCATTTACAATGTGGTCGATGATTCGCGGATGAAGATGAGTGAATATTTCGATCTGGTGGCAGATGCAGTTGGCCTGCCGAGGCCGCCACGCATCGCCCGTAGCGAAGCAGAAGGTCGCATTTCGCCCGCCATGCTGTCGTTCATGGATGAATCACGCAGACTGGCAAACCTGCGCCTGCACAAAGAATTGGGACTGCGCCTGCATTATCCGACCGTCGGCGCCGCACTGGCCGGACTCAAGCCGGCAAACGCACGCTGAACAGGGCGCCACCCAGCGGGCTGCGGCTGATAGACAGCTCGCCACCATAGGCATGAACAATATCGCTGATCATTGCCAGACCAATGCCATACCCCGGCACCTGCTCATCAGCGCGCACCCCGCGCTCGAGCATGGCCTGCGGATCGGCTATGCCGGGGCCATCATCCCCCACCAGAATCAGCAATTGCCCACTGTCCGGCTGCAACTGCAACAACACGCGCCGCTCACACCACTTGCAAGCATTGTCGAGCAAATTGCCAAGCAATTCGTACAGATCACCTTCGTCGATTTTCCAATCAAGCATTGATGGAAGTTCGGCATCAATCTGCACCCCTTTTTGGGCATACACCTTGCGCAGCGAAGCCACTGTTTTATCGATCACGGGCTGCAACGGCAGTGCAGTAGCAAACCGCGCCGCGCCTGCGGTGGACGCCCGCTGCAACTGATAGGCGACAATATGGTTCATGCGCTCCAGCTGCTCTGGCAATGACTGCTGCAACAATTCCGGATCATTGGCCACACCGCGCAACACCGCAAGCGGTGTTTTCAGGCTGTGCGCCAGATCAGCCAGCGCATCACGATAACGCTGCATTTGCGCACGCTCACGACCCAGCAAATGGTTGAGATTATCGGTCAGCAGACGGATTTCAGATGGGTAATTGCGGCCGATTTTCTGCTGCCGACCCGCCTGCACTTCAGCCACCTCACGCGCCACCTGACGCAATGGACGCAAGCCCCAACGCAGCAATGCCAGCAATGACAACAGCAGGCCAGCCCCCAGTGCAGCCAGCCACAGCCACAAGGTCTGGCGATAACGGCCAAGCTGCAGATTGTAGGCACGCATGTCTTCTGCAACGGAAAAGGTCAGCGCCACGGTGTTGGGACCTTCACTCCAGAGCACCCCGTGCCCTACCACCCAGTAGCGGCGCCCATCTGCTGCCACGCGTTCGCCAAACTGCTGCTCGCCGGGGCTAAGCGCTCGTTCAAACGGGATGTTCAGACTGAGGACGGAACCCGATTGCCACATGGTGTGAGTCGAAACATCAGCGATGTGGGCGTAAAGTCCGGAGCCCGGCAAACCCAGGCGTGGCTCGTTCATGGCCTGCGCGGAAACATGCAGACTCCCGTCGGCGTCCAGTTCTGCCGCGGCCATCAGCATGAACAGCTCACCCTCCAGTCGCTCTTCACGAGCGGTACGGGCGCTTTCCTGAAATGCACGATCCAGTGCCAGCCCTGCAATCAGCAAGAACAACACCACCACCGCCAGGCCAGCAGAAAGAATGCGGGCATTGATGGAAAACAACAGGCGGTGAAACTGCGGCATCAGTCCGGCTTGTCTTGCAAGGTAAAGCAATAGCCACGGCCACGCAGGGTCTCAATCGGCTGCAAACTGCCATCCGGGTCCAGTTTTTTGCGCAGACGGCCGATCAGCACCTCCAGGACGTTACTGTCCCGGTCTTCATCATGCGGATAGAGATAATCGGACAAGCTGGATTTAGCCACCACCGAACCACGCTGTCGCACCAGATACTCCAGCAGACGGTACTCAAATGTGGTCAATTCAATATCAGAGCCATCGCGGCTGAGCTTCTGCGCGTCCAGGTCCAGCTTCAGAGGCCCAAGCTGCAGCACATTACCCGGCGCGCCGGCTGAGCGGCGCAACAGAGCCTTGACCCTTGCCAGCAATTCGGGAAACTCGAACGGCTTGGTCAGATAATCGTCTGCGCCGGCCTCCAGACCTTCAACCTTATCCTGCCAGCGTCCTCGAGCCGTCAAAATCAGGATAGGCAGCAAACTGCCGCCAGCACGCAACTGGCGAATCAATTCCATACCGCTCAAACGCGGCAGACCCAGATCCACAATCGCCAGGTCGCATGGATACTCCCGTGCATTGTACAAACCGGTCTCGCCATCTTCCGCCTCATCCACCCGGAAGCCCTCTGCAAGCAGCTGGCGCGCCAGCTGTTGCCGCAGCAAAGGCTCATCTTCAATCAACAACAATCTCACAGTTTCTGCCCCGTTTCTGCGTCAATCAGGATCACCTTGACCTCGCCATTAGCGGTCAACAACTTGACCCGAAACACCTCGCGCCCGGAAGCATTGATTTTTTCCACCGCCAGCACCCTGCCTGCAACGCTTTGCCGGGCAACAGCAGCAGCCTGGTCTGCGCTGACCCGCGCCAGCACCTGCCCCGGCGTGGCCAGCAAGCCCAGCAATACAAGTGCCGATAGCAATAGGTTTTTCATGGGCATCCCGTGCGTGGAATATTTCAATGCCTCGATTTTAGAGGTACTGGCCGCTTATTTCACGTTTGCGTATACGCAAATTTGCCGCCGGGTCAGGATTGCGGCTCAACCGATACCCTGACCTTCACCTCCCGGCCCGGATCATTCGGCATAAAACTGCTGTAACGACGGCCGGCATATTCGTAAGTCACCCGATAGCCGTTTATACGATTGACCCAGTGATCGATATCACGGCAACGACGCACCTCGCGTTGCTGGACACCTTCATCGCGAATGATCTCGGTACGGCCACGGTTGTCATACTGGCTGCCGATCAGCGCCCCGGCGACGGCACCGGCAGCGGTGGCGGCCTCCCGCCCATGCCCCTTGCCAAAACGATTGCCGATTACCCCACCCACAATCCCCCCCAGGATGGTGCCGCCATATTCCGGGCCTTCGGAATCCGGCCGCTGAACCGGTACACGGGTTTCCACCAGCTCGTTGTAACACTCCTGACGCGGCTGGTTAACGCGCTCATATTCAGGAACCACGCTCTTGACGCGCGCATAATCAGCGTAAACATCGGCCTGGGCGCTCGTCGCCAGCAGCGCACCACACAACAACAGGCTGTGTCGAATCAGGGCTTTCATGGCGTTCTCCTTGGATGGGCAAGCGAAAGTAATGCTGCAGGTGATTCTGCTGGCGCATCGCTTAATCCACACTGAACGACACACATACAATCCATCCCCCGGATAAAGCGGCACAACACCTTTACCCTTTTGACGCAACGCAGCACAAGGCAGTCGCTACCGGTATAATGGCCGATTCATTTGCTGCCGATTTGCTGATCATGTCGTTTGCCTACCCTTTACTTCGCCCTCTGCTGTTTTCGCTGGATGCCGAAACAGCGCATAACCTTACGCTGAACAGCCTGGATTTTATCCATGCGCTGGGCTTTGCACGGATGCTGGGAGAGGAAATCGAATCCGAACCGCGCTCGGTGATGGGTATCCGTTTTCCCAATGCGGTAGGCCTGGCAGCCGGGCTCGACAAGAACGGCGCCCACATTGAAGGGCTGAGCGACCTGGGCTTCGGCTTTATTGAAATCGGTACCATCACGCCGCGCCCGCAACCGGGCAATCCCAAACCGCGGATTTTCCGACTACCGTCGGCACAGGGCATCATCAACCGCATGGGGTTCAATAACGACGGGGTCGACATACTGATCGAAAACGTCGACCGGGCCAACTACAAGGGCGTGCTGGGCATCAATATTGGCAAAAACGCCGACACGCCGATCGAAAACGCAGCAGAGGATTATCTGACCTGCCTGCGCAAGGTATACACCCGCGCCACCTACGTCACGGTCAATATTTCCAGCCCCAACACCAAGAATCTGCGCCAGCTGCAGCAAAGCGACGAACTGGATCAGCTGCTGTCGCAAATCAAGGCAGAACAGGCGATACTTGCCGACAAATATGGCAAATACGTGCCTATCGCAGTCAAAATCGCGCCTGATCTGGAAACGCCGCAAGTGCAGGACATCGCGGCAAAACTGATCAAACACAAGTTTGATGGCGTGATTGCCACCAACACAACCCTGGCGCGCACGGGCGTTGAGAACCTCAAACATGGCAACGAAACCGGCGGCCTTTCCGGCGCACCCGTCCGCGCAAAATCCACCCGGATCATCCGTGAACTGGCCGCCGCGCTGGGTGGCACACTGCCGATCATCGGCGTCGGTGGCATTTTTAACGGTGAAGATGCCAAGGAAAAAATCAACGCTGGCGCCAGCCTGGTACAACTGTATTCCGGGCTGATCTACCGTGGGCCGGAATTGGTAGGTGAATGCGTCAAGGCGCTTGGCTGAGTTCACTGTCGCCTCTTTGATCCTTCGGAATACACGCCGTGGCCAATAAGCACGTCATTCAGCTGGCACAGCAAATTGATGCCCTGCTGCCGCAAACCCAATGCGGCAAATGCGGCTACCCCGGCTGCAAGCCTTATGCACAGGCGATTGCCGAAGGCGCTGCCGATATCAATCAGTGCCCGCCCGGCGGCGATGCCAATATTCATCGCCTTGCCGCCCTGACCCAGATGCCGTACCGGCCACTCAACCCGGAAAACGGCCAGGAAAAACCGCGACAACGGGCAGTGATTGATGAACAGGTCTGTATCGGCTGCACCCTGTGCATTCAGGCATGCCCGGTGGACGCCATCGTCGGCGCAGCAAAACAGATGCACACCGTGATTGTCGCCGAATGCACCGGCTGTGAACTGTGTGTCGCACCCTGCCCGGTTGACTGCATCAGCATGCTTGATGCGCCACCCCCGACAGTTGAAACATCGCCCGCAGCACTGCTGCAACAACAGGCGGACCACGCACGTTATCGTTACGAATTCCGTTTGTTGCGGCTGGAACGGGAAAAGCAGGAGCGCACTGCACGCCTGGCGGCCAAAGCGGTAGAAGCCAAGGCTGCGGCGGCCAGACTGGCAGAAGTCGCGAAAACCGACCCTGCAGCGGTCAAAGCGGCGCTCGACAAACAGGCCATCATACAAGCCGCACTGGCACGCGCCGCAGCCAAAAAGGCGGCCGCAGCACCGCCTGCCGACAACGAGTCGGAAAAACCGGAATGAGGTCGGACCAAGCCCATGAATAACGACAAACGCCAACAGATCTTTGCCCGTCTGCAGGCGGCCAATCCGCATCCGACAACCGAACTGAATTACAGCAGCGAATTCGAGCTGCTGGTTGCGGTGCTGTTGTCGGCTCAAGCGACGGATGTCGGCGTGAACAAGGCAACCGACAAGCTGTTTCCAGTCGCCAACACCCCGGAAGCCATTCTGGCACTCGGGCAGGAAGGCCTGGAGAGTTATATCGCCACGATTGGCCTCTATCGCAGCAAAGCCCGGCACCTGCTGCAAACCTGCCACATCCTGATCGAGCGGCACGGCTCGCAGGTGCCGCAAAATCGCGAAGCGCTGGAAGCCTTGCCAGGCGTGGGCCGCAAAACTGCCAATGTGTTGCTCAACACACTCTTCGGCCACCCGACCATTGCTGTCGACACCCATATTTTCCGCATCGCCAACCGCATCGGCCTGGCGCCGGGCAAAACCGTGGACGAAGTGGAACAGAAATTATTGAAGGTTGTGCCACGACAATACATGCAGGACGCTCACCACTGGCTGATCCTGCATGGCCGTTATGTGTGCAAGGCACGTAAACCGGAATGTGCTCAATGCATCATTTCCGACTTGTGCGACTACAAAGCCAAATCGATCTGACGCCAATGCCTTGCCAACCAGCACACCACCCAAGCGCGGTAGTCGCCGCATGAAGCGGGCGGCAACCGGCCTGGCCAGCGGCCGCATGGCCAGCCCGGAACTGGCACAGCGAGCAGTGGAACAAGCGCTGGCCGGACTGCAGGGGCAAGCGGCCAGTGCCGTATTGCTGTTTCTCAGCCCGGACTTTGCCAGCAACCCGCAACCATCCCTGCTGGCTGCCAGCAAAGCCGCAGCATGCACCCAGCTGGCCGGCTGTACTGCCACCGGCATTCTCACCGAACAGGAATGGATTCAGGACGCACCGGCCGCCGCAGCCTTGGCACTCACCGCACCACTAAACATTGGCGCCGCGCAGCAGGCCAGGCAGGAAGCCATACTGTGTCTGGCAGCACCCAACGCCATCAATACCAATTGGCTGCATGCCAACGGCCAGCGTTTTGGCGGTGTGGCGGGGGACGCAACCGGACAGGGGGCCTACAAAATATGGGCCAATGGCAGAGTGCAAAGCGCCGGGCTAACCCAGCTGCAAATCTCCGGCGGAATTACACGCCTGCTGATTTCTCAGGGACTGCAGGCACTTTCTGCACCAGTCCGCATAAACGAGATGCGCGGATTGGAACTATTGTCGCTTGGCGGCTTGCCCGCACTTGAGCACCTGGCACTTGCCCAGGCAGAACAGCCGAATGCGGTTGACGAACAGGCACTGCGCCTGGCGGTATCTCTGGCAGTGGAAGCAAAGGATTCGCAAAGCGACCAAGGCTACTATCCGCTGACATTACTGCGAAAAAACTGGCGCAGCGGCAGTATCAGCCTCACCCAGACACTGGAGGCCGGCCAACAGGTGTTCTGGGCTGCACGCAACCCCGAGTTTACCGCCTCCTCGTTGCGCCAGCAGTTACAAGGCTATGTCGACAGGCACGGCCAACCCGACTGTGTGATGATGTTTTCTTGTGCCGGACGCGGGCCGCAGTTTTACGGCGGCGAAGATCGCGACTGGCAGGCAATACGTGCCGCACTTCCGCAAACGCCCTTGCTGGGCATGTACGGCAACGGCCAGTTTGCGCCCTTGGCCGAGGGCAACCACTTGCTGGACGGCACTGTCGTTCTGGCCTTATGTCACGGAGCAGATCATGTTTAATCCCTCGCGCGAACAAGCCCGCCGTTTTTACTTTGACACCTGGGCCAAACATCGGGCATCACAAACCCTTACCGATCTGGAAAAAATTGCGCTGACCGTGATGTTATTGCATCCGGAATACCATTCGCTACTGGATAAGCCTGATCACTACGTCGACAAGGATTATTCCCCCGAGGCCGGACAGACCAACCCGTTCCTGCATATGAGCATGCACGTGGCGATACACGAGCAACTGACCATCAACCAGCCGCAGGGAGTTCGCGAACACTACAAGGGGCTGTGCGAACAGACCCAGAATCAGCATGCAGCCGAACACGAGATGATGGATTGCCTGGGAGAAATGATCTGGCATGCCCAACGTCATCAGACAAATCCAGATCCAGATATTTATTTTGCATGCCTGCAGAAAAAACGAGGGCTTTCCACTACGGAATAGAGCGCCAAGGCAATAAAAAAACGCCGTGGAATCCACGGCGTTTTTGCTTACTTCTCTATTTCTCCACGTTTTATATTTTGTACGCGCTTTGAATTATTTGTTGGTTTGCGGTTTTTGGTTTTGTTGTTTTGTTTAGCGCTGTATCTATGACTAGAGTCTATGCTCTACACATGACGATTGCAAGCAAAATTTACAATTGCACATGTAATTTTTTTGAACTTTTAGTATCAACCCAATACAGACAAGCCTTTCAGCCACATCCATCCGGCAAGCAAAGACGTTACAATCATCCAAAGACACAAAACATTGCAGTAATCTTCCGGAATGCGCTCCATGAACAATATCGATTGGCTACAACGCAGCCTGGCCTCCGTCTGGCACCCCTGCACCCAGATGAAGCGTCATGAGCAGCTGCCGCTGATTCCGATTGAACGCGGCGAGGGAGCCTGGCTCATCGATTTTGATGGCAAGCGTTATCTGGATGGTGTCAGCAGCTGGTGGGTCAACCTGTTTGGCCACGCCAACCCACGCATCAATGCTGCGATTATTGATCAGCTGGGCAGGCTGGAACATGTGATGCTGGCAGGCTTCACACAGCAACCTGTAGTTGAGCTCTCTGAACGCCTCGCCACCCTCACCGGCCTGGGGCACGTGTTTTATGGGTCTGACGGCGCGTCGGCAACGGAAATTGCGCTGAAAATGAGTTTTCACTACTGGCGTAATATCGGTTTGCCGCAGAAAACCCGGTTTGCCAGCCTCAGTAACGGTTACCACGGCGAAACCATGGGCGCACTGGGCGTAACCGACGTTGCCCTATTCAAAGATGTGTATGCGCCACTGCTGCACAACAGCATCCAGCTACCCAGCCCGGATTGGCGACTGGCAGCAGCTGGCGAAACGGCAGCTGACTATGCCCTGCGTTGCGCGGCAGCAGCGGAAGCGGTGTTTGTTCAACAGGCCAACGCCATCGCAGCGGTGATTGTTGAGCCTCTGGTGCAAGGCGCAGCCGGCATGGCGATGTATCACCCACTGTATCTGAGCGAACTGCGCCGGCTCTGCCAGCAATACCAGATTCACTTGATTGCCGATGAAATTGCGGTGGGGTTTGGCCGTACCGGCAGCATGTTTGCCTGTGAACAGGCAGCGATCCAGCCGGACTTCATGTGTTTATCGAAGGGCATTACCGGCGGCTATCTACCCTTATCAGCAGTGATGACAACCGAAAAAGTGTATGCAGCGTTTTATGATGATTCGGTTGCCCGCGGCTTTCTGCATTCTCACTCTTACACCGGCAACGCCTTGGCTTGTCGGGCCGCGCTGGCAGTGCTGGACATTTTTGCCGACGACGCAGTCATCGCTGGCAACCGGGAACAAACAACACGCATCTCGAAAGCACTGGAACCGGTGACGCAACACGCCAGCGTCCGGAACTTCCGCAATTGCGGCATGATCTGGGCATTCGAAGTGGATACTCAACAAACGGATTTTGCCAACCGCTGCTTTCAGCTTGCGCTACAGAATGGCGTACTGCTCAGGCCGATCGGCAATACCGTATATTTGATGCCACCCTATATCCTCGACCAGCAACAAATACATCTACTGGCACAAACCACGCTGACCATCGTGGATCAGCTCGGCGACTGAGGTTTTTGCGGCAGGGTTGTTTGTCCGGCGATCAAACTCGACAAAGACTGATCCAGCAAAACGTCGATTTGTTGCAATGTTGGTGCCAGATACAGAGCCAGTACCTGCTCCTGTGGATGCATCTTTTCCGGTCGCAATGGCCGCATCACCAGCAAATGGAACAATTCGCGCAAACTGAGTTGTTCCGGTGCCTTGCGCAACAGCCACTGGTCTTCAACGTTGCGCTCGATCAGGCCCGCGGCATGCAAGGCCTGCAGCAGCTCTGTCAGCTGATCCAGGCCACAATGCAGATATCTTTGCAGTTGCAGCACATCCAGTACGGTGCCTTTCTGCTGAGCCTCAGCCAGCACCTGCAGCAATCGAATTGCATAAAAGAAACTGCGCCCGGCGACCATCCTGCGGCGCCACGCGCCATGCTGCCAGTAGGATAATGTCGCCGTCAGTACCGCACCAAAAAGGATGGTCGACCAGACGACGTAAACCCAAAGCAGAAAAATCGGGATGATGGCAAATGCACCGTAGACCAGCTTGTAGGATCCGAATGCCTTGATATACAAGGCAAATCCCTTTTTGGCCAATTCAAACAGAACGGCACCTACCGTGCCACCGATCAGCGCGTGACGCCAGGGGACATGGCAATTGGGCACCGCATAATAAAGCAGGGAAAACGCAAGTACAGACAAAACCCACGGGCCGCCATCAATCAGCGCCATGCCGATAAATGGAACATGCTGAGCGTAGTCTGCAGACTCGGAGAACACCCAGGAGGTCAAAGAGAGGCTGGCCCCCGCCAGAAATGGGCCAAGCGTCATCGCGGCCCAGTACAATACCACTCTACGGAACAGCGAACGCGGCTCCCGCGCGCGCCAGATATCGTTGAATGCTCTTTCTATGGTCAGAATCAGCATCCAGGCAGTGATCACCAGCGAAACCACCCCGACAGCAGTCAGCCGGGTTGCGTTTTCGGAGAACTGTTTCATGTAGACAGTAATCACCTTGCTTGCCGATGCGGGCACCAGATTGGTCAGCAGCATCAGCTTGACCTGACTGATGAGCTCATTGAACACAGGAAATGCAGACAGGATCATCAACATGATGGTCAGGAAAGGCACCAATGCCAACAAAGTCGTAAAGGTGAGGCTGCCAGCGGTCTGCAGACACTGATCTTGCTGATAACGACGCAGAACGAAACCGAGAAAACCGAAGACATCGTATCCGGGCCAACGTTTGGCCTTTTTGGCGAGGAGCAGAAACATGGCAGGAAATACGTCCAGGCAGGTTGAAAGTGAAACTGGAATCGAGCCGCAGGGGCGCAGCACTCGAGCAGCGACCTCGGAGGCAAGTGCGACTATAATACCCGACTCTTTAAAGGCATAACGGCAATGCATGACATTCTGGTGCTTTACTACTCTCACCAAGGCTCAGTTCAGCAACTGGCCAAGTTAATCGCACGCGGCATTGAATCCATCCCTGGCTGCCAGGCACGTCTGCGTACGGTACCCCGGGTATCAACGGTGTGCGAAGCGACCGAACCCGCCATTCCCGAAAACGGCGCGCCGTATGTAGAAAAGCAGGACTTGAATGAATGTATTGGCATCGCCGTCGGCAGCCCAACACGTTTCGGCAATATGGCTGCAGCAATGAAGTATTTCTGGGATGGAACGGCCAATGAATGGCTTCGTGGTGAACTGGTCGGGAAACCAGCGATGGTCTTCACCAGCAGCGGCGCCATGCACGGCGGCAATGAAAGTACCCAGCTGAGCATGATGCTGCCACTATTGCATCACGGCATGCTGCTGATTGGTCTGCCCTTCACCGAAGCCGCGCTGAATATCACCGAGTCGGGGGGCACGCCGTATGGTGCATCGCACGTTGCAGGGCCTCGTAACGACAAACCGCTGACGGATCATGAAAAACAATTGGCAATCGCCGCCGGCAAGCGCCTGGCGGAAACCGCTCTGAAACTGGTGGCCTGAGTTGAAACGTTTACTTTATTTGGGAGCAGTCACCAGTCTGATTGCATTGATCATGCTGTGCCTGGCGTGGGAACTGTGGCTCGCGCCATTGCGCACAGGCGGTTCCTGGCTTGTCATCAAAGCGGTTCTGCTGCTTTTGCCGCTGTTTGGCATTCTGCGCGGCAAACGTTACACCTACCAATGGTCCTGCATGTTCATCCTGCTGTATTTTACCGAGGGCATCATGCGTGCCTGGAGTGAATCCGGCATGTCGCAACAACTGGCACTGGCCGAGGTGGCACTCAGCAGCATCTTTTTCGTCTGCGCCATCTACTTCGCAAAACTCAGCAGATCAGTACAAACCGAGTCTGCATAAAAAAGCCGCAGACAGTATCGTCTGCGGCTTTTAATCAAACACGGCGAACTGACTTAAGCAGGTAACTCGTCAGCAACACGCTGCTCCAGAACCTTTTGCAACAAGCCTGCATCCACATTGGCATGCATGACCGCCTCGCCAATGCGCTTGAGCAGCACAAAACGAATCGTACCAGCCTCGACCTTTTTGTCGCTCGACATCAATTCGATATAACGCTGGGCACCAAGGCGCGCGCCCTTCACCGGCAATTTCGCTGCCTGCATCAATGCCAAAGTCCGCGCCAGTTCTTCTGCGGAGAACCATCCCATACGGCAAGACAGGTCGGCAGCCATAGCCATACCGGCTGCCACAGCTTCTCCATGCAACCACACACCGTAACCCATGCCAGCCTCAATCGCATGACCAAAGGTGTGCCCCAGATTAAGCAATGCCCGAACGCCAGACTCACGCTCATCTGCGGCAACGATTTTTGCCTTGTTCCAGCATGAACGATGTACGGCGTACTCCAGCGCAGCGGTATCTCTTGCGAGCAAGGCCGGCATGTTTTGCTCCAGCCAGCAAAAAAACTCGCAGTCACCAAGCAGACCATATTTGATCACCTCGGCCAGACCGGCCGAATATTCACGATCGGGCAAGGTGTTCAACGTCGACATATCGGCCAAAACGATACGTGGCTGATAAAACGCCCCTATCATGTTTTTGCCAAGCGGATGATTAATGCCAGTTTTGCCGCCAACCGAGGAATCCACTTGTGACAACAAGGTCGTAGGAATCTGGATAAAAGGTACGCCGCGCTGATACGAGGCTGCAGCAAAACCCGTCATATCACCAATGACACCACCGCCCAATGCAATCAGCGTCACCTTACGCTCACAACGAGCACGCAACAGCGCATCAAAAATCAGATTGAGTGTTTCCCAGGTTTTGAATTCCTCGCCATCGGGCAAAACGATTTCCAGCACCGATTTGCCAGCATGACGCAATGGCTTCGCCACCTTGGACATATACAACGGTGCCACAGTGGTATTGCTGACAATCGCAATCTGGGAAGAACGGATATAGGGCAAGATCAGGTCAGGCTGAGCCAGCAGATCCGCGCCAATCAAAATAGGATAGGCGTCGTTGCCCAAGTCGAGATCAAGTCTTTGCATTATGTTGATTCTGTTGTTGCTGAAGATGTGCCTGCAGCTTGCGTTCAAGCTGGGCAACCAGACTGTTCACGTTTTGACGCGAGGTATCGATTACGACATCGGCCAACTGGCGGTATATAGGGTCACGCTGCTCGAACAGCGCCTGGAGTTTTGCCTTGGGATCGGCCGTTTGCAACAAAGGGCGATTTCGATCGTGCTTGGTGCGCTCATACAGATCGTCAACATTGGCACGGAGATAAATCACCGTACCATTTTCCTTCAGCGCACGCTGATTTTCGGCCCGTAATACCGCACCGCCACCAGTGGCAAGCACCACATTACGCATGGAAACCAGCTCGGCAATGGTTTCCACTTCCCGATTACGGAAACCCTCCTCGCCTTCAATTTCAAAAATAATCGGAATACGCACACCTGTACGTGCTTCTATTTCATGATCGGAGTCGAAAAACGGCCAATGCAGGCGCTTGGCCAGAATCTTGCCAACGGTCGTCTTTCCGGCTCCCATCAAGCCGATCAAAAATAAATTGCCTGCCACGTTCATGGCAGGCATTGTATCCCAATTCAAGGTCGCTCAGCGAATCGCCATGGTATCGTCCAGCACCTTGGGGGTAATGAACACAACCAGTTCGGTACGATCATTAAGCTTCTGGGTGTGTTTGAATAGATAACCGATAATTGGGAGATCGCCCAACAAAGGTACCTTGGTGGTCACAGACTTGTCATTCTGCTCATAGACCCCACCCAGAATAGCCGTCTCTCCGTTTGCAACAAGGACATTGGTTTTCACTAATTTCTTGTCAATCGGGGGCTCCCCGGCAACTGCTCGCGTCCAATCAGGTTCGTCTTTCTTAATCTCCAACTCCATCAGCACTCTTCCATCCGGAGTAATACGCGGAGTGACCGCCAACGAAAGTACTGCATCCTTGAACTGCACATTGGTTCCGTTTGAGCTAACCGAACGATATGGTACCTGCACACCGGCCTCAATCATCGCCTTCTGCTGGTCTCCGGTCACGATACGGGGGCTCGACAGTATCTTGCCTTTGCCATCAGACTCCATTGCCGACAGCTCCAAGTTAACCATCACGCCTTGTGAAGGGTTCAAGACACTTATGCCCAACATGCCCGAGCCTGATGCACCTGTTGCAGCCGCATTGGTAGGAAAGCTCCAGTTCAGGCCATCGGTACCACCAACGGCAGCGCCGCCAGCCAACCCGGCAGATTTCTCAATCGAGCCAGCCACACCGGTTTTAGTACTGTTCTTGATATTTTGTCCCTGAATGCCGAATTTGGAGCCCAGTTCACGCGAAAAATTCTCCCCTGCCGATACGATACGGGCCTCTATCAACACCTGCTTGGTCGGTACATCAATCTTCGCAAGGATGCTACGGATCTCTTCCAAACGTGATGGAACATCCTGAATGAACAGTATATTCGAGCGAGTATCAATCACCGCACTGCCACGACGCGACAGTAGACGCTGATTGCTCCCCCCCTCCGCCAGAATTTTCTGGATCGCTTCTGCATTGTGATAGCGCAACTGGAATGTTTCAGTGCGCAAAGGTTCAAGTTCAGAGATGAACTGCTTCGACTCCAGTTCCAGCTTTTCCTTCAACGCCAGCTCATCGCGTGGAGCAATCCAGACGACATTGCCATTCTTGCGCTGGTCAAGCCCCTTGGCCTGCAAAATGATATCCAGAGCCTGGTCCCACGGAACGTCCTTGAGGCGAAGAGTCAGGGAGCCATTGACTGTATCGCTGGTAATGATATTCATGCCGGTAAATTCCGCAATGACTTGCAATACCGTACGCACTTCAACATTCTGGAAATTCAGCGATAGCTTGTCGCCGCGATAGCCGAACTTCGAACCCTGCGTCAGTTTGGTAGGGTCTTCAACAATCTGTTTAACTTCGACCACAAACTGATTGTCCGTCTGATATGCCGAATATTCCCAGATCCCTTTGGGCTCGATAACCATGCGCGTATTGCCTACGTGCACCGAGGCGTCAATCTTCTGTACCGGGGTACCAAAATCCGACACATCGAGACGACGCTCCAGATCCTTACCCAAGCCGATCTTGGCAAAATCGACGACCAGATTACGGCCTTGCTGGCGGATATCGATACCCGTTGCGTTGGATGGAAGGTCTACGACAATTTTCCCTTCTCCATTTTTACCGCGACGAAAATCAATATTCTTGATTACGCTTCCTGCAACAGTAGCGGCAGGCGCCGCAGCAAACTGCGTCGAAACGTTACTGCTGGTCACGGCATTACCACTCGGCGTAGACAGGCTAAGGAAAAGATTGTTGCCATCAATACGCGTTTCGTAAGTTGAGGCCTTGTCCATATTCAGCACCACCCTGGTCCGGCCTGCCACCTCCACCACATTGACGCTGCGCAAGGTGCTACTGCCGCCAACGGGAATTGAATTCTTGCCGGTAGCGTTGCTGGTGTTGGGAAAATCCAAGGCGATACGAGGAGGGTTATTCACTGTAAAACTCGCCGGCACACTGGCTTTATCACTCAATGTGAATTTCAACATCATTTTATCGCCGGTCTGGGACGAAACATCAATCGCAGTAATGCTATTGACGGCCACATCCGCAGCCCATGCGGGCAAGGCAGCCAAGCCGAAAAGGACACTCGACAGTACCCAGCGCACCACAACGTTGGCAAAATTGTACTTATTCATTGTCATTTCTTCTGCTCCTGTTGGTGCTCTTCAAGCACGATCGTGCTGGCTCTCTCCACCCAGTCACCATTACTGTCTTCCACAATCTCTTTCAGATTGACTTCGGTTTCGGTGATTTCCGTAATCAGCCCAAAATTTTGACCGATATAATTACCCGGCTTCACGCGATACATGCTGCCCTCTGGCGTTTTTATCAACGCATACATAACCTTGGCGCGCTCCAAAGTACCTGCCATTACCAGCTTCTCCAGATCAAATGCCTCCAGCGGCTCTTTGGGTCGGTTGGTATTAGGGGCAAGAACCCCATTTTTCGGACGTTCAACCTTCAGCTTTAGCACATTAAAAGGTTCGGTCAAATCGAAAGCTTCGTATACGTAAGGAACGTATGGCCTGACCTGTGGCAAAGGTTCAACCTTGCCATGCATGTTACGTGTGTTTTCATCCATCCAGGCACGTAAATCGCCATGCTCATCTCCACCACAGCCACCAAGCAAAACCACAAGCAATAGGGGAAAACATGAATTACAGCCAGTCACTCGTGCCATCATTTCTTGCCCGCCTTTTTATCAGCCTTGGCTGCCTTCTTCACTGCCAAGGCCTCCTCAGGATCCAGATAACGATAGGTTCGGGCTGTCGCGCTAAGCAAAAGGCCGAGATCACCCAATTTATCCTTGTCAACAATGGCACCACCTTTGCGGCCATCATCCTTGATCGGCTCAATTTTGACATCACTTAGCGTCACAATCCGGGAAAGCTGGGCAACATCACTGACAAATGCCGACAGGTCGTGATATGAGCCAGCAACCTTCACAGTAACAGGCAACTCTGCTGTTTCCGACTTCAATTCTTCATTGCCCGGCTTAAATAACTCAAACTGCAAACCCCGCCCCAAGCCAACCTGGTTAATCTCGGTCAACAGCGCATCCATTTCGGATTTTTTAGGCAGTTGCTTCAACATCGCGCCGAAGCTTTCTTCAATTTCCAGCAGCTGCTGTTTATAGGCATCCAGATTAATGGCTTTGGATTTTTTATCCAGATAGACCGTTTTCAACTCTTCCTCTTTGGCCCTTCCCGCCTCCAACTGCTCCAGTTGGGCGCTCCAGACTTGCCAATAACCAAATCCCGTCAACAACAAAACAATCACAACCAATACAGACAACTGTATCGGCAAGGGCCAGCTACCGATCTCTTTCGGATCAAGCTGACGCAATTCATCCAATGTCATGGCCATGATGCGTCCTATTTCTTGGTTTCGGTCTTACCAGCAACACCTGCCTTGGCATCCTTCTCTTCGGCACGAGTCAACTTGACATTCATCACAAACTCGTTAAGCCGCTGCCCCCCTTCTTTGACAGCCTTGATTTCAACAAGACCGGGCATTTCAAATGCAGGAGAGTCGTTCAGACTACGCATGAAGGTAGAAATCCGGGCATTAGACAACGAATGGCCGACCAGCCGGAACATGTCGCTACCTTTGCAGGTGCTATCGGGCTTCTTGGCGTCACAAGGCTCAATCAGACGCAAATACACGCCCTCGGGGGTCTGCCTGGTCAATTGATCCAGCATGACCACAACCTCACCCCGATTAGCCTGCAATCGCTCAACCACTTGTTTGCGATCCAGCAAATCTTTCCGCTTGGTGCGTAACACCTCGATTTCACTGATCTGCTTGTCGAGGTTATCGATTTCCGCCTGCAAGAAAGTATTGCGGCCATCCTGAGTCGAAATACGTTGTTCAAGAATACTGTAGCCGGCAACAACAATGAAAACACCCAACGCAGCCGACGCACCCGCCACCACATAGAAGCGAATTTGCTGAGCTTTGCGCTTCTGCTCGCGATGCGGTAATAAATTGATACGGATCATGCGTCAAACCTCCGCATTGCCAAGCCACAGGCAATCAGCAACGAAGGCGCATCCATCAGCAACTGGCGCGGCTTGATCCGATTGGATTGGGTCATATTGAGAAAAGGATTGGCGATCATCGTACCAACCTGCGTACGATTGGCAACCACCTCATCCAGGCCGTTAATACTGCCACAACCACCCGCCAGCAAGATATGGTCAACTTTGTTGAACTGCGTCGAAGTATAGAAAAACTGCAGCGCGCGTGACACTTCCAGAGCCAAGCCGTCCATAAATGGCTGCAAGACTTCAGGCTCATAGTTTTCCGGCAGGCCACCACTACGTTTAGCGGCTTCTGCCTCTTCAGCCGAGAGGTTGTATCGGCGCTGAATATCTTGAGTCAATTGATTGCCGCCAAATGCCTGCTCGCGGAAATAAACCTGCTGGCCGTTGCGCAACACATTGATGTGCATCATCGTTGCACCGATATCAACAATCGCCACAATCTGGTTGGCACCTTCGCCGGGCAGCTGCTTCTGAATCAATTCATAAGAAGTCAGAGTTGCAAAAGATTCAACATCCATTACCACGGCCTTGAGGCCGGCAGATTCAGCAGCGGCAACACGATCCTCAACTTTTTCCTTGCGCGAGGCGGCGACAAGCACCTCCATCTCCTCAGGCGTGGCGGGAGACGGCCCCAGCACCTGAAAATCCAGATTAACTTCATCCAGGGCAAAGGGAATGTACTGATTTGCCTCTGCCTCGACCTGAGTTTCCATTTCATTTTCACTCAGGTCAGCAGCAATAGTTATTTTCTTGGTAATCACCGCTGCCGCCGGCAGGGCCAGCGCCACATTGCGAATCCTGGGCCCCATCAGGCGCCATGCCCGCTTCAGCGCATCGCCTACCGCCTCCAGATTGGCGATATTGCCATCCACTACAGCATCTTTCGGCAACGGCTCTATCACATAACGTTCGATACAATAAGCCTTGCCAGTCGAACTCAACTCAACCATCTTGATGGCGGAAGAACTGATATCGACCCCCAGCATCGGTGGCGTTTTTGGTTTAAGGAAATCTAGGATTTTCAAACCAATTTTCCTTTTCTTAATAAGTTTTTAGCATAAGTTTATGCTAATCCTCTTCAAATGTAGCAGCTAGGAAATGCCATGTAAAGGCAAGCCCTGTTTCGCTGTAACGCCTTTAAACCCTATAATTCCACGGTCTTGTAGACATGCCGTTCAACTCACACCCGGGCAACCATCAAACATGACCAACCGCTGGTTTATCTACCCTGTTGCAGCCTTGAGTGCGCTCACCATGCTCGCTATCGGCGCCCTGCTGATTCTGGTGATCGTTACCTACCCGAGGCTACCGTCTCTCGACACAATCACCGACTACCGCCCCAAGATTCCTCTGCGAATCTTTACCCAGGATGGCCAGCAGATCGGCGAGTTTGGCGAGGAACGACGCGCCTTTGTTCCGATCGACAAAGTTCCATTACAAATGAAGCAGGCGATTCTGGCGGCTGAAGATGAACGATTCTACCAGCACGGCGGCGTTGACTACATTGGCGTTGCCCGCGCTGCGCTCACCAATTTACTGAGCGCCGAGGCCCGCCAGGGAGCCAGCACCATTACTCAACAGGTGGCGAAGAATTTCTTTCTTTCCAGCGAGAGAACATTCACCCGCAAGTTCAACGAAGCACTGCTAGCTTTTAAAATCGAACACAATTTGAGTAAAGACAAGATTCTTGAGCTTTATATCAATCAGATTTACCTGGGTCAGCGTGCTTATGGCTTCGCATCCGCAGCCCAAATTTATTACGGAAAGCGACTGGACGACTTGTCTGTTGCCGAAATGGCAATGCTTGCCGGCCTGCCCAAAGCCCCCTCTTCATATAATCCTGTAGCCAATCCTCGCCGCGCCCAATTACGCCAGCAATATGTACT
>JACCDG010134249.1_pt1 | contig 33935 bp, 36 predicted proteins | sample 7442471 | NCBI WGS metagenome assembly JACCDG01 (sample SAMN15323444, study PRJNA562643) | freshwater metagenome | isolation source: river surface water | place: USA:Blue River Watershed | collected 2017-08-17 | reverse complement strand
GTGGTGGCTCAGGTGGGTCTAGAAATTCTGGAGCAAACAGTGGGGGTACCGACGGTGGTGCTGGTGCTGGTGCTGGTGGATTAGTTTTACATACTTCAAGTGCTGTAACTGCTCAAGCCTACACAGTGGGTGTTGGTGTTGGTGCTGCATTTACTGCTGGAAACGCTCAGTCGCCTGGTAATAACGGTGGAAACTCTACATTCAATAGCATCACTGCATTAGGTGGCGGTGGTGGCGGTTGTGGCCCAGGTGGTCCAGTTGCTTTTGGTTTACCTGGCGGCTCTGGTGGAGGCGGTGGTGGAGGCGGGTCAGTGCCTGCTGCTCCTGGCGGAAATGCTACACAAGGCCCAAGTGGTGGTGGAACAGGCTATGGAAACAAAGGCGGAGACAACAATCAGTCTCCTCCATTTACAGGTTCTGGTGGTGGCGGTGCTGGTGGCGCAGGTGCTGCTGGTGGTTCTGCTCGTGCTGGAACAGGTGGAGTAGGACTAAATAGTTCAATTTCTGGCTCTTCTGTTGGCTATGCTGGCGGAGGTTCTGCTGGTGGAGGAGGACCTTCTCACACGAATGGCGCTGCTTCAGTTGGTTTTGGTGGAGGCGCTGGTGGATTTTTTAATGGCACTACCCCAAATGATGGCTATGCAGGAACAAATGGTTTAGGTGGAGGCGGTGGTGGTGGCCAAGGTACAACATCAGTTGCTCCTCTTAGTGGTGGCGCTGGTGGTGCTGGCGGGCATGGCGTAGTTATTATTCGCTATCCTGTTTAAGAAATTAAGTAATTAAATTCTGGTAAGTATAAGTAGTCTATTTTAGAACTATTGAGGGTGCTGATAGCATCTTCAATAGTTTCTACTATACAGTCTCCAGCAAGATTAAAAGAAGTGTTAAAAATTATTGGAACGTTTGTTATTTTATAAAATTCTTGAATAAGTTTATAAAAGTTTTTATTTTGCTCTTTAGACACTGTTTGTACCCTACAAGTACCATCAACATGGGTTATTGCAGGTATAAATAACTTTTTATCTTCTAAAACATTTACGGCATACATCATAAATGGAGACTCTTCTAAACCTCTCATATCAAACCATTCTTTGGCTTTTTCAACTAAAACAGATCCAGCAAACGGCCTAAACCACTCTCTATTTTTTACTACATTAACTTTGTCTTTTCCATCAATGACACGAGGGTCAAAAAGAATACTTCTGTTACCTAGTGCCCTTGGGCCAGCCTCGGAAGACCCTTGATATATAGCAACAATTTTTTCTTCTGACAACAACTTTGCTACATAACTTGAAGATACATTCTTTTGTATAGTGTTTTGTGTAGCAACTTTTTCTATGTATTTTTTGTCATAACTATAATTTGGGCCATAGTATAAAGACTTTTGTTTTTTAATATTTTTACTTTTTGTTTCTGAGTGCCAAGCAAGTTTTGCAGCGCCTAAAGCAGTTCCAGAATCGCCAGAAATAGGTTCAATATATAAATTTATTTCTTTAGGTAAATCTAAAAGATATTCGTAGTTAGCAACACAGTTGAGGAAAAACCCACCTGACAAACAAATATTTTTAATATTTGTTTTTTCATACCACTCAAGAATTTGTTTTTTTACTTCACTTTGTGTTTCTTTTTGTAGTTTGTAAGCAAAGTCTGCTTTATCTTGAAAAGATTTTAGTTTAGTGTAAGTTATTTTTCTTGTTTTTAGTGAGGCTTTGTCATATAAAAATACATTTTTATTTATTCTTCCCTCTACATAAATAGGTGGTATATTTTTATTTTCTTTTCCATATGAAGACATACCCATAACTTTTCCAGCATCTAAGCCGTGAAATCCAAAAGTTTTAGCAGTATCTTCAAATGCTAAGGCTTCTCCATAATTATTTACTACAGTTGTTTTACCTACAGTAATTGGTTTTGTATCAAATGAAACTGCAACTTCTTCATATAATTTTGTAAAGTTATCTGGATACGAAGAAGAGAAGACAGACATTATCTGTCTACCAAAAGTTCCTTTTTGAAAAATAGGACTGTCTAAATATACCTCTGAACCCATTCCGTCTTTTACTATACATAGTGACTCTGAAAAGCCAGAAGAATAAAAAGAAGATGCAGCGTGAGTAAGATGATGCTCCATACTGTAGTTATAAACTTTTATATTATTATTAAAAAATGTTTTACCAAGTCTACGGATAAATGTAGTGTAAATATCTGTGTCTTCAAAATACTCTCCAGGAACTAGAGGCCCGACTCCAGCAATTGCAACTACATCTACATGGTCTACATAGTCTTTTATTTTTGATAAAGCAAGGAAGGGATACCAGTCATACTTAATGTTAGAAAGTCTTTCATTGTCTATATGAAAAAGAATTTCTCCATCTTTAATAAGGCATACTGAAGCATTATGAAATCTACTAACCCCAACAACAATCATATCTAGTACTGACTACTGACTAGATTAATTTGTGTATTCAATGTAACTTTTGTTGGAAGCCCGTTGCGTGACAGAACTCTGAGTTGTAGAAGTATTTTTGTTAATAGTTCCTACTGACTCTCTACCATCATACTTAAAAGATGCGTTTGGACCATTTACATCTACATAATGAAGAAATGCTTGAACATGAAAAGAGCCCTCTGGAGCATCAAAAGGGTCACGCCAATGGTCTAGTTCACAGCCGCGATATATAGCCATCTCTCCAGGCTTAAGCGAAATTGGAGTTCCATCTATATAAATAGGCCACGTATATCCTTTTTTATTTTTATAGTCATACTCAAAAGAAATAGTTAAAGAAACTTCACAAGAGGGTCTATCAAGATGATGGTCTAATTTATCTCCAGGATGGTACACACGATAATACGAATAAGTTGGAAACAACTTCAATCCAGTGTACTTTTCAATAGTAGGATGAAGAGATAAAAGCAATGTTTCCATTAACGGGTCAGCATACTTACTATGAGCACCAGGGACTTGTAGCCCTTCTGCTTCAGGACTGTATCTTTGGATTTCATCAAAAAGAGCGTATTGCGTAACTAAGTCAACAGTTTCTTTAGGTAGCCCTGAATTTACAGCAACATATCTATTTTTAGTAAAAGCAGGAACTGAAGTACTTGCTGTTTTATGTATTTTTATCATTGTATCTCCTACATCTGCATTGGTTGGTCTTGAGTCCAAGTTACTAAAGCATACTTAGTTCCACTAACCACAGGGTGAGCAATATGAGTATATGCGTAGTTTGATGGAAACAGTAAAAGCATTCCTGGTTCAGGTTTAATTTTTATTCCAAAATTAGTGAACTCTACATGACCGCCCTCATAATCTTTATTAAGATATATGATTGCTGAGACCGACCTACGAGTAGATGTGTCTCCGTCATAGTGAGCCTTATATTCAGTCCCGCCTTTATATTTCAACATATTGTAATCTTCGTGCCAAAGTTGCTCTTGTATTCCGTATCTTTTACGATACCCTTCTAAAGAAGCCATAAGTAAAACATACATCTGATTGTGAATATGTTCCATAACTGGACTTCCAGTTTCCCTAGCAAAATAACTTACACCCATATGTAAATTAGTTCTTGCATTTTGATTTTTACCAAAACCTATAGTTGTTGCCTTACTCCAAAAAATCCCTGAACCAGCAGTGTTTACCTGACTCTCAACCATCTCTATTGTCTTTTCAGGGTCAGGCCAAGCATTCTCATAAATATCTATACAACCAGCAACCGTCGTAGTGGGCTGTAAATCCCCTGGAAAAAATCTACCAATTGTCATTTTTTCTCCTTTTCCTTGCTTCAATAGTATCACTTTATGTATAAAATACAGAGTTTTATTACATAAGAGTGTCTTTATTTTGGTATAGTGACTCTATGCCTTTTTTTAGAACAACTCACAGCATCCTTAAAGCACCTTGGGAGCCAGAGTATTTTGACCCTAATTGGATGAATTCTGATACTTTAATTCTACCCCCAAACCCCAAATGGGACTATGCAAGAGAAATGCAGATAGAAGATGTTGACATTTGGGAAATTTTATGGCAAGCAGGTGGCGGATGGGGTGTGTATGCTGCATGGTGTCCTTATGCAGAGTTTTATTTAGTTACTCACAACGTTGAGGCTAAAGGTATAGATACCATGAAATGGGAAACATTTTATGGAAAAGGGGCGCAAGAAAGATTAAAAAAGAGACTAAACGAACTTAGCATTCCTTACTCTCAAAATGAAATTTGGGTTGATCCAGAGGAAATGTATTTATACGAGTAATATTAGTAATTGTAGGACTAGTAAAGGGGTCATAAATGAAAGTAGCAGTGTATACAATCGCTCTCAACGAAGAGCAGTTCGTTGAAACTTGGTACAACTCTGTAAAAGACGAGGCAGACTACCTGCTTATTGCTGACACGGGCTCAACGGATGGTACGGTTGAAAAAGCCAGAGCGTTAGGTATTAATGTTGTTTCGATTTGGGTAAAGCCTTGGCGCTTTGATGTAGCCCGCAACGCATCTCTTACCCTTGTGCCACCTGATATGGACTACTGCATCCCGCTAGATATGGATGAAATTATGCTTCCAGGTTGGCGTGCTGAACTTGAGAAAGCATTTGCTGATGGCGCAACTCGTCCACGTTATAACTATATTTGGAATTGGAACCCAGACGGAACTCCTGGACTTACTTTTGGTGGAGATAAAATTCATGCTCGTCAAGGCTACCGCTGGAAGAATCCAGTACACGAAGTTCTAACCCCAGACCGCATAGTTGAAAAACAATTTTGGACTCAAGCGACTATGGAACACCATGCTGACAACACAAAGTCTCGTGGCCAATATTTAGGTCTACTCAAGGCATCTGTCGATGAAGACCCAAGTGATGACAGAAATACTTTCTACTACGCAAGAGAGTTATTTTTCTATAACAAATATGTAGAAGCAACAGCAGAGTTCAAACGCCATCTATCTCTACCTAATGCCAGATGGGCACCAGAGCGTGCCGCATCTATGCGCTACTTAGGCAAGATAAATAAAGAAGAAGCCGAGTTGTGGTTTACCTTAGCCGCACGAGAATCTCCAGGAAGACGTGAGCCGCACGTTGATTTGGCTAAGTATTACTACGCTAATGGAAATTGGAAACTTTGCTACGAGCAGTCAACTGCTGCTTTAGCAATAAAAGAAAAGCCACTTGAGTATCTCTGTGAGGCTGAAGCATGGGGATACACTCCTTATGACATGGCATCAATTTCTGCTTATAACTTAGGTATGTATAGCCAAGCCTATGATTACGCTGTAAAGGCTTTAGAAATTGGTCCAGATACAGAAAAAGAAAGACTTAAAGCAAACCTATCCTTCTGTGAGGCAAAACTAAATGACAACTAATGACTATCCAAACTGGTTTACTACTAATGGTGCTTCTCAGAACTTTGCATCTCAACTGTCTAAATTCAAAGATATAAAAGTAGATTTTCTTCAACTAGGAGCCTACACAGGAGATGCTACCAAGTGGCTCTTTGAGAATGTTCTTACTCATCCAGAGTCAACGCTTACAGATGTTGATACCTGGGAAGGCTCTGATGAAGAAGCACATAAGCAGATGAACTGGCAAAGCGTTGAGTCTGTTTATGATGAAAAAAACTCTCAGTGGCTTTCTGAGTCAAGATTATTTAAGAAGAAGATGACTACAGATGAGTTTTTTGCATCTAACAATAAACAATTTGACTTTGTTTATGTAGATGCTGACCATACCGCAATGGCTGTTCTCAAAGATGGAATTCATGGGTATGACTGTCTAAAAGTAAATGGAATTCTTGCTTTTGATGATTACAGATGGGGCGCTCATCTACCAGTAAAAGATAGGCCTCAGGCTGGTGTAGATGCTTTTAGAGTTGCTCATTGGAACAAGACATCGCTTCTTGAGGCTAATCAACAGGTTTGGTTGAAGAAGATTTCCTAGGCTTACGGTTCTTCTTTAGTTTTTCCTTTTGTTGTTTAGCAAGTTTTTCTGCTCGCTCTACTTTGTAAGCATCAACTGCGTTTGCGCTCGTGCGACTTCTCCAAGCAAAACCGCACTCAGTACAAGTAACAATTTTTGCTGTAGTCCAACGCCCAGTTGTGTCTAATTGAGCAACAGAAGTTTCTAGTTTGTTTGGTCGTGCAGTGCAGTATGGACAATTTGGGAACCTGCGTCGTCTAGTTTCTTCTCCTAAATATGAAACAGACAGCGCTCTGCGAATTTCCACTTCATCTTTTCCTCCCCAGATTCCCCATATTTGACGATGCTCAAGAGCCCACTGTAAGCACTGTGAACGCACAGGGCAGGAGAAGCAAAGGTTCTTAGCCGTATATTTTTGAGAGAAATCTTGGGAGAAAAAGTGGTCTATGTATGTCCTATTTTCAGGAAGAGCGCATAGGGCATTGCGTTGCCACTCTAGATTATTTACTGGTTTCCACACATAGATAACTCTACACTAATAGTGTATAAAACTATCGACTAAACACACTATTATTTTATTTGTCTATTTCTACCCAAGTTACTGGTTGAATGTTTTCTAATATATCACCATAATCACTTTCGCCAAGTTCATCGCAAGCAATCAATTCAAAATCTGCTTCTAAAACTCCAGCCCACCCACTACTAACAATTCCCTTATCTACTGCCTTAAAAGCGTCCCCTAGGCCGTCGCAGACCCCATCTCGTTGAAGGGCAGAGGCTAGTGCACGTTTGACTAATTCATTTTCTATATCAATATGCTCAACGGTGTAATACACAACTGAGTCAGAGTTTTGGAAAGAATACCCAGAGCCGTCCCACTCAATCCATAACTCTTGTCCTGGTCTTGCGTCTTTTGCCACAACTACCCTAACTATTCGTCGTCTATAACATTATCTAAATTGAACTCAAAGTTCTTTGCTGAGTCCTCACCAAAAAAGTACACGGTCTGTGGGTCTACCAAAGTATAGATACCAGCAATGGTAACTGTCCCACACATACAACATATTTCAACAGACCCGTGGTTTACAATCTCTGGACTATCTACCCCAATCAATTTCATAAGGATACTTCCAGATTCATTCATACTCTCTGGTTCCCAACGAGAGTGCTCATCTAGCCAGCACATCTCGCATACTGCCATAGGTACTTGAACAGGTTCGGCTGCCATAGATCAATTCTAGTTCCTTTTAGTATCCTAGATTTGTTGTCAAAGCATCAACAACAATCCCTTTGCGTCTTCTAATGGCGTTCCTGTCCTCAGGGGTAAGTCCTCCCCAAAAGCCAAAAGATTCATACTTTATGGCCCACTCTCCACACTCAGAGACGTGAACACAAGAATTACACAATTGCTTTGCTACTGCATAGTCAGCAACAGATGGTAGGTCAGACCTATCATCTTTGTCCTCTAAGTAAAAGAAACTTGCTCCAACTTCAGCACACAGCGGTTGATTAAAAGTCCAAGGCTCCTTAGCCACAAAATACCCTTCCCAAGCATTTGATTACTTATTTTTGTTTTCAAGCGCTCCTACTTCATAACCGCAACCTGCGTAGCCAGCAATATCAATCCATGTGTCAGGTTGATATCCAGACTTAGATGCGTAGCGGGCAACCTTTAGCCCTACCATCATCATCGCAACGTCTTCATTACTTATGGGAATTCCAAGAATTACGGACCAAATCTTTGCTGTTCTTTCAAAATTATCTTCAGGTGCGCCATATTGTTTATTGCGGTCACTAGAAATAATCTTTGCTGCTTCTCTAAGGGCTTCAACCCGTAAAGGATTTTGTTCTGGTAAAGAACTATCTGTTGTCATTTTTTATCCTCGCTGTAACTTCTACTAGATAACTTTTGCTTTTTTCTGCGTCAGTGACCGTTGTTTCGTAGTTGACATACCTTAGCGGGTCTTCGGAGTCGTTGTCTACAAATGAAGAAATCTTTTCCTTAATTGTGCTGAGTACTTCTTCCCTGTTATCAGCAAGAAAACTAAACTTGTAAGTCATAGAGTTCATTGCTATACCAGTTTTTCTAAATTTTCTGGCTTGAAGTGTGTTCCATCCAGAATAGGAGTTTTACCATCGGTTGTCTTAACGATGATGTCTCCATAACGAACTCCAACAACTTTACCTCTGCGACCATTCATCTTTGCTTTACCAGACTCATCATCAAAAGCATCAAAGGATACTCTTACAGTATCAGCCACCTTGAGCGCTCCCGCTTGAGCCTTTACCCATTTTTCATTCTTATCTTCAGGTACAAGAGCATGACCTTGAGCAAGTTTTCCAAAGACATCAATAATCTCTTTTGAGTTACTGATTTTCATAGACTTGTTCTTTTCTTTAATCTGTTCCCAGACTTCTAGTAACTTGAGTACAGAGTCGCCAACAGCCTTTTTAGTTTTGTTCTGAGTAAGTTGTTCTTTTACCCAGTCCATATCTGTATCGGACATTTTTCCTCCTTCTAGTTTGTGTATGTTTTTTGGAGCAACACGTTGCCCAAATTTTCCTTGACATTAGACCAAGACGGTAGTGTTTCTGTATATAACTCTTTTTGCCGTCTTGCTAATTCAAGTCTTTGTTCTGGTGTCATAGCCTCAATCGCCGCTGGAAGCATTGACCATTCGCTGCCTAAATGAACAGTCTGACGCCAGTCAGTTGCTACAGGTACGCCCACAAATAGCGCCTGAGACAGGCTAGGAAGCCACCAAGGGTTTCCATCTTTGTAGACTGAGATAAGGGCTCCAATAGAGTTATCTAGACGCTCTAAGATGCTTTCATTGGCTTCCCACTTGCTTTGTCTGTAATTTACAACAGGCTTAGTAATATTCTCAAGTGTTCTGCCAGACCACTTAGTTTTTTGATTATCTAGGCACCAGTAGTCTCCGTCAACTAGTTTGGTTCTGTAGCGTTGGATTTCCAAAAGCACTGAATCTGGGGCAACTAGAAACAACTTGTTGTTGTCTATTGTTGGTATGTATTTAGATATAACCTCTGATTTAGACCAAGGGTATGAAGGAATAATAGTCTTAGGCCAGGCTTCCGTGTATAACTTAGTTAGCCCAGAGAAAATGTTGGCGTAGTTTTCTTTTTCTAAAGCCTGATTGTATTCACGCTTCTTTGAATAAAAAGGTTTTACTAAAGATTGTGGGTTGAGGTATATCTCTCTGAGACCAGCATAAATTTTGTGTGGGTCTGGGGTGTCTACAAATAAAGAAAGATTGCCTAGTTCAGATGCGTGTTTGATGACGGAAAGTGCGCCATAAATTCTATGTGAGGTTACGTTTGTTGGTGAAGATACTCCAACAACTACCGAGTCAAATTGAGATAAATACTCTTTGTCATATGTTACTGATGGACTATCCCAGACAACTTCGCATCCAAGTTCGGTAAGAGCCATATTGATAATTCCAGCAAAGGAAGGCGTCTTCTCATTAGAGTATTTAGATGCGTGGGATGCTGTACATCCAGTAAGAAATACTTTCATCGGCCCTTCCTTTTTTAAGGATTATTAGGTGCTGCACTTACTTCCTTATAAGCGCAACACCTAATAACCACATTTATTTATTTAGAACGGTGCTGCTGGAGCAGCGGCTACTGCTGATGGCGCTGGAGCAGGTGCTGGCGCTGGTGCAGGAGCAGGAGCAGGTGCTGGAGCAGCGGCACTTACAGGTGCTGCTGTTGTCGGTGCAACTGCTGGATAGTAGTTCTTGATTTCGTTCTTCTTTTGTCCTTGCCAAGTACGTGTTCCTACTTGAGCACGGAAGCGACGACCAACAATAATCTGCTCAATCTGAGCGTTTGATGGCTGTGGCTGTTGCATGAAGTATTCCTTTGGCAAACCAAGAGCGTGCATCTTCTTGAAGAAGATACCTAATGCTGCTTGACTGTCTGGAGATACAACGAGATTGTCCCAAACAAGACGCTTATTGTGAGCACCGCCCTCAACTTGTGCCTTGATTGCGAACATGGTTTTGCCGCTCTGTGAAACCTTTGCTGTTGCTTCAAGGACTACTAAATCGTAGTCACCGTCTGGCAGAGCATCGTAGGTTCCAGTCTCGCCGGCTTCCTTGATGAGATCGCTCCAATTGAGAGTACTCACTCTGTTACCTCTTTCTTAGTTGTTGTTGTTGCTGTTTGTCGTGGTCCGAAAATCATGTCTAACATTCGGTCAACTGACAAATTTTCCTGTTCAACGATTGCGCCGAGGCGTCCTTGGACACGCTCACCCGCTTCGTATTCGTTTGTACGTTCAACATACATACGTCGCACCTTTTGTGGTGCTTGCATAGGGTCAATGCTTTGGTGTTGCTCCAAAGTTATAGCCCCAAGAATGTCGTAGAAGTATGGTGCTTGAATCTGCAATTGACCTTGTAGGTAAGGACGATGACGTCCATCCTGTGAGGTCTTTGACATTGCTGTAAGCACTACTGCTTCTAACGGATTAGTTGGATGCATTGTTAAATCTCGCAAGTCCCGGAGAAGACCACCCATGTGGCGAAGTAATTCGCCCCACTGCTGCATCTTCATTTGCTCAGTTCCAGCAATACTGTCCATACACTTAACTTGGAGTTCAGAGATTGAGTCAATAATCAAACTCTTGAAGTGATGCTTTCCAAGTTGTAGCCATTGATATGTTTTGATAACTGTGTCGTAGTCACGAACTTGAACTACAACAGTATCCCAACTTCCATCTGCAATTGGTGGTTCTTCTCGCAGTGGGTCCCAGTACTTGACAACGATAGGCAGGAATCGGTGCCCGCCTTCAACGTCAAGCATTAGGCGAGGATATGGTGCAGTTACAGCAAATGTTGATTTACCAACCTTGCTTTCTCCGTAAACCATAACCGTTAGAGAGCGTTGAATTTCGCCCATTGTCACTCGCTTCCTGTTTTGTCTGTGTCATAGTATGCATAAGGATCTTTTTCCTCATACGAATCGCTAAGTGCCTGTTCAACGGCGCTTCCGTCATCAAACATTGGGCAGATAGCGAAGAATTGGCATTTCCACTTACAATCTCTACTGGCTCGTGGATATACATGGAACGCAGGATTTTCTCCAGCGTCTAGTGCTGTTCTGATTCTCATTAGGTCAGCAATAGTTCCGTGAATGCGTTGCCAGAAAGAACGCATTGTGAAGATATTGTGCCTAATCTCAACGTGGTCATAGAAAGGTGGCTTTGCTGCCGCAGTTCTACGTACCTTCTTTAGGAGAGTAAAGATTCCGCCCTCTGAGCGCTCTTTCTCATCAAACTTTGAAGACTCTAAAAGCATATAAGTCATAACTTGCTCATTCATATGAGCCATACTTGAAAACTCAGACAGCGAGCCACCAACAGTTTTGAAGTCGCGGAATAAGCGAACACCGTCTGCCTTACGACGAACACGCATATCAAGTTTTCCTTGAAGTTCTACAGCACCATTGAACAGTGGAGCAATAATTTTTTCTTCAGTAGAAATCATTTCAAGTTCGGCATCAATTCCATTTTCTTCTACCCACTGCTCATAGCCTTCAAGCATAATGCGACCAAGTTCTGCCTCTGTCTCTAAGTCATTGACATCTCTAAAATCAGCAAGAAGAAGTTGTTTATCTTTTTCTACAAGTTCCGAGTGTGCTTGTAGTAGTGGAGTTCCTTGAGCGTAGTGAGCATCTAAGGCTGCGTGGATACGAGTTCCAAGTGCTAGAGCGCCTGTCATATCTTTTTGCTTTGGCTGTAGACGACGATAGTAATTAAGCCACCAACGTCTGCGACAATCTTTGAATGTCTGTAATTCTGAGTTTGAAAGTCTTATGATTTCACTCATAACTTGCCCGCCTTGTCATCTTGTAGAAGTTTGAGCAACTGGTCTTTGTCCCGAACAATCTGCTCAAAGTTGTCGGCTTTAGTTTCAAGAACTTGAATTACTCGTTCTTCAATACTTCCTTCAGTTACATAGTCGGTAATCACAATTGAATCGTGTACCTCGCTTCCAATTCTATGAACTCTATCCAACACCTGCTTATGGTCTACCAAAGACCAAGGCCTCTGAAGCATAATCAAGCGACGAGCAGCAGTCAAGGTGATTCCTACTCCACCTGCCTGTGCTGTAAACAAAATCCACTTTATTGCACCAGACTGGAAATCGTCAATAGCCTTTTGGCGTTCATCTTCATCTTGGTCTCCAGTAATTAGCCCGTGAAGAATTTTTTTCTTTGTTAATTCTGCGCTGAGAAGATTGATAAGTTGCTTAGATACAGCACAAACGGCAACAGAATCATCACCAAAATCTCCGTTATCAATATCATCCATCAACGCTTCTACTTTACAAGAAGGAGAGTCAAGAACGGCTTTAATTTCTCCTGTTGACTCATTTGTGTCTAGCGTTGCGTATGAACTAGCAAACTGTAGAAGTCTAATTGTTTGTGTCAAAACACTAGGGGCTGTCAAAGTATCTCCAGAACCAAGTTCAGCAATCATTAGGTCACGCATTTGCTCGTAAGCCTTCTTCTGCTTTGTTGACATTTCAACATCACGACGCTCATTCATTACAGGTGGAAGCCAAGGAAGTACAACTTTCTTGAGCATACGACGCATAACTGGATTTACAGATTTATAAAACTCATCCTGCATTGCTGGCTTTACGCCAATAACCATCATTCCGCCAAAAGCATTGAGCATTGTGTCGACCATTCGGTCAATCCACTTTGTTTTGCTAGGCCAATCTTTAGGAGAAATCCAATGAAGAATAGACCAAAGGTCTACGACATTGTTAGCAATAGGTGTTCCAGTAAGAGCAAAACGAACTTTGGCATCTCCACTAGCAGCCCACAAAGCACGACTCTGTTTTGATTTAGGGTCTTTAGAGCGGTGAATCTCGTCAGCAATTACAGATTTGAAATCAATATTATTTAGTTCACGAAGATGTACTTCACATCTAGTCTCACTAATCTTTTCATCTTGTCCACCGCAAGCACGGCAACGAGTCAAAGCAACAGAGCCATAAGGAGCAAGACGTGAGTGAGTTCTTAGAGACTCCCAGTTGATAATAAATACCTGCGCTGGGTCTTCAAATTGACGCTTGCGCTGAACGGCAGAACCCTTGATTACCTGTGTAGGAACCTCTGGCCACCATTTTGTAAACTCTCGTGCCCAGTTCTTTTTCAATGTGTTGGGGCAGACAATCAAAATTGGAAAAACTTCTTCTCCTCTTTCGTGGAGCATTTTAAGAGCACGGATAGCCTGAGCGGTTTTACCTAGTCCTGGCTCATCGGCTAGAAGTGCTCGCTTGGCTGTTGCTAAAAACTCAACGCCAGCCCTCTGATGAGGGAAAAGAACTTCGTCGCCTTCAAAGGTTTCTAACTCTCTAAAAGCATTTGACGGGTTGATTCTTGTGGTCACTTCGTTGGCTGCCCATTCGGCTAGAAGTGGTCCAATAACTAGGTCATCTCTAAATGTAGAGCGTAGAGCGAGGCAGGTTGTCCAACTGAGAGGAACTCTCCAGACCTGCTCTTTAGGGCTCCAGGAGGCCCCTGGAAGGCTTTTACACAGTTCTTTGAGGCGCCACTCAGCATTGATGAGGATGTGCTCTCCACCGCCATCTATGTCTACAGATACTGCCACTACAACCCCCAACTGTCATTATGTCTTGAATAGATACGGTACCAGAAAAAATAGTTTTTTACTTTTTCAAGACCGTATCATTTTAGCAGAACTTTTGGCTTCCAACCACTTTTAACCAGTTTTAGCAGGGCGTGTCGGATGGCATCATTTGCGTGCCCTTCCCCGCCTTTATGCCAAGTGCCAATCTTTTTCAGGCTTTCATTTGTAAACATTGTTTTAGCGTCTACAGGAGCCTGAAAAGTGATGTCCTCAGGCTTATAGCCGTTTACCCTACACATATGTTTGAGAATGCCTATTTGCTCAAGGCTGTATGGCGCTTGCGAATTCCTTACAGTTTGCGCTGTAATAGTAAAACGTTCACATACGACCATAAAAGAATCATAGGATCTCCATTGATGTAGCGCAATTTCAACTGGGCTGGCATACCCAGCATCATCTACTTCAACTGAAAATTTAACAACTGGCAGGTCATCTTCTTGACCTGACCATTCAAGAAGACATACACCACTCATTTTTCCTGGGTCTACTGAAAGAACATACATTAGTACTTATCTCCCCACGTCTCTAGTGGCCCATCAATTCCAGCAGTAAGTGGAACATCCCAGCCGTCGGTTGTTGTCATACATTCTTGAACTGCTTTCTTAATTTCTTCAGCATCTTCTCGTGGTGCTTGTAAAACAATTTCATCGTGAACTGGAACTATCAACAACTCAGTTAAGTCTGCTTGGTCTAGTTTTACAAGGTTGCTCTTAAAAACTTCAGCGGCTCCACCCTGAATAAGATAATTGATAAGAGTGTAAACACGACCTTCATCGCAAGGAATCTTACGACCAGTCCATGTATAGATATATCCTTGACCTTCATTACGCTCACGAGTTGCGCCCAGGTGTTCAATTTCTTTTTGAAACTTAATCATTCCAGGATATCTTTTATCAAAAGCGTCAGAAACAGCCTTCATCTGAGACTCAGCAACCCCTGCTGTTAGTGCTTGCTTTGCAACACCAGCACCATAGAGACGACCATAAACCATTCCTTTGATAAGAGTTCTGCGCTTATCAGAGCGAGTCATGCCAGGTTCTTGATATACCTCACGGCCAATTTCGGTGAATGGGTCAGAGCCAGTTGCATCAGCACGATTAAATAGTGTGATGAGGTTGGGGTCTTTAGACAAAGACGCAAACATACGAAACTCAACCTGGTCAAGGTCGGAAGTGATAATGACGTGGTCTTTATCTTTTGGAATAAACGCACGGCGCACAGTGTCATCACCTTTTGGCAAAGTCTGTAGCGCAGGGTCTGTAATAGACATACGAGAGGTGCGAGCACCAAGAGTTTTTACAGATGGATGAAGAATCCCGTCTACATTTTTGTTAATAAAGTTTAGAAAGTAAGTATTAGCAAGTTTGTCTGCTTTGCGTTGCTTAAGAACTGTTTCAGCAAGATTTTTTACTTCATCATTTCCATTGATGGCAAGAAAGGCTAGTTGGTCTTTGCTAGCAGATTTTTGTCCAGAAGGAGTGTATTCAGTAATCTCTGCGCCAAGTTTTTCAAATAAACGAACAAGTTGGATATTGCTGGTTATGCTTGTTCCAGCGTAAGTTTTATTTGCCCAATCTTTTACAGACTCTGTGTAGTCAATGAGTTCTTGATACTTACGTTTAGAGTATTCAAGGTCAACACGAGCACCATTGATTTCCATACGTGTAACAATTTTTCTAGCAGCCATTTCAAGTTCATATGCCTTGTGATATGGCTGACCAGGGCCACACTTTTCGTAAAACATTTCCCACAAACGCATTGTAAGAACAGTATCTAAAGCACCGTAGGACCAGTAAGGCTCAAAGTTTGTAGGAACCGTTCCCCAAGTCCAGCCATTTTTTGTAAGGTCTATATCTAATTTGTCTTGTAGATGAGCAGCGTGTCCATCAATAAGTCTTGCTGATAAAGGTTTTAGACCGCCAGGACCTAAAGGGTCTAACAAGTGAGCCATAATCATTGTGTCGTGTGCACGATGCCAAGGAAGTTCCCAATGGGATTTAACTGCAAACCATCTTGCTTCAAATGCAATGTTGTGACACACAATTGGTCCGTCAAATTTATTCATTGCTTCATAGAAAACACCAGACCATTCTTGCCAAGGAATTGACCAGCCATGCATTCCATCACCAACTTGAACAAGGCGTAAATCGCCATGCCAAGGAGATAGTGCGTCTTCTCTTGGTCGCCCTGGTCTTTCGCCTGTTTCAGTATCAATAGCAATTGCGTTGTGCGGTCTGCGTTCGCTAAGCCAAGCAATAAATTCGTTTGCTTTTTCTACTGAATCAACAAGGGTGACTTGAATTCCATCAAGTCCTTTTGTCATTTGTCTTTTGGTCCTTCTTTCAAATTGTTACGGAATCATCTCGACTCTGTAGACTGCGTCTATCTTCTCATCATTTTCGGCTGCTCGCTCTAGCAACCTTTGTGCGACGTTAGTTAGATATCTTGCCCCACCTTGGTCATATTTGTAAAGAGCATCTAAGACTGGTTTAGGGTCTTCACTTACTTGAGCCCAATAGCGATACTTTTCTGGGAAAACAATTGGAAGAGATTTAGTTGGTTTACAGATTTCGCAGGGGATTGCGTCTGTATCTAGATTCTCAACTTCTCCTTCTACTAAAAAGTATTGCTTTACTAAAGGACAAGCAGCGCCGTGAAACACTAAAGATACACCAATACGAGACAAAATGTAAGAACCATTCTCTGTCCGATACAGTGCAAACTCAATCCATCTGGTTGAGCCACGACGCCAAGAAGAAGACTCTCCTAGTAACCTACCATTGAATTGTAGTGTCCGTGAGCCGTCTTTTATCTCAAACATTCTTCTCTTCCAGTATTTCTGAAACTGAAGGAAATTCTTTCTTTACTTCAGGAACAGGGTTTAGTTTTTGGACAAGTTGTTTATTTATTCGGTCTAGATTTGTCAGGTCAGCACGAAGAGTAGCAACGGCATACTCGTAGTTCTGTACTAACTCACCTATACGTTGCTTTAAGGCAATAATTACTAAGTCTTTACTGTCATTAGCGTCAGTCATATAGAGTCCTTTACTAAGACATTAAGGCTTTTAGAGTAGTGATTTTTCCTCTAACAGTGTCATTCTCTGACTCCAATGTATCAATTTGTTCTTCAGAACCATCGATACCTGTAAGAGCAATAATTGACACTTCGTTGTTATACATGGTGTACTCTAAATTGCGAATGTGGTTGGTGATAATGTTTTGCTTATCTTCATCAGATAAGTAGGTATATGTCTCTGGCATTTTTTCTCCTTCTTAGGGTTCTATGATAGCACTTTGCTACCTATAGGTTTTTAGGCTTGATGACCTAATTCTTGTAGTTTTTGCAGAACAACTGTTTTTTCTGCTTGGTATCTTGTTAGGTAGAAGGACATAGGAGGTTTGCCCTCTATATCTGAGTTTGCTTCCGTGTCTTCTATCATCAAATTTAAGTTTGATAATTTTTCTAACAAAAAGTCTATTTTTTCTTGATTGGTTAGCATATTTATGTCCAAGCCGTATATGCAGTGTAGGTAGAGTTTCCAACAGAGTTTTTAGCACGCACTCTTGCTCGTGCCCAAAGTCTTCCTGATATCGCTGGAATTTGAAAACTAGTTCCACTAACTTCTGTGGTGAGTACTGTTGTTGGGAGCCCTCCAGCACTGTTGGAAGCACGTTGATGCTGGACATCGTATGTAGTGGCGTAGGTAGAAGCATTCCAAGTAACAAGACCAGTGCCAGTTATGCTTAGCCCTGTAGGAGTTGCTGGAGCAACAAGGAAAGTTATTGCAGAGTCACGAGCAGACCAACCACTTACTCCTACTTCATTTCTTGCTCTTACCCAGTAGTAATAGGTTGTTGCGGGTGTTCTACCAGTGTGAGTATCAGTTGTTCCAGTAATTCCAGAAAAGTCAGGAGTTGTTGAACTGTTAGGTGTAAATGTAGAAGAAGTTGTCCAATACCACTCATAAGTATCTGCTCTAGCAGCAGCATTCCAAGAAAGACTTACTGAAGAACTACTTGTTGCAACCGCAGATAAACCTGTAGGAGTTGCTGGCGCAGAAAGAGATGTACCACTCCACGACCTTGCAGCAGATGATTGCCTTTGAGGAGTTTGGGTAGTGCTAAATGGAATTGCTACAGTTCCTTGTCTAAAGACACCTGTACCAGATGTATTAGCATATGCTCTAACTGTAATGCCAGATATTGCAGTTCCAGTTGTTGTTGTAATTATAAGTTGGGTTGCTGTAGTTAGTACATTTGAACTAGTTCCACTTATACTGTATAAAACTCTATAACTTCCTGCTCCTGAAACTGCTGGCCAGTCAATAAGCATTCTTCCATCAGTGTTTCTTGATGTAATTGTTCCAGAATATGAAACTCCGCCATTTGTTACAGTCCAAGAGTCGGCAGACCCAGTTGCTTCAAAAGTTCTAAACCCTTGGGTTCCACCATTAATTGTGCTTGTATAACCAGTAGCGTCATTTGCATCTGGCCAGTTCAAACTTACTGTGCCATTTCCAAATGTAACAGTCACCGTTCCTGGAGTTGCTGGTACTAGTGTTACATCAGTTGGTGTCCAACTAAAGGCTGCAATTTCTTGAACATTGATTGTTTGAGTTCTAGACCTAGCACTGTCAAAAAGTTGAGAAACGCCACTAATTGTTTTTCTTAATCTAGCAAACAAAGACACAGTTTTAGTTCCTTCAGTTGCAACGGAAACTGTGGTGTTGACTGATAGAGACGTGTTTATAATACTTCCACCAGTGTATGTTCCAAAGTAACTTGTAGCACCATTAGAAGTCAAATCACTAATTGTAAAAGTAAGGTCAAAGTTATTTGTTAAAGTATATGTAGGAGGGTATGGCAAAATTGTAGGAGAAGAGTCAAATACATAAGAAGTAGTCGTTCCTCTAAAAGTTCCCCTAACACGGATAAGCATATTTTCTCCAATGTCAGAGCCAAGAGGAGTTATTGAAGAGTTAGTTCCTCTTGTGTAGGTATTTGCTGTTTGACTTTCAAGATTTGTTCTGCCCCAGTTATGCTCAAAGGTCCATTCTGCATTTGAAGCAGGAGGGCTCCAACCAGAAAGTGAATATGTAAGAAATTCAAAAACTTCAGGTGTACCACTTATAGTCACACTTCCAGCACTTATAGTTATATAAGTAAGACTCTGACTCCTAGTAACGACCCTAGTAGCAACAACTTGAGTATCGGTAGTAGTTGAGCCTGTCACTACTCTTGAGGGACCAATCTGGTCCGCATATCTATAAGCAGTAACGCTAACTACTTCTACTGCCCAATAAAAATCATTATCTACAGAAGTAAGATCAAAAAAAGTTGTTGCTGAATCAAAATCTACAGTAATATTTGAGCCAGCGGTGCCAACAAATCTAGGGTTGTTATATAAACGATATACAAGTCTATAACTTCCAGCATTTGCTGCTGCTGTCCAATCAATTCTTATGTATTGGTATCTATCATTTGTTGCTGTAACTCTTAGGCTGTGAGTGCCACTTTGAAAAATAGCCCAAGAATCTGTTCTATCTAAGCCATTAATAAAATCTGAAAAAGTGCCATCTGGTCTTGTCCAGCGAGAACTATAACTTGAAACCCTAGTACCAGCAGAACTCCAACTTGTAAGATATCTGTTAAGGTTTACCGAGTCTTCTTCAAACGCGTTAATAGTAAAGGCAGTAGGTTGGCCTAAATCAGAAGTTCTATTATCAAGACTTATTGTAAATGTTCCAGGAGCGCTAATTGTTACAGTATTTGAAAATCCAGAGGTAACGGTACTTGAGCCAGATTGAACAGCAACAACTCTAAATTTATAAACGCCAGTTATTGAAACCGCACCAGTAACTGGATAAAATGCAACTATCGGATTTCCACCAGAAGTGGTAGAACCAGAATCAATAAAAACATCATTTCTGTATATCTGCCACGTATATGTAATGGTGTTGTCATTACCACCTAAAGAAGGATTCCAACGTAAATCAAGTTTTCCAGGGTTAGAGTCTGACTCTGAAAGAATTAAGTTGGTTGGTGCTTTTAGAAGTCCGTTATCTACAATTTGTGTAGTTGTAGTTGCCGTAACAGGTGAGCCAGTTGAACTGTTGTAAGCAACTATAGTTACTCTAATTGTTTCGCCAATATCTCCATTTTGAACTGTGTACCTAGCAGAATTTGTTGGCGTTCTTGGATTTGATGAGTCAAGAGTTCTTGAGTCTCTTATATATGTACCAGTGCCAGTTGCTATTGTAAAAATATAGTAATCAGGGCGTGTGTCATTAGTTAAGGTTGTAGTTGACTGCCAGGCAGTTGATGACCAAAAATCAATTCTGTCAGTTGGATACGGCTCATTTGTAAGTGCGTTATATGTTGTAGCAAAACTATTAAATCCCCTAGCACCACTTGCTATATTTACAAGCCTAACTGGGGTGCGTTTTCTAATTCTTACAACATTGCTGTTTACAGTTTCTGAAGATTTAGTTACTCTAAACCTCATATTCATTGTGTAACTGTATGCAGCAGTTTCAATTATATTTAAGTCAGAAGAGTCAGTTACATAATTAGTAGTTAACGTTCCACCAGTCAAAGTTCCAGTTGCTCCCGACCCAGTTTGATTAAACCAACTATTAGCAGAGTTTGTGCCAAGACGATATTGCCAAGCAAAGGTATATGTTCCAGAAACATTTGAGCCACGGTAGCCGACAAGAGTATTCCCCACAGATGAGTTGCTTATTACATCACCAGCAGTGTTTCTAATTTCAGGTTGGAAAGTTCCAGAAGAGAAAAATTGACGCCAGGAACTGGTCTGGTCATCCCATTGCCAGCCACTATTTATCTGGCGCCAAGAACTAGTCTGGTCATCCCATTGCCAAACACTGTTGATGTTTCGCCAGGAACTGGTCTGGTCATCCCATTGATATATAGGCATCTTTTGTCTTTGTCCTTTGTTGTATTCTTTTAGGTATATCTAAATACTATTTGTCCACCAGTGTGACCAGTTGATGTTGGTTGTCCAGAACCTTCAGAAAGAGGACCTTCATCATCATTGTAATTAAAAACAAGTGGACCATTTATTTCTATTCTCCATTTAGCACCATCAGTTTGTCCATACCCCGTATTAAGACCTATATAGTCTGATATTGAAGTAAGACTTGGTCCTCCAACAAAAACATTACCCTGCAACTCTACTCCAGTCGATTCAGCATACGCATAATTAGTAGTACTTCCAAACATACCAGCAACAGCGCCAAAACCACTTCCACTTGCTGCTATAAATGGGTAAGGAGCAGTGCCTTGAGCAGGAGCACTCCCTTCTAAACCTGCCATAACTACCGCATCGGTCCAAGCCCAATCGTCACCATCGCCAGTGCCTCCAAAATTTGTGTTTACAACAGTCAAAATTCCAATTTCATCTGCATTTGTGAAGAAAAGAATGTCATCAGAGTTTGTAATTCTAATAGCACGATCATTTCCACTTTCTGGAGTAGATGTTTGAAATGTAATACCAGTAATTGTTCCAGCAGTGATGTTGTTTGCGTTTAGGGCTGTAGTAGCAATACGAGCGGCAGTAAGGCTTCCAGTTGTAATGTTTCCAGCGTCTAAGTTAGAAACAGTGATTTGAGAAGCATCAATAGTTCCAGCAGTAATTTTGCTAGCAGAAATACTTGCTAAAGCGTTGTTTCCTAGTGTAAATGGTCCCCAGGCGGTGCCAGTCCATCTATACAATTTGTTATCATCATCAGAGTCAAACCAAGTATCGCCTACAGCAAATGTTCCAGTTGGTTGAGTATTCTGTCTGTAGATTGTATTTTTTCCATCAGCACTGGTTCTAGCAGTGTCATCAACTGCTGGAAGTTGGATGTACTCACCCTGCTCTCCTGAGTAGACAGAGGTAGTTCCAGCGGTCTCATTGATTACTAAAAGACCATCTTTTGGGTTTTCAATAGTGTTTACTGCGGCATCTGTAATAACTGTTGTACCAAAACTTACCTCATCTGGACCAACAGCATTGACAGCAATAGCAGCGGTAGTTACAACTCTGTTCTGGAGTTTTGTGCGGACAGGTCTGCGCTCCATATTACGCAATCTGCGCTGTACATCAGCAAGATTGTTTCCTAAGTTTTTATTGCGAGAGCGGCGTCTGCTAGGCATTCTTTCTGTCCTCCTTCCACTCACTAATAAGTTCTAATGATACTTTTTCTGGGAAAGTAGGAGTGTCTGGCACGCTGACTTTGTATCCAATAATTTTGCGAACAATAATGTCGCCTCTTGGCTCTAAGTCACTACCTAAACGAAGACGAACAAACTCATCGTCAATAATAATAGAGCACCAATCTCCTGGCAAGTAGTCGCCAACAACTGGATTGATAGAGCCATTTACATCAATAGTAAATGTCGCCTCTGGTGGTCGTGCTTCATCTAAAAATTCTTTTGCGTACTCATACAAAGCCGCTTCACCAGCAACAGCAGTTTGTACATCATTTTTCTCATCAATCAAATCTAAAACTGGCCATCCACCAGCAAGCATATCTGTTGATGTAGCAGCAGCGTATGGTTGGCTTGCTTCTCCATCTAATCCGTCATTATTTCCACTAACCCACATACGAGTTGCTGAATCTTCAGCGTTCTCATCTACCTTGAAATCAAGAATGTTTCCAGGATACTCAAAGACATATTGGTCAGCACCAAGAACGCTGAGAGGATGTACAGAGCCGATAGAGCCTAAACAAGCAGTAGAGGGAACATTGTTGCCATATGACTGATACGTAAAGGTGTTTGCTGTAGGAATGGAAAGAACAGTAACAGTTCCATTAAAATTCAAACCGACATCAGCAACAACTACCTCTTCATTTACTTCTAACCCATGAGCACCATCAGTTGTCAAAGTGGCAATATTAGATGTAAGTTGCTTATTTACAACATTGATTTTTTGTGGAGGCGGAATAAAAGGAACAAATCTAAATGTACGAGTAAACTCATCGTTAGTAAAGTCGCAATCAATCCTATACTCAAAACCGTCAATATTCTTAGCAAAGTCTTCGAGGATTTCTCCAAAGTATCTAAGGTCAGAACCTCTAAATACCTGCTGAGTTGCTCCAAGGTATTTACCGCTCAAGTCGGCAGTGACATCTATGCCAACACTAGAGTTTGATGAATACGAACCGTAGGTACCAGCAACAGCCCGTGAGCCCCACTTGAGAGTTCCACCAAAGACACTTTCTGTTGCGGCGGTAAGCGTACTGAACAAAGTAAATTTCAAAGTTGTCGCATCTACAATGCTTGATACTGTTTTTACTCCGTCGTATGCAGCATCGTCAATTTCAACAACAATTGTTTTTCCAGCACTCAATCCGTGGTTTGTGGAGGTTACAAGAACGGCGGTTTTATAAGAGGCCTCCCCGCCAGTAACAACTGTGGAGGCAATATTGTCTACAGTTTTAGCATAAGTAAGTGTATTGCTTGCTGGCGTAGAAAGAACTGTATATGTTCCATTAAGGTTAGAGTCAACTTTGGCAATGCTTACTTCATCTCCTGGAACTAGGTTATGAGCAACATTTGTTGTCAAAGTGACAATGTTGTTAGAGGCAAGTTTGTTTGTTACAGAGTAAAGATTATTTACTATTGCTTTAGCAGTTACGCTATAAGTATTGAGTCCTGAAGTGGCAGTAGAAGCCACACTTGCGCTACTTCCCTCTACTTGAAAAGTAAAACTTGTAGATGTTGGTATAGAGGAGATTATGCGATACCCGTCAATAGCGGCATCAACATCAATAATTTCTAAAAGTTGTCCCTCGATAAGGTCGTGAGGTAGGGATGTGGTCAAAGTTGCTAGTCCGCTAGTCATAGACTTATTTACAATTGAATACTCAATTTCACTTGCTGGTTTAATTTCATCATTGATAAATTGGTTATCACCAAAGTCATCAGAAAGCCAGCCTAAAATATCTCGTGCTACTTCATAAGAGTCAACAACAGTTCGTGCTAGTCCTGTGCTAGATGGGCTTAGCGCAAGGGTTGCAGCACTAGCAAAACTAAAACTTGCTAAAGATGGAATTGCAGTAATAACGTGGTCGCCATTTATGGCAGGATTTAGTGAAGCAACTCTTACTCTATCTCCAACGGAAAATCCGTGGTTAACATCTGTAAATACTGTCGCTGTGCCAGAGGCTGCTTGATACTTAGAGCAGTAGACACCTTCTGAGCCATAATAAAGAGTCTGCCATACAGCACGGTGATAAAGATAACTTATAAACTCTTGTCCATCTATAGTTAGTGTTTTGCTTGTTGGAGAGTATGAACGACTCCAAATTATTCCGCCCCATACGCAGACACCGTTGCGTAAAACATATAGCGCCGTTTTTCCAGGCATAGTTGTTTCATAAAGATTATACGAAGACGTAGCCTCAATCATTGGAATAGTTCCAGAGAAAGAGCCAGCCTTACTCAAAGCACGAGAATAGGAAACTCCAGTAAATGGAATCTCAGCAATTACATTGTTGGTCAGCAAATCAACAGTGTAGTAGCGATACTCCGCTGGTGTTACTTCATTCGTTGCCATGTCACTTTTTCCTTTTGTTTTGTTGTTTTTAGCCTAGCCAGCCAGACCTATATTCAACTGTAATTTTTGAAGCCGAAGCAGAGGCTGCTCCATTATCGTAATAAAGAATTGTGTTTGCTCCAGGGGAAAGAGTAACCCAATCGTTGTAAACCTCAAGTTTTGTTCGTGCTCCAAAATACTGTCCATTGAGATAGACAGTTCTGTTATATGTATCAATCTCAAGCAGGTCAGGTCCATAGACAACAGAGCCAGAAGCAGAACCATATGTGACATTTGTTGAATTTACTTCAAAAGTAAATTGAGTAGATGTTGATTCAGTACCAACAACACTAGCAACTATCTGGACTCCGTCATATGGAGCACCAAGTCCACTAATTGTTACAGAATCACCAGCAGTCAGCCCGTGGGCAGCAGTTGTGCTAATAGTTGCTAGATTATCTGTAATTCCTCTGTTATTAATAGTTCTTGTAGTCAAAGCACGAAGTGTTCCAGTAATAGTAATAAACTCTTCGTTTGTTTCATTAGAAATCACTGCTGGACCAACTACTGGACCAACTACTGTTATATAAGTGCTGACAGGATAATCTCCGCTATTAGTAATAACAGCAGAGCCTGTACGAGATGGTGATGCTGACTTTACAAGAATTTCTTGCTCAAAATATCCAGACTCATTTGCTGGATTCCATTGATACTTTATTGGGTCAGCAGCGCGAAGACCAATGGAAAACTCAGTTCTACCGCGAGCATTGACTGTTTCAATTTTTGGCTCACCGCTAAGTCGAACCCAGCAAGCCTTAGTTGGGTTTTCATCTGTTTTTAGCCATCCTCCCGAATAGACAAGGTTTGTAGCAGCAATAAATCTTGCTCTAGCAGCAGCAAGTAAATTTGGATTAGGGGTGAGAATTACTCCTTCAATAGTAATTTCTCTTGCGTTATATCTGCCTTTAACATCATATGAACCATCGCCCCAACCACGTCTAATGTCTGGAACATCTGGTGCAGGGTGTTGCCACCACCCTTCAATATTTGTAATGACCCAAACAACACCAAACTCATCTACCCTGTTGAAAACAAACCCGTTGAGAGAAATGTCCTCCTGCAACTTCATACCTGTTAGGTGCGGTTGCGGTAGCGGAATAAGCGAGCGGTCTACATAATTATTTTCTTCCGCTTGTGTCAATGACATTATGCTGCTCCTCTACGAGTTGCAAAAGCAATCTGACGAGAAACTATTGCTGCTAGTTCTCTTTCATCCATGCCTTCTGATGGATAAACATTTATAACAACTTCCTTGCCAGCGCCACCGCCCGATAGTCTGTCAATAATTGCTCTATCACGAACAGATAAACCTGTAGGATCTAAAGGCTCTACACGCTCTGACCTACCTGCTTCGGCAAGACGAGCAAAAGTTCCAGCGGCAGATGGTCTTACAATACCGCCATCTGCCATATTGCTAAATGTAATTTTTGGAATAGGTGGAATACTAAATGTTCTTCCACCAAAAATTGGAACCCAGTCTGGAATTTTTATATTGATTTTGCTAAATGCAGAGTTTATTGCGCTAATAACTCCATTCAACGGACCAGCAAATACAGAAACAGCAGCCTTGAATAGGTTTGTTACTACACCCCAGGCTTTAGTAAATGCTGAGGCAAATGCCTGTCCAGCACCGTCAAAGTCTCCTCTAAGAAGTCTTATCACTCCTTTTATAAAGTCAACCACTGCTTGGAAACCAGTGATGATTCCCTTAATTATATAAATAACACCCTTGATTGCTCCACCTAGTGTTCCAGTAATAGCAGAGGCTACAAACCCAAGTACTGGAATGAGAGTTACAGATAAAAAGTCTCCAACACTTTTTAGCGTGTCTTTTAGTGAACTAATTGAGTCCTGAGGGAAAGCATCAGCAATAGCACCCTTTACGTCATTGAACGTATCAATAAAGACATCTTTTAGAATTCCTATTAAAAGTCCAATTGCTTCTCTGAGTTTTTCGCTATTTTGATAGGCTCCAATAAAAATAGCAACCACCGCAGCAATAGCGGCGGCAATAGCAACAAGAGGACCTACAGCAATTCCAGTAGCAGTAGATAATGCACCGAATGCAGTTCCAACTGCCTGTAATGGTTTTAGTATTTGAAGAAGAGAACCGACAATAACTTTACCAAAAAATCCACCGACTTTAGCAATAAGACCAAAAGCAGCAAGAAGTGGAAGAACTTGAGCAGTAACTTGAAGTATGCTTTGTCCTAAATCACTTCGTAAAAAGTCATTTAGGAATACAAAAACAGTTTTTAGAGTATTAAAGAAGATTGTTATAGAGCCAGCCTCTGTAACTAGTTGTATAAATTTAGCAAATTCTATTAAAAAACCACCAAATGCTGGCAAAGAAGCATCTAAATCTTCTCCAACTTGTTGAAATATGTCAGTAACAACATTGAGTTGATCTAAAAATACGCCAAGGCCTTGATTGTCGGCCAAAGTAATAAATCCACCAATAATGTTACCAAGAAGACCTAAAAGTTTTGTTCCATTTTCAGCAGCATCGGCAAAGAAGTCTCTTAGAGGACGTCCGTCAATTTCTGTTATATTTTTGAATCTACCAGTAACTTCTTTTAGATAATCCAAGAATATCTGCCCACCGCTACCTGGACCAACGTTGGCAGAAATAATCTTTCCTAAACCACCAAATACGTTTCCAAAAATTTTACCTAAATCTTTTAAGATACCTCTAGCAATTTGAAATTTATCATTGAGTTTTCCAGAGGCTTCGTCAGCCTTGAGTGTTTCTGTCCAACCAGCAGTCAGGGTAGAAACCCACTTAGAAAACTCTTCTGTAAGAGGGCGAGCAGTGTCAAGAAGGATTAAGAAAGATTCATAAAGGTTAATTGCAGCATCGCCAAAATTAGTCAATACTGTGTTGTTAGATTTCCAAATTCTTTCTAGTCTTTCTAAATTTTCTCCCTTAGTAATTGCTTCAGAAAACTTTACAGCAATGTCGCCAATGACACCGCCAGTTTCTTTAAGAAGTGGGATTAGTGCTGGAAATAATTTAATTCTAAGATTTTCTAAAGCAGTCTCTAACTTTGGAAATAGTTCTTCACCTGCTGCTGCTTTTAGGTCTTTAAGTGCTGGTATAAAAGTATTAACCATGTACTCAGCAAATGCTCTTGCTTCTTTTGATAACTCTGCTAAAGCATCGGCATAAGCATCTGTTGCATCTTTATTGTTTTTTATATCATCTACTGCTTCTGCCGCATCATCCCGTGCCTCAGTGGCACTAAGAATTGCACGTTCATTGTCTTTGATTGTTTCGTTGTAAGAGTTTCTGGCTTCTTCTTCTGCTCTGATAGCAGCAACAACATTTTCTTGACCATCAATTAGTGCTTGTGGACCCTTTTTAGCAAGTTCAGCATTCTTTGCTTCTGTCTTTTTCAAGTCATTATTGGCATCAATTGCTTTTCTATAATTCAAATCCGCTTGAGCAAAAGCAAGTTCTGCTTCTTTACGAGCACGAGAGTTTGGTGGAAGGTCTGACACACGGGCTAAAGCCTCACGGGCTTTTTCTAACTCAAGTGCGGCCCTCTGTTCTGCAATAGCAGCATCTTCTGATTCAAAACCAATTTGCTGCAAATCTTCAATTGCTTGTTCACGAGCCTTTGATAATTCTTTTTCAGCATCTGTGATTGCTTGTTTTGCTTTTACTTCTCTAGTTGCTGCATCTTCATAGGCATCTGCTAAAGCCCTTTGCGCTTTAGTAAGTCTGTCTTCTGCTTTTTCAAGTGCTTTCGCTCTATCTGTTCCAGCCTTTTTGGCTTTAGTTCCAGCCTGAATTGCTTTACCAACTCCAGAAAATGCTAGTCTAAGAGTAATAGCCGCCTGAGCAACAGCCGTAAAACTTTGGCCAAGGACAGATAAGGCAGGTAAGGTTGCAGCCGAAATAACTGAACCAAGAGAGATTAAAGATGTTCCAAGTAACCCAATAACTCCACCAAGAGCAACTAAAGCAGGTTGAAGAACAAAACTTGCTCGTGTTAATGAAGAAAATTGTTCTTTAGCAGCAACGCTTGATTTGACAAGATTGCCAAACATACTCTTGCCGTCGCCACCACGTCTAAATCCTTTTTGAAAAGACCTACCAACATCATCTCCTGCTTGTTGACCAATTCGGTCAGTTCCCTTAAAAGCATTCCTAATGTCTTTTTCAACGCCAGTAGTGATGGCCCGAACAACTATAAATGCATCACCTACAACTGCCACGTACCATCACCTCCTGACATTCTTAGCCCAGCGGGCCATCTAATACTTTTCCAAATGGTTTTGGAGAGTTTTCATTAATATCTGTAGCAGGAACAAATGGTTTAACTGCTGCCTTTTTTGGGTCAAATGGAGTTACATCGCTGTAATCCATTGGAGCGTTTTCAAGGCCATCAGAGAAGTCATTTGAACCTCCACCGTATGTATAAGTTTTGTCATAAAACTCTTTATACATAATTTTTCTAATTTTATTCTTTGCGTCAATGTGTTCGCCACTAACAGCGCTAGTGAAATCTTCTTCAAATAAGACGTGTATAACGTCTAACATTTCAGAAGAAGATAACTCAGAAATCTGTAGGCCGCTCATTAGTGCTTTTCCATTGACATAAGGCCAAAGGTCTACTGCCCACTCAAGGAGTCCTCTGGCCCCGGCGTAGGGCGGCTTGAGTATTGCTCCACTAACCAGGAAGTAAGTTCTCCTAACGTTTCTACAGTTACGATTTTTTCTGCGTCTTGTAGTAAAGCCTCAAAACGAACAAGACTTTCTTCAATTAAGGCTTTTGCAAAAAACGTTTCAATTAGATTATTTGCAATAGCACTTTCATTTGCTGATTGGGCAGTGGCAACCATGTCCAAAAGAACTTTTCCTTGGAGTGCTGGCTTGCAGTGAAACTCCTCCCCATGGAGTTTGAAAGAAAGGGGTTCTGAGACGCTGTTACCAGCACCAAAATCCCTAAATCTCGGATTTGTCATCTTTGTTTATCCTCGTTTCTCGTGTGTCTTTATTTACTATTGGCATAGTAAATTACTAACTATTTTACCAACTTTAAGTTGTCAGTAAGATAGCGATTTGCTTTTGTTCCAGGATGCATGACTGCATGGGCATAGACCACACGGCCCCTGTTAACAAACCTAAGTACCGTTGCCCTGTTGGGAACGATGACATGAGGCTTACTTCCCTCATGGTGAAGTAGTGCATAGTTCAATGAAGAGCCAACTTTTATAAACTGACCTCTAGAATCACGCAAGTGACGCATATGAATAGAAGCACGAAGTGCTCCAGTTCTAACTCCAACCTGAGCCCTAGCAGCAGCCTGAATTATTCTTCCCTTCTTTGCTAAATATCTTCCGACATCTCCCGAAGGGTTGTTAAGCATAAAATCTAACTCTGCTCTTCTAATAACTACTGTTGCCATTTTATGGAACCGCCGCTGTAAATGTAAGAACTACAGTTTGGAATCCACCTTCTGGTGCTTGAACTTCTACAGTTGCAATTACTCCCAAGCCATATCCTCCAGGCTCCCAAGTATCCAACTGAGCAGCACTGTCTAATAAAATCCAAGCATCATATGCAGAGATTTCAGCAAAAGATTCAATGTTTTCTGCTGATGGTGGTCTTCCGTTTTGACCAACAACTGGAACTTCTCTTGATATAGAAACGTTTATTGTCGCACTTCTTGGATCGTTACAGCGTCGTGGTTCTGTTGCTTCATCTCCAGGAGAACCTACATACATTTGAACAAAAGAAACAACAACCTGTTCGCAATCAACTGCTGGCTGTCCTAAAGTGTAATATCTTCTAGAAGGCAAAGGCATATTGTAAGAAGCATAAGAAGAAACAACTTGGTCTAAGACTGCTTGCAAAAATACAGCAAGATTTTTAGCATTACTGCTAACAGATGCCTTATTTATAGGTGTTGCCACTTATGTCTCTCTTTCGTCTTTTACGTAAATTCTACAAGGTGTAGATAGGCTCTACTCTTGTTCCAAGTTGAATTGAAGCATTTGCTGTAAGAAGATTAATTACCTCGTCTACAGCAGGGTTTGCCAAACTTGGTCTAGTACAGTAGATGTCATATGAACCTGGCTCCCTTGGCCCTAGAACAGCAAGAATATCTGAGTAATCAACTGTAACAGTTATCTTCTCGGTGCCACGATTCAACACGGCAGCGCCAGTAAAAGTTTCAGTTTTAGATCCTGTGTAATCAGAGACAGTCATAGAGACTACCCAAGCATTGTCGTTTAGTAAGAAATCTCCGCTTACTTCATCTAAGTAAAGTACAACACTTCCACCAGTTGGCAAGACTCTTAAGTCAAATGCTGTTTCTGTAAACAAGAAAGGTTTTGGAGTAATACGACGAGCCTTAGGAACATCTGGGCTAAATACACGAGCACGAGCACGGGCTTTATCTGGATTAGAAGTTTTCAAAAATAAATCAACAGCATAAAGTCCAGTACGCAAGTCATCAATAAAATCTTGATTGTCAAGTACTGTGTATGAAATTCCTTGTCTAGAAATTGAAGTTACACGCTGAGGCAAAGCACAGGTGTCATCCCCTTCATAAAGTTTTACAAGTTCAATAGCCAACATACGAGCAGCATTTTTACCTGCTGTTGGAGGAGGTGTTCCGTAGGTATATGTAACCTCTACGTTTGATGGAGTCCAAGTGGCTCCAGGTGATGCCAAAAGTGTTGAGTGCTCTACTAAATAGTATTGAGATGGGTCAATGATGTTTCCATCAATATCTCTTACAGTGTGGATTTTTACAACTTTACGACCACGAAGGCGGATACGAGTATTTGATGATGTTCCATCGCCTAAATAATCGTCATCTCCATATAAACCAGAACCACCTAGACGAAGATTTCGAACATCTCCATCAATAAGAGTAGGTACGTATGTAAGTATTGATGCTCCAGCACGCAAATAAGGGTCAAATATAGAAACATAGCGTTCTGTGACAGTAGTTGTTCCACTGTACTTACGACCTGACATTGCCCAAAGCAGATAGGAAGCAGTCTTTACAGCATCATAAGCATAGTCAGAATCGGCATATGTGCTGCCTAAATCCTCTACGTTAGTCCAAAGATTACTGCTCACTATGTCTCCTAAATACTAAAAGCGGACGACTTACCATGTGTGCTAATGACACGACTGGCACGTCGTCCGCCCTCAGTTATCTAATTACTCTGTTGGGTCTTCTGACGATGCGATAATAAAGTCAACATTCTGATCAGCATTGTAGTCTGAGTTACCAGGTACGTTGTAAGTTGAAGTTGAACCTTGTGAGGCAAAGTCTGTAACCGCTGTGTATCCACGTTGACGAACTGCTGTACCTGTAGGAGATACGGCAGTAGTTGAAACGTTTGTTGCGACCTTAGCGTATGAGAATGTTGTATTGCTTCCAACAGTAGTGATTGTGTATGTACCGTTGAATGTGGAATCAACATTTGCTACAACAACTTGCTGACCTGCTTCAAAGCCGTGGGCTGAAGCAGTAGTTAGTGTTGCTACGTTAGATGTAAGGGACTTGTTGTTTACTACGGCTGATAGGTTGTCATACCACTCGTAGAAGCCCTTTAGGCCTGTTGGTGCCCATGAACCGCGAGCGTATGAATAAGGACGCTCTGTTGCGATTGGGAACTCCCAGCGGCCATCTAGACCTGTGTCGAAGTTTATGTTTCCTAAACCATAACCTTCAAATGTGTTAGCAAGTAGACCGTTTTCAATTACGCGGTCACCTGATTGACGCAATTTTGCGTATGGGAAAACCCAGTAGAAGTATGGATTTGTTGTTGCACGCTTTCCATCTTTTACTGCGAATGACCAAACTTCAATAGCAACGCCGTTTCCAGCAGGATCGTCTCCTACGGCTGGCGCGGCCCAACCGATGCTCTCGTTGTCTGGGGCTGCAAAAGTTCCAAAGTTCTTACGAAGTAACAAACCACCTGATAGCAGTGCTGTTAGTTCTGGGTCTGGTTCGCAAATTGCGAGTTCCATTGTGATGCGCTTTAGAGTATCTGGGGCTTTGTAAGAGACACAGACTGTTCCGTCTGCTGACTTCTCTACAATTTCATCGCCTTCTTCGTACTCTGGTGTGAATGAAGCGCGGAGGAACGCCGAGGTTGTGTAACTATCACCTGGTTCAGTGAGTAAGTTGCCTGAGGCGTCCAGTCTAGTGACTCGGATCGCCACACCTTGGACGCTTGCCGCGTAGTCCTGAGTGGCCATACCTTTTTCTCCTTAGTTTGTTTCTGTTTTGTTATGCAAGTGAAGGTACTGCTACCCGAACTGCATAATGTGATGATGGGTCGAAGTACACCGCAGCAGCACGAACTGCCTTGATGTTCATGTCATTAATACTAGCATTTAAGCCTTGTGACAATGTGTCGTTTACAACTTCTGGCTTACTCAAATGAACCTCTACAGGTCCAGTTGCGTACATCCAGCGGTTGGTTGCTGATGCTGTTTCGTTTGCGTTTCCAACTGGTCCATTTCCTGAATAGCCAGAACCAATAACCACCTCTGTGCCAAGACGAGTTCTCATCTTGCCCATTGGTGATGGAGCATCATATGAATCAAATTTAATCTTTGATCCAAGGATAGAAGCAACATCTCTTGTCATATGAATGACACCATTACCACCATAAGGAGAAGCAGCAAGTGCTTGTTCTAGGTGGAATAAAGCATCTGATGCTGAATATGCTCCAACAGCAGGAATTGTTACGGATGCAGCCTTTGATAAATAATTATTAGTGTTTGACTCTGCTTTAGCAGTTAGTCCATCCCAGAGTTCAGTCTCTAGGGCTTTCTGTGTTGCTGCTTCTAATTGCTTGATAGCAATTTCAAAACGATCTTCACCTGGAAGACCAAAAGTTGATTGGAATACTTCTGATTCAATAAAGAATGGCTGATAATCTAAATAATTAGGCTCTCCATCAGCATCAAATATTTCTCCACCTGAAACTGCTTCATCGTTTACAGAGAGAAGTCTAATAGTTGAGTATGAATCAAACTCATATGCAAAACCACGTACCCATCTTTCGTCATAATCTGACGCAGTATGTGTTTTGACACGAGCAACGCTCAAGAGTCCGCAAGGAGCGGGCACTAAATCGGGTGCTGGGTAAACTCCACGAAATGCCATCTTGTATTACTCCTTCGTACTCTTGAGCGTTGTCTCGGTCTTATTTACTTCTAGTTACTGGGTACGGCTTAGTACTCAATAGCAGCAGCAGTTGCTCCACCAGTTGTATCACGAAGGGCAGCAGCCACACCGTTGATAGAAATGGTTGAAGTAATCTTCAGTGCTTCTACACCGATGAATGCGATACCTTCAAAGGTTTCAACAAACATCTTGTAGTCGTTGGTTCCAACAAGGGTGGAATCACGGATGATTCCTAGATCCAAAGTACCGCCATCAAGGAACAAGAATGAACCTTCTGCGAATAGGTACCATGTAAATGAATCTGCAAACTCTACAAGAGCAGTAGCGCCTTGTGAACCAAATACGTTTTGATCTAGTGAGTAACTTAGTGATACTCCACGAGAAGCAACGTATCCGTCGATTTCTGCATATGCATTTAGAGTTGAATCTCCTGGCATTGCCAAAGTAAGGTCAGCAGCCATTGCGTCCTTAACCCATGAAGGGATAATGGCGCGAAGTGGTGCATCAGCCTCTAGGCGATGACGTGAACGGTAAGCAGCAGCAGCGCGACCTAGTTG
>JACCDG010205718.1_pt1 | contig 33945 bp, 33 predicted proteins | sample 7442471 | NCBI WGS metagenome assembly JACCDG01 (sample SAMN15323444, study PRJNA562643) | freshwater metagenome | isolation source: river surface water | place: USA:Blue River Watershed | collected 2017-08-17 | reverse complement strand
GCCTTTTCAAACTCCAGATTCTTGGCCTCAGAGTTCATTTGCTTCTCCAAACGCTTTATTTCGCCTGCTAGGTCCTTCTCACTCATATCCTCATAGCGAGCCCGCTCCTGCTCCACCTGCATCTCGGAGCGCTTCTCTTTGACGTCATAGACCCCATCAATAATGTCCTTAATGCGCTTTTGAACCCCTCTCGGCTCAATCCCATTTGCCTTGTTAAAGGCGACCTGCTTTGTTCGGCGGCGCTCCGTTTCACCCATCGCGCGCTTCATGGAATCCGTAATACGATCGGCATACAAAATTGCCTTACCTTTAACGTTTCTTGCCGCCCTACCAATCGTTTGGATCAAACTGCGCTCTGAGCGCAAGAAGCCCTCTTTATCCGCATCCAAAATGGCAACCAGAGACACCTCTGGAATATCTAAGCCCTCACGCAATAAATTAATACCCACCAAGACATCGAAAACTCCTAAGCGCAAATCGCGCAGAATTTCTACCCGCTCAACCGTATCAATATCGGAGTGGACATAGCGCACCTTCACACCGTTATCCGTTAAGTAATCAGTCAACTGCTCTGCCATGCGCTTTGTTAATACCGTTACTAAAACGCGCTCATGCACTTTGACGCGCTCATGGATCTGACTAAGCAAATCATCCACCTGTGAGCTTGCTGGCAACACTTCAATTTCTGGATCAACCAGTCCTGTTGGTCTAGCCACTTGTTCCACCACTTGCCCAGTGTGAGTATTTTCATAATCAGCTGGTGTAGCAGAAACAAAAACAGTTTGACGCATCTTCGTTTCAAATTCAGTGAACTTCAGTGGTCGGTTATCCATCGCAGAAGGTAAACGGAAACCAAACTCCACCAAGGTATGTTTGCGAGACTTATCGCCGTTGTACATGGCATTAAGCTGCCCAATAAGTACATGACTCTCATCCAAGAACATCAAAGCATCATTGGGCAAGTAGTCCACCAAGGTAGGCGGCGCCTCGCCAGGCATGGCGCCAGAGAGGTGGCGGGAGTAATTCTCAATACCCTTACAGAAACCCAATTCATTGAGCATCTCCAAATCAAAGCGAGTACGCTGTTCTAAGCGCTGCGCTTCAACCAGCTTGCCATCCTTGACGAATTCATCCAAGCGAATGCGCAGCTCCGCCTTAATAGTTTCAATAGCCTTGAGAACGGTGTCACGCGGTGTAACGTAGTGTGAACTTGGATAGACAGTAAAACGAGGAATCTTTTGACGAATTTTTCCAGTAAGGGGATCAAAGAATTGCAGACTCTCAATCACATCATCAAAGAGTTCAACACGCACTGCCAATTCATTGTGTTCAGCAGGGAAAATATCAATTGTGTCGCCTCGCACTCGGAATACTCCGCGCTTAAAATCCATTTCATTGCGGTCATATTGCATTGCAATTAAACGCATTAAAATATCGCGCTGACTCATCTTGTCTCCAGGACGCAAAGTCATCACCATGCTGTGATAGTCACCAGGATTGCCGATACCGTAAATTGCGGAGACGGTTGCTACGATGATGACATCGCGCCTCTCCAACAAACTCTTGGTAGCGGAGAGTCGCATTTGTTCAATATGCTCATTGATTGACGAATCTTTTTCAATAAATAAATCGCGCGTCGGGACGTAGGCCTCTGGCTGGTAGTAGTCGTAGTAACTGACGAAGTACTCCACAGCATTTTTAGGAAAAAACTCTCTAAATTCACTATAGAGCTGGGCGGCCAAGGTCTTATTGGGGGCAAAAATAATGGCTGGACGGCCTGTCCTCGCAATTACATTGGCCATCGTGAACGTTTTACCTGAACCGGTTACCCCCAAAAGGGTCTGAAAGGTCAATCCATCCTCAATTCCAGCCACTAGAGCATCAATTGCAGCCGGTTGATCCCCTGCGGGTGGAAACGGCTGATAGAGCTGAAATGGAGAATCTGGGAAAGAAACGAACTTAGCTGGATCCAGGTCGTGACCCACCTCGCCCAAAGGATCGGCTACAGGGCTTTTCTTGCTTTCAGCAACTTTAGAATTTGAGGAACTTTTAGGCAACTTAGGGGGCATCTCAGCTATCATTTCACCTGTGACTTTTAGTTCACAGCGAATTTTGTACAAACATTGATTTTGCCGTTTTTATTTGGAAATAGTTGAATCTAGACTCAAAAACAGTCATTTAAAGTAAATTTAACTGAATTTAACGTCAATTAACACTGAAATACCTCTTTTAACCTACATTACCATCCCATTTCGACCCCCAAATGAACCTTTTTACTTCAGTCCAGTTAGCCCCTAAAGACCCAATTTTTGGCCTCACAGAAGCCTATGTCGCCGATCAACGTGCAGACAAGGTCAACTTGGGTGTTGGCGTCTATTACACCGATGAAGGCAAGGTACCCCTTTTGAAAGCGGTTATTAAGGCCGAAGAAGCTATTGTGGCGAAGCACTCTCCGCGTAGCTATATCCCAATCGAAGGGCCTAACCCCTATAACGGCGCAGTACAGAACCTCTTGTTTGGTGCCGACTCCTCGCTCATTAAAGATGGTCGCGTTGTTACTGCTGAGTGCCTTGGCGGTACTGGCGCGTTGCGCGTTGGCGCTGACTTTATTAAGCGCTTGAACTTAAATGCACCATGCGCGATCAGCAACCCAACCTGGGAAAACCATCGCGGCATTTTTGAATCAGCAGGATTTGAAGTAGTCGAGTACACCTATTTCGACGGCAAAACACGTGGCGTTGATTTCGATGGCATGGTGAAGTCTTTGGAGTCTTTCCCAAAGTTCACTACTGTCTTATTGCACGCTTGCTGTCATAACCCAACTGGCGCCGACATTACTGAAGCGCAATGGCGTCAAGTAATTGATATCTGCAAAGCAAAGCAACTCATTCCGTTTTTAGATATGGCCTACCAAGGCTTTGCTGCAGGAATTGAACAAGACGGTATTGCAGTTCGCTTGTTTGCTGAATCCGGAATGTCTTTCTTTGTATCCAGCTCTTTTTCCAAATCATTTTCACTCTATGGTGAGCGAGTTGGTGCACTATCTATCGTGACTCAAAGCAAAGATGAATCCACTCGCGTGCTTTCGCAGCTCAAGCGCGTGATTCGCACAAATTATTCGAACCCCCCAACTCATGGCGCTGCGATTGCAGCTGCTGTTCTGAATTCACCAGAGCTAAGACAGCTTTGGGAAGATGAATTGGCTGAAATGCGTGATCGCATTAAAGCAATGCGCCATGGACTTGTAGAGAAATTGGCTGCTGCTGGCGTAAAGCAAGACTTTGCTTTTATTGAAGCTCAGCGCGGTATGTTTTCTTACTCAGGATTAACTACTGAACAAGTTGATCGTTTACAAAAAGAGGATGGCATTTATGCCCTCTCTACCGGTCGTATTTGTGTGGCTGCTCTCAATACCAAAAATATTGATAAGGTGGCTCAAGCAATCGCCCGCGTATTGGCGTAAGAACGCGCAATAAGCGGTTAAACTGCATTATCAGGAGGCATCATGCTATATCAGTTACATGAATTTCAAAAAGCTTTACTTCAACCAGTAAGCTCATGGGCTCGAGCAGCATCTGAAGCGTTTATTAACGCTTCGAATCCCGCATCCAAGGTTCCAGGATCAGATCGCTTAGCTGCTAGCTATGAACTGCTTTACCGCCTAGGAAAAGACTACAAGAAACCTGAGTTTGGAATTCGCTCTGTGCAAGCGCATGGTCGTGAAGTAGCGATTCATGAAAGAACAATTGTTGCTAAACCGTTTTGCAATCTGATTCGCTTCAAGCGCTTCTCTGATGATCTTGATGTCATTAAGAAACTGAAAGATGATCCAACTGTACTAGTTGTTGCTCCACTATCTGGACATCACTCCACATTGTTGCGTGATACCGTACGCACCCTCTTGCAAGACCACAAGGTGTACATCACCGATTGGATTGATGCTCGTATTGTTCCTGCAAACGCTGGTGATTTTGGTCTAGATGATTACGTTCACTATGTACAAGATTTCATCCGCGCGATCGGCGCAGAGAATTTGCATGTGATCTCTGTTTGCCAACCAACAGTTCCAACATTAGGCGCAATCTCCTTGATGGCCTCCGCTGGCGAAGTGACGCCAGCCTCCATGATTATGATGGGTGGTCCAATTGATGCGCGTAAGTCACCGACTGCTGTCAATAACTTAGCCGATCAAAAATCTTATGACTGGTTTGAAAGTCATGTGATTTATAAGGTACCGCCTAGCTACCCAGGCGCTGGCCGCAAAGTGTATCCAGGCTTCTTGCAACACACTGGCTTTATTGCCATGAACCCTCAAAACCACCTGCAATCACATTGGGATTACTTCCAAAACTTGGTGCGCGGCGATGAACAAGATGCTGAAGCCCACATTCGCTTCTATGATGAGTACAACGCAGTTCTTGATATGGATGCGAAATTTTACTTAGACACCATTAAGACCGTATTCCAAGATTACTCACTACCAAATGGCACTTGGGCAGTATCTGGCGACCTAGTGAAACCGCAAGATATTAAGAAAACTGCCCTTCTCACTGTTGAGGGTGAATTAGACGACATCTCTGGCAGCGGACAAACCCGTTCAGCACATGCATTGTGTGCAGGTATTCCAAAGACCAGTAAAGACCATTACGAAGTTGCAGGTGCTGGTCACTACGGCATCTTCTCTGGACGTCGTTGGCGCGAGAAGGTGTATCCAAAAATTAAATCGTTTATTCGTGAGCATCAAGGTGTTCAGAAAAAAACGAAAGCTAGACCCCCAAAGCTGGGGACTAAGAAAGCTGCATAAACCAGCGGCGCGACTCTCGGGTCGCGCTTCTAGTTTTAGGGCGCCCCAATTGCAATGAATATCAAGCAGACGAAAGAACTTGCCAATCGTCTCGAGGACATCCTCCCTCAAACGCAATGCACCAAATGTAGCTACCCAGACTGCAGGGCCTATGCAGAAGCAATGGCGACAGGCGAGGCTTTGCCCAATCGCTGTCCACCCGGAGGTATAGAGGGGATACAAAGACTCAGCAGCATCCTGACACCTCACTTTCCTCAGGATGCTTTTGAACTAAATCCTACGATTAATCCTGAATGCGGCATCGAACGCCCCAGACCAGTTGCCTTTATTGACCCCCAGACTTGCATTGGCTGCACCTTATGTATTCAAGCATGTCCCGTAGATGCCATTGTGGGCGCTTCCAAGCAAATGCACGTAGTCTTGAGTGATTGGTGTACTGGTTGTGATCTTTGCATACCACCCTGCCCTGTAGATTGCATCACTATGATTGATGTGACTGGCAGCAGCTCGGGCTGGGATGCCTGGTCCCCGGAACTAGCGCAACTTGCACGCTCACGATACGAGGCGCGTGACGTGCGATTGGATCGGGAGCAACGTGACAATGATGAGCGACTCGCTAAGAAGGCTGCCGCGAAGTTGGTGGCAGTAAATTCTGAGAGCCCAGACTCAGAAGAGGCCATAAGAGAACAAGAAAGAAAGCGAGCCATTATTGCCGCTGCTATCGCGAGAGCCGAGCAAAAGAAATGATGAATCTCGAAAAACGTCAGGCTTTCTTTGAATTACTCAGGGAAAATAATCCTCATCCGGAGACTGAACTGGAATACAGCTCTCCATTTGAATTACTGATCGCCGTATTGCTGTCTGCACAGGCAACTGACATCTCGGTCAACAAAGGCACTCGTAAACTATTTAAGATTGCCAACACACCCCAAGCACTGCTTGATCTTGGTGAGGAAGGTGTCAAGCCCTATATCCAGCATATTGGCTTATTCAATTCCAAAGGAAGACACATACAAGAGACCTGCCGACTCCTCATAGAAAAGCATGGTGGCGAAGTGCCTCAAAATCGCGAAGAACTAGAGGCGCTTCCAGGCGTCGGGAGAAAGACCGCCAACGTCATTCTCAATACTGCCTTTGGTCAACCAACCATGGCCGTCGACACCCATATTTTTAGAGTGTCAAACCGTACTGGCTTAGCTCCCGGAAAGGATGTCCTTAAGGTAGAAGAGCAATTAATCAAGCGAATACCAAAAGAGTTTATGCAAGATGCTCACCATTGGCTTATTCTGCATGGCAGATACACCTGTAAAGCACGCAATCCTGATTGTGAGCAATGTATTGTTGAACCACTGTGTGAGTTCAAACAAAAAACTGGCAAAGGAAAAGTTCGTGGCAATATTTAATCCAACCCGTGAGGAAGTGCGTCGATTTTTCTGTGACACCTGGAAAAAGAAAACCGAGGATCAAATTCTGACGCCAATGGAGATGATTGCCAGTGACTGGATGGTAGAACACCCAGAATTTCATGCCCTACTGGCAGATGCTGAAGGTGCGGTTGCGCAAGACTACACACCAGAGCGTGGTGAAACTAATCCTTTTTTACATCTCTCGATGCACCTGTCGATTAGCGAACAAATCTCTATTGATCAACCAACGGGTATTAAAGCAATTGCTGAAAAGCTTGCTAAGAAATTAGGCTCCGAACATGAAGCCCAGCACGCCATGATGGAATGTCTAGGGCAAGTAATGTGGGAGGCGCAACGAGAGGGGCAAGCACTCAGCCCAGATAAGTATTTAGAAGCCCTCAAGATGGCCGTGTAAGGAAAGGGGCTAGGTTCTCCATTGAAGCCTTTAATAGAAATAGTCACACCAGCACCGCCAGGAAGTCTACATGGCAATCGCATTACTGCAATGCGGTGGCAGCGCTTACTAAAAAGCTTAGGCTACCAAAGCTCAATCACAGAAGCCTGGTCAGGCAAACCATGTGACTTGCTGGTTGCACTGCATGCGAAGAGAAGTCATCAATCTATTCAAAGATTTAAAAAGTTATACCCCACCCATCCGGTGGTACTAGTCATGACCGGTACGGATATTTATCGAGACTTCGATAAAACGACAAAGGTGATTGATTCCATGAAAATGGCTGATGCGATTGTTGTCCTACAAAGCAAAGCCCTAGAGTCGCTACCCAAAAGATTTCATAAGAAAGTGACTGTGATCTATCAGTCCATCTCAACAGTTACCAGAAAAATACCTCCCAAAGGATATTGGCTGAGCACTCTGATTGGGCACCTGCGCCCCGAGAAAGATCCTTTTTGTGCACCCCATAGCCTCGATTTAATTCCCGCGCAAAGCCAACTAAAGCTCATTCATCTTGGTAAGGCAATGAGTCCTGCGATGGAGAGGCAGGCGATTGCAATGATGGAGCATCAATCACGCTATCAGTGGCTTGGGGAGTTATCGCATGGCAAGACTCTTCAGTGGCTTGCTCGCTCAAACATCATGGTAATTTCTAGTCGCATGGAAGGTGGCGCCCATGTTGTTTCAGAAGCTATAGCAATTGGGGTACCAGTGATTGCTTCAGATATCCCAGGCAATCGAGGGCTGCTTGGAGATGACTATCCAGCTTATTTTCCGGTAGGCGACATCAAAGCATTAAGTGAGCTTCTTTACAAGGCTGAGAGTAATCCTAGCTTCTATCAAAAGCTTAATAAGGCAATACTTACTCGAAAAAAATTAGTGCAGCCAGAATTAGAAAGAAGATCTATTCAGGTGCTGATGAAAAAATTGCTGGCTAATTGACAATGCTTTAATTAAAGCTAGCGTAAGTAATCAAAAAGTGATGATGGGGATCTGTCCATGACTGGATAGACTCAAAGCCTGCAGCAATCAGTAAAGACTCAAAATGCTGCTGCGTGTACTTATAGCTATTTTCCGTGTGAATAAGTTCACCAGCCTTAAATAAACGCCCGCCGCCTGACCAAGAAACCATCTGATCTTCAGTTGCGCGAAGGTACATTTGAATGCATCCCAACTCTTCATTAAAGAACGCGTAATGCTCCCAAAAATCCAGCTGAAAGTCGCTTGAAAGAATTCGATTTACATTGAGCAAAACATTCTTATTGAATGCTGCCGTAATTCCTAAGGAGTCGTTATACGCCTTATTCAGAATATCCATAGGCTTAATTAAATCCACACCAATTAATAAGCCCCCGCTTCCATTGCAGACCTCGGCAAGATTACGAAATAAATTACTCGCTGCTTCGGGATCAAAATTACCAATAGACGAACCTGGATAGAAAAAATTTTTCTTGCGAGTACTCAGATCGGGGAATGCTAATTGATCCTGTAAATCAAATTCTTGCGCAATCATCAAAATATGAGGGAATTTTTCTTGCAGACCGGCAATCGCTTCCTCCAGAAATTCCTTAGAGATATCAAGCGCCCTGTATTCAACCGGCATAAGGGATTTAAATAGCGCGCTACCTTTCTGGCAATTGCCCGCACCTAAATCCAATAAGACATCGCACTTACCAATTGCCTTGGCTATCTCCCCAGAGTATTGGGACATGATTGCCCCTTCTGTGCGGGTCGGATAGTACTCATCTAACAGAGTAATGATTTCAAAAAGACGAGACCCTAGACCATCATAGAAATACTTCGGGGAAATGGATGGATTTTGAGCTAACAATCCACTCAGAATCTCTTCAACCCTTTCTCCATCCAATGTACTCACGCTACTGACACTCCAGCGCCTTCAACAAACTCGCCAATCTTCTTTGCCTGACTGAAACCATCCGCCCTTAAGATTTGCAACACTTGCTCTGTTGACTCAGGCGAACAAGAAACAAGCAATCCTCCGCTAGTTTGCGGATCTGACAAGAGATTCTTCTGCCATTCGCTCATGTGAGCCCCTAAACTCATTTCATGGCCATAACCCAACCAATTTCGAGGGGATGCTCCAGTAAAGATGCCTTCCTTAACTAAACCAACTGCTTCTTCAATCACCGGAATAGAATCCCAGTCTACTTTCGCAGATAACTTAGCGCCTCTCGCCATTTCCAATAGATGGCCAGCCAAGCCAAATCCAGTGACATCCGTTAAGGCATGAACACCTGCTAACTGAGAAAGCGCAACACCTGGTTTATTCAGCTTGGTCGTTAGAGAGATCATCTCTTGATAGGCCGAATCAGAAAGTTGCTCCTTTTTAAGGGCGGCCGATAGAATGCCAACCCCTAATGGCTTACTCAAAATAATACTGTCACCAAGCCGAGCCCCATTATTGCGCTTGAGTTTTTTTGGATCCACTACTCCGATTGCTACTAAACCATAAATTGGCTCAACCGTATCGATAGAGTGACCACCAGCAATCATAATTCCAGCCTCGGCGCATACCGACTCGCCTCCAGCTGTAATTTTTTGAATGACATCTAAAGGCAATACATTAATCGGCATACCCAATAGGGCAAGGGCAAATAGAGGTTGTGCACCCATTGCATAAATATCTGAGATGGCATTAGTTGCTGCAATACGCCCAAATTCAAATGGGTCATCAACAATCGGCATAAAGAAATCCGTAGTCGCTACGATGGCCTGATGTTCGTTAATTTGATAAACGGCTGCATCCTCATTGTTGTCAGAACCAGCCAGGAGCTCAGGGGGAACATTGCGAATTGGCGAGGACTTCAAAATATCACTCAGTACTCCTGGTGCAATTTTGCATCCACAGCCACCGCCATGGGATAAAGAAGTGAGACGACCGTTATAAGACATAGATAAATACTCTTTTTAAAAGTGGGCAATAAATTCAAGGTAATGTAAGAAGCTTACTCAATTTAGGGCAAACATGTTCTAAACCCGACAAATGGGTCACTCCGAGACGGAATATAGAAATTTCTAAATTGTGGGCGACGTAAATACTGCGGTGTAAAAACACTCCAACCCTTTAGGACTCGGTGCTTGCCGTCAAACCAGGGTTTGGAGTAATCCTCATAGGGGTCAGGGCTAAATCCCTCAAATGGCATAAAGGGGCTGCTCGTCCACTCCCACAAGCTAGAAGGCTGCCACCCCATTGGCGAGAGGCTCATGGCTGCCGTTAGCTCTAGTTCGGTAGGTAAGCGCAATTCACGCCAACTACAGTAAGCATCCGCGGCTTCAGCAGAAATATGGCGAACCGGGTGATGCATATTCATATCGCACCAGCGATCAAAGTACCTCTCCTGCCAAATTTGACCCACCTTTCTCCAGTGACTTGGAGGAGCCGTTAAAGGATCCTGCTCGCCTTCCAGATGGGCCTCAATAAATTCTAGGTACTGTTGGTTGGTAACAGCATGGCTCGAAATGGAAAATTCCTGAACGTCAAGTTCTTGTTCCCATTTTTCGTTATCAAAAATAAAACCTCCATTACCTTTTGATCCAATTGAGACAGGCCCAGCAGGAAAATTAATAAACAAGGCTTCAGGAACTACATTGAGCTCTGAAAGGCTATTCATATCTACAGAAATTGGCCATGGATATTGAAGATCTTGCCACATGTATGCAAAAGCTTCGTTATGCATATCCTGATGAGAGATGGCTAACTGAATAAAGTAGTTTTGCTCTGAGCTAAGTGATCTAGCACCTAAAATTTCACAAGTCTTATTCATGACTTGATCAAAGTATGTCAGCAATACATTCAGAGTAGGAAGTTGCGCCACCCAACGATCATCATGCAGAATCTCGGAGGAGTTAAAGAGTTGATCGGACTTAGGCAATAAAGAGGGATTTGAAATCAACCCTTTTCTGTGGACCCAAAATTCATGAAACCATGCAACGTGCCCGAATTCCCAATGGGGAGGATTCACCGTGCTTAAGAGGGGAACCTCTTCCTGCCCCGGGTTCAAACCAGCAATAACTGTTCGCGTGATATTGGCAGTGTTCTCTAGGCGTTGCAATAACTCAAAGGGCTCTGGTGGATCCCCATAGCTGAGGTGATCACCTTGCTTCATTTTGCACCCACAATTGTAAGAATTTTTATCAGAGAAAGCGATCCATTCCTAGCGCAAATTCGCCTTGATAAAACTCATAATATCGTCGAAACATTGTTGAATTTTTTTAAAAATCTTCATCTATATGATGACTTAAGAAAGTTGAGCAATGAGATGTTTAATTGCAGCGGGCAACGCTTGAGCCAATTGCTTTCGAGTCTCTAAATTACTTATGGGAGTTTCCTGCGTCTTTAGTGACCAAACAGACCCCGGGAAGAATGCATCATCTTTATATCTTGGAATCACATGCCAATGGATATGGGGGACCATATTACCCAGGGCAGCAATATTGATTTTGTCCGGTTGCATCACTTGACGCACTGCTTTCTCTACCGCAAAGACCAGCGACATCAGATGCTCTCGCTCGCCATAACTCAGATCAGTCATCTCAGCGACATGGCGATTCCAGATCACACGGCAAAAACCGGGTAGATCAGGATCGTTCACCAGAATGACACGACAGTCATCGCCACGCCAAATCAATTGGCCTTCTTCGGGCTTGAGCTCTTCTTTACAGAGTACGCAATTAGTCATGGGAAGAATGTAAACGAAAACGGCATCTAAGTCACCCTTGTGGGGTCATTTAGATGCCGGGACAGTCAGAACATATTTAACTGGCTGCTACTACGTACCACTTAGGGATTTCTTAATGGAACTGCTCTTCCTCTGTAGAACCAGTCAATGCTGTTACTGAAGACTTGCCACCCTGAATCACAGTAGTTACATCATCGAAGTAACCAGTACCAACCTCTTGCTGATGCGATACGAATGTATAACCACGATCACGAGCAGCGAATTCTGGCTCTTGTACTTTCTCGATATAAGCAGTCATACCGCGCTGCATGTAGTCTTGTGCCAAGTCGAACATGTTGTACCACATGGAGTGAATACCAGCCAATGTGATGAACTGATACTTGTAACCCATCGCACCTAATTCACGCTGGAACTTCGCAATCGTTGCATCGTCCAAGTTCTTCTTCCAATTGAAAGATGGTGAGCAGTTATAGGCCAACATCTTGCCAGGGAACTTCGCACGAATTGCTTCAGCGAACTGACGGGCAAACTCCAAGTCAGGCGTACCTGTTTCACACCAAACCATATCAGCATAAGCAGCGTATGCCAAACCACGGGAAATCGCTTGATCCAAGCCCTTACGTGTTTTGTAAAAGCCTTCTGGAGTGCGCTCGCCTGTCAAAAATGGCTTGTCATTTGCATCGTAATCAGAAGTCAACAGGTCAGCAGCTTCAGCATCGGTACGAGCCAAAATGATAGTTGAGACACCCATTACGTCAGCAGCTAAACGAGCAGAAATCAACTTCTGCACTGACTCAGATGTCGGCAGCAATACCTTGCCTCCCAAGTGACCACACTTCTTAACAGAAGATAATTGGTCTTCGAAGTGAACACCAGCAGCGCCCTGCTTGATCAATGCTTTACTTAATTCAAATGCATTCAATACGCCACCGAAGCCTGCTTCAGCATCAGCAACGATTGGAGCGAAGTACTCAATATAGCCAGGGTCACCCTTGTTAATACCTTTGGCGGTTTGAATTTCATCAGCACGTTGGAATGAGTTATTAATGCGCTCAACCATCTTCGGAACTGAGTCAACTGGATACAAAGATTGGTCTGGATACATCGCCGCGTAAGAGTTACCATCAGCAGCAACTTGCCAACCTGACAAGTAGATTGCCTGAACGCCAGCCTTAACCTGCTGCATAGCTTGTCCACCAGTCAAAGCTCCTAAACAGTTAACGTAAGCCTCATTGTTAACCAATTCCCAAAGACGCTCTGCACCATGCTTAGCCAATGTGTGCTCAATCTTCAGTGAACCACGGAGACGTACAACGTCCTCGGCCGTGTAACCACGAGTAATACCTTTCCAGCGTGGATTGGTATCCCAGTCTTTTTGTAATGCTGCGATTTCTGCTTTGCGATCTGCCATGTTTTTCTCCCTAAGTTAAACAAGTACTTCGAATATTTAGACATTCAAGTCTTATGTCTTATATAAGAGTTTAAGGATCTGCAAAAAGCATGCAAGAATTATTTCAATATTTAATGAAAATAATTAATTCAATTAATTCAATAACTTATATATTATTTTTTGCATTATGAAATGACAATCCAAGAGGCGAGAGAGAGCCCAAGGAGAAATGTTGCACTGCATTTTGCGTATGGGAATGTCTTTTCACATTATGAAAAGACATTTGGCCTTTAAGCAGTTTTAGGCTTACCGATTGAGGCGACCTTAAATCCCGTCAAGATAATCATGAGCTGCAGAAGTGCTACGCCAATGAATAAGAGCTTTGGCAAGCCAATATCCAAAAAGATCCCAAAGATTAAGGGACTTAGAGCGGCACCTAGATCGATACCAGAGTACACAATGCCGTAGACCCTCCCCGATGACCCAGACGGTGTCGCTGAACGAATCATGAGATCGCGGGATGGTGCTGCAATGCCTAAGCCAAGTCCAATCACAATAAATGCAATGATGATTAATTCAACAGGCACTAAACCGGTGGCCAATAAAAGACCCATCACGATATTGACGGTAAAACAGATCGTAATAATGCGCTCTGGTACTTTTAATTTAGTGGCTAGATAACCACCCAGAAGCATGCCCCCAGCGCCACCCATAGACATGAGTGTTAAGTAATAATTACCGGAACTCACGGCAATGTCATAGATTTTAAGAAGTGCTGTTGGTGCAAATGATTGCAAGCCGGTCGTTGCAGCCATACTAAAGAAAAAGAAAATCCAACAAAGCCAAACAACGGGCAACTTCAAAAAGCCAAAAGTACTCATTGGCGCACCACCAGGATTGCTTTGGGCATGGCTGGCCTGCGATTCTTCCCGTCTTGCATGGACGTCGTCAATTAAGCGCGCCCTTCCAATCCATAGGATTAATAAGATCAGAGCTTCAAGCACTGCCGCAGATAGAAATGCGATCCGCCAATCAGCAATGCTTGCTACCGCCACCATGAAGGCTGGGGCTGCAGCCCACCCGATATAGCCCGTTACCCCATGAATGGAGTAAGCGTAAGGCAAATTTGGCGGGGAAATTTTGTGATTGATCAGTGTGTAATCGACTGGATGAAAAACGCCGTTGCCACAGCCTGCAATCACCGCACCAAGTACCAGCATGGCATAACCATTGCTTTGCGAATAAGTGAGCGCAGCCAGTGCAAGTAGACCCACACCGGCAAACAGTACTGGGCGAGCCCCAATGCGATCGACTAAAAATCCAGATGCTGCTTGAACAATGCAGGAGACCACAAAGAAGATGGTCATGAGCAGACCCAGCTCAGCATAGTTAAAACCAAACTCCGCCTTTAACCATGGGAACATGGGCGGCAGAATCAAGTGAAAGAAATGGGAGCTGCCGTGAGCCAGGCTAATGAGACCAACAACCCGGACATCACTGGCGCGCCTACTTATCAGGGCGTCAGTCATGTGCCGAGTTTACTGGTGCAGAGAAATTCCTGCTGAAATAAAGCGGTATTACTTACTAAAGCTGAAATCGCCGTTCTTATCGACGCCCACAGGAACGGTGTCCTTAGGACCAAACTTGCCTTCCAAAATCATCTTGGATACTGGGTTCTCGATATATTGCTGAATCGCACGCTTCAGCGGCCTTGCTCCAAATACAGGATCAAAACCGACCTCTGCAATCTTGCTCAGGGCAGCATCACTGACCTCCATCTGCATATCAACCTTTGCCAAACGATCTGACAAGTTCTTCAGCAAGATCTTCGCAATATTCGCTATATTGCCTTTATCTAAACCATGGAACACCACGATCTCATCAATACGATTGAGAAACTCAGGACGGAAGTGATTCTTCAACTCTTCAAATACTGCATCCTTGATTTCGGATTGCTTCTTATCCGTCATGGACTGGATGAGATGCGAGCCGATATTGCTGGTCATCACGATCACTGTATTCTTAAAGTCCACAGTACGACCTTGACCATCGGTTAAGCGGCCATCGTCTAAGACCTGCAAGAGTACGTTAAAGACATCTGGGTGTGCCTTTTCAATCTCATCAAACAAGATAACGCTATACGGATGGCGACGTACTTGTTCGGTTAAGTAGCCACCCTCTTCGTAACCTACATAGCCTGGAGGCGCACCGATTAAACGAGCTACGCTGTGCTTCTCCATGAACTCACTCATGTCGATACGAATGAGGTGGTCCTCACTATCGAATAAGAAACCAGCCAAGGCTTTGCAGAGCTCAGTCTTACCGACACCAGTTGGCCCTAAGAATAAGAATGAGCCATAAGGGCGATTCTCTTCAGCAAGACCAGCACGGGAACGACGAATGGCATCCGATACCGCACGAATAGCTTCCTCTTGACCAACCACACGCTTATGCAGGAGCTCTTCCATTTTCAGCAACTTATCGCGCTCACCCTGCATCATCTTTGATACCGGAATACCTGTGGCACGTGAGACTACCTCTGCAATCTCTTCTGCGCCTACCTGCGTACGCAAGAGTTTATTTTTGACTACGCCATCTTTATCACCCTTTGCTTCGGCAGCAGCAGCAGATTTAAGCTTCGCTTCGAGCTCAGGTAATTTTCCATATTGCAATTCAGCAACTTGCTCTAACTTGCCTTCGCGTTGCAACTTGGCAATATCTGCGCGCACTTTTTCAATCTCTTCCTTAAGATGAGCGGCGCCCAATACTGCGCCTTTTTCTGCCTTCCAGATTTCTTCTAGATCAGCGTATTCGGCACCAAGACGCTTGATCTCGTCTTCAATCAGACCAAGGCGTTTTTGTGATGCTTCATCTTTTTCTTTCTTAACAGCTTCACGCTCAATCTTGAGCTGAATCAGACGACGCTCAAGCTTGTCCATCACCTCCGGCTTGGAATCGATCTCCATCCGAATACGTGAACCAGCCTCATCAATCAGATCGATTGCCTTATCTGGCAAGAAGCGATCGGTAATGTAGCGATGAGATAACTCTGCTGCCGCAACAATTGCTGGGTCAGTAATCTCAATACCATGGTGGAGCTCGTAACGCTCTTGTAAGCCACGCAAGATGGCAATAGTTGCCTCTACGCTCGGCTCTTCCACCATGACTTTTTGGAAGCGACGCTCGAGTGCTGGATCTTTCTCAATGTACTTACGGTACTCATCTAAAGTAGTTGCACCGATGCAATGCAATTCGCCACGCGCTAAGGCAGGCTTAAGCATATTGCCGGCATCCATCGCACCATCACCTTTACCGGCGCCAACCATCGTATGAATCTCATCGATAAAGATGATAGTTTGGCCTTCGTCTTTAGCGACATCGCTCAGAACAGCCTTTAGACGTTCTTCGAATTCACCGCGGTATTTGGCGCCAGCTAATAACAAAGCCATATCCAAAACAAGAACGCGCTTGTTCTTCAGAGTTTCAGGAACTTCGCCATTAATAATGCGCTGGGCTAGACCCTCCACGATGGCCGTCTTACCCACACCTGGCTCACCAATGAGCACTGGATTGTTCTTGCCGCGACGCTGCAAGATCTGAATGGTGCGACGAATTTCATCATCGCGACCAATCACAGGATCGAGCTTACCCATGCGGGCACGCTCAGTTAAATCCACGGTGTATTTCTTTAAAGCTTCACGTTGACCTTCAGCATCTGCACTATTCACTGATTCTCCTCCGCGTACTAAATCAATAGCCGCCTCTAACGATTTCCGATTTAAACCATTCTCACGAGCAATCTTGCCGAGCTCACCCTTATCATCCGCTACCACCAGCAAGAAGAGCTCACCAGAAATAAATTGATCATTGCGCTTATTGGCTTCTTTCTCGCATAAGTTGAGCCAGTTACTTAAATCACGACCGACCTGAACCTCGCCACTAGTACCCTGCACTTCAGGCAAGTTATTGATGAGCTTTTCGGTAGCTTTCTCAAGACCAGGTACGTTCACGCCAGCACGAGTTAATAAGCTCTTGGCGCCACCATCTGAGTCACGCAACATTGCCAGCAATAAATGGGCTGGCTCGATGTATTGATTGTCTTTTGCCAAAGCAAGGCTTTGCGCCTCGCTGAGCGCCTCTTGAAACTTCGTAGTTAATTTATCTATTCTCATTTTGAAAGTCCTATCTACCTGAACTGTTTCTGTACATTTCTATCTATAGAATATAGGGGCATTCTTTGCAATTTCAAGTGTTTTGACCCCATTTTTTAAGCGAACCTACCTAATTTTGACCTGGCTTGTTTACCTACTAGAATGCTCTGATGGTAGCTATTACGCTGGGATTACCAATCGCCTAGAGCATCGCTTGGCGGCTCATAATTCGGGGGAAGGCGCTCGTTATACGAGGGCTCGTAGACCAGTTGTCCTTTTGGCCACCCAAGAGCACCCCGATCGATCTGAAGCCTCCAAAGCCGAAGCTAGATTGAAGAAGTTACCCAGATCAGAAAAATTAGGGTTTTTTGAAACCTAGAATAGAGATTCAGTTTATGCGGGGCTCTTGAGCATCAAAGGAATCACTTGGCTCTTGAAACCTCCTGCTAGCGCTTTTTTCAGGATTTTGTAAATATCCAGATCAAATTCAGCCTCCCCGGAATCGGCCAATTCATATAGCTCCTCCTCGTTAATCGCCGTACCTAGGTAACGCCAGCGGTCAACTACGTGCATATGACCCGCCTCTTTGATGGCAACAGGTCCTTGATAGGGCCAGACTTGTACCTGAAATAACTCCAATGCAGTCTTCAACTGAAGATTATGTAACTCGATTGGGGAGTGACCGATACAAGCACCCCCACATTGCTTTACCTGATAACCAAAGCAAGCCTTACCCTCAACACGCTTCTCCAAGCCCAGAAGAGCCTCGCACAGACGATATTTTTTAGCTATTGCCTTGAGATAAGCGTTAGCCTCTCTTTTGCTATAAAACAAGCCAAATAAGTTTTCTTGAATTCCAGGATCTAATTCACGATGGCCAACGAGTTGTGGACATAGCACGCCAAACTCATCTAACTCCAATTTCCAAGCGCAGAGATCCTTGGAGCGACGTAATTTAATGTTCATGCTGGGCATGCGCTCTTTAATGAGCTGCGACTCTAAAATTAGCGCGCCTAATTCCCCGCTGGTTTCAATCCAATCAATATCCCTTACTTGTAAAGAGAGCTTCATCTCCTTGCGCAAACTCAGTGCACCTTGAAAATGTCCCATCACCCTGCTGCGCAATGAAATACTCTTGCCAATATAGAGCGGAACCTGATTCTCGCCATAAAAAATATAGCAGCCTGGCTTTTCTGGAATCGAGTCAACTAAGGCTTTATCAATATTAGGTGGCAAGCTTGCGTTTCCGATAAGCTGGTTCACTGCTTTAAGCAAAGCCTCACGCCCTAGCTTTGCTTCGCATACGCGCCAAAACTGGAGCAGTAAATCCGCATCCCCAAGCGCTCGATGCCGCGAGCTAATCTTAAGACCATGCGCGCTGATGATGGTGTCAAGATTGTGTCTAGCCTGCTCCGGGAATAGCAGCCTAGAGAGCTTCACAGTACAAAGTACTTTAGGCTTGAAGTCGATACCTATACGCTTAAAAGATGCTTTCAAAAATCCGTAATCGAATCGGGCGTTATGGGCTACAAAAATCTTACCCTCAAGCTCTCGCGCGATCTCTGTCGCCAAACCCTCAAAGGGGGGCTGCTTGCTCACCATCTCCGGACGGATGCCGGTTAAGACTTGTATATTTTGCGGGATAAATGTCTGAGGATTAATAAGACTTTCCCAAGTCTCTACCTGATCATGAATCAGGGATTTGATGCCTACCTCAGTAATTCGATCACGCTCAAAATGGGAACCTGTTGTCTCAATATCAACAAAAGCTAATGGAGGATATTCATGAACATCTGATGACATAAGAGACGAAGAATTACTTTTTACCTTGATACCGAGCAATGCTCGCCTTAAGGTCGCTGTACTCTTCACAGCCAAACAGGCAGACCTTATCCAATCTAACTAACATAGCCTCGGCCCCGGGCAAGTCTTTCTTCATCAAAAGTAACTCACCGTAATACTCTAAAGCTGCCCTATGACTTGGATCAATTTTCAGGGCTGCCTGGTAATACTTTTCAGATGACACTAGATCTGGCGGCTGCTTTTTGCGAAGGCTGTATCCCATGAGGTTATTCCAGTCTGCAGAATTGACTTCGTTCGCGGACTGCAGCTGCTTGAGTGCCTGCTCATAATTATTGGATTTAATGCTGGTGCGAGCATCCGATAGCCAAACCGGGTCAGATTTGGCGGGAGTACTGTCAGCAGCAACAGAAACTACCCACGGTGCTATTGCGATCGTCATGAAGGTAAGTATCTTTCCGGCCACACTCCAGTTCATTACCTTCATCGTATTGAGCCTTATCTCTATCCTGCTTTGTGTAAATAGTCACCAAAACTAAAAATAGAGTTTGGCCCTAACGGAACATCTTCAACTTTTTTAAAAGGCGCCTTAATTACCCTCTGAACTTCGCCTCTAGATGGTTTTTGCACCCTCAATTCCGCATAGTCAAAGGTCTGTCGCTCTGGAGCAGTTTTAGCCTCACTAAATCGAGGCACATAATCTTTGATGGTGTCAGAAAGACTCACATTCGCCATGCAACTGAGCATATAAGTCTCCAGAGATTGGTATAACTCACTAGCGATATCGCAAGCCTCAACCTTGCGCTTTTTGATGTAATTCATGGCCAGCACAACATCTTTGATAGTGACCATTCTGGGATCTTGCAGGAGCGTATAGCCTCCGTTGCGACCTTTTGTACCCTTGACGATTCCGGCGGCACGCAATGCGCTGAGCAAAAGCTCAATTCTGCTAATAGATAATTTTTGGCGCTGGGCCAACTCCAATCCAGTAACCGGATGAACACTACTCGAATGGGTTGCTATATCGACCAAGGTATTTAGCGCGGCTTTCACTGCAGTATTGACGTTCATGATGAATTTAGCAAATATATTGAATTAGATTCAGTATCAAGTTGAATGGTTATTTCTGCAGGATGCCAAGCTTTAACCCTGATGAACTTATGGTTGTCATTAACCCAAATAAGGCCTCAGCTCAGCCATTAGATTCTTAAATTGCTCGCGCCTCAGAAACTGACCAACTTCAACCTTCTGCCCTGTCTGCTCAATAAAAAACACCTTTTCATGCTCTTCTGGTTGGGAGAGTCTGGCCCAGCGTGTATTGAATTCAATCACAGTCTCTTTGTAAGCAATAAACTTTCTCACCAACAACTGGGTGCCACTAATTTCGATCGCTTCAAAATCCAAGGCATGACGGCAGTAGATCAAAAAACCGATGGTGACTGCGGTCAACTCTATAGCGGTAAAGATGAGGATAATTTTTACACCAGCCAATAAAAACCCGGTGGCCACAGTTAACGAGAGGCAAACCAGGGCGATATAAAACTTGAGCAGTTGACCTGGTGTCAATGCACAATTTCTCCTCATCTTCCAGATTTTCATGATGGAATCCGGGTATCAATAAAGCATGGAGTCTAGTTATTGACTAGCTTTAGCTTGCTTAGCCTTCTCAAGCTGGTCAGCACTGCGCTGCTGAAAATCAACCATGGAGTGATATCCCATCTGGTAGCAAGGGCAATGTTTGCCAAGAATCCAGCGCGCGAGCTTAACTCGTAGTTTTTGCATCATCTTTATTCTCCTGTGAACAGTAGCATTTTGGCTTAAATCCAGGATTACTGCTGAGGTTGCACCAATTCGGGCACTCAGCAAAGTTAACGCAAATCCTTTAAATTAAATACATGACAAAACCTTCTGCAACAGCGAGCTGGATACCCCTTTTTCCCTTGGGAACCACCCTATTTCCAGGCGGCATTATTGCCCTCAAAATTTTTGAAGCGCGTTACCTGGATATGATGAAACGTTGCTTGCGTGAAAATTCACCTTTCGGGGTTGTGAGCATTCTTGACAGCAAACCAATTGATTCAGATGCAAGCGCCCTCGCCAACTTTTCAAATATTGGTACCTTAGCGAAATTGGAGGAATTTGATCCGATTCAGCCTGCACTGTATATGACCAAGTCCTATGGAACGCAGCGCTTTCGTGTCTTGAACATCAAGCAAGAAGCTGATGGCTTATGGATGGGTCAAGTTGAATTGATTGATGCTGACCCTCAGATACCATTACCAAAAGAACATGAAAAAGTAGCCGCACTGCTTCATGAGATTATTGCTGTCATCAAAAGCGAAGATTTACTGGCGGATGATGCATTCAAAATTCCTGAAAATTTAGATGATTGCGGGTGGGTCTCTAATCGACTGGCTGAACTTCTACCCCTCCCCCCGGCTCAGAAGAATCACTTGCTCGCCCAAAGCAATCCTAGGATCCGACTCGATTTAATTTCAGAGATTATTGAAGACAATGATCTCAGCAATACCATGCTTCATTAAAAATATGATTGATGAGCTGATTCGTCGGTCTATACGAGAAATGGTGGGCGGCGGCGGTCCGCCAGTCGCATTTCTCGAACCAGCTGGTGACAGGGGCTTGTTCGGCCCCGAGTCTATAGCCTGGAAGGTGCATGCAGATTTTATTTCCATGATGATCGGCGGCATTAGCTCATTAGTGCTTCAAGCTCTGCACCCTAAGGCGCTTGCTGGAGTATGGGATCACTCTAGCTTCAGAGAAGATCTCAAAGGCAGACTAGGAAGAACTGCATTTTTCATTGCTGCAACCACTTATGGCTCAAATGAGATGGCGAGTAATGCCATTCATCGCGTTAATCAGATCCACAAAAAGGTTACTGGATTGGATGAATTTAACGAACCTTACAGGGCTGATGATCCCAATCTACTTGCCTGGGTTCATCTGACAGAAACCCGTAGCTTTATGCGTTCCTATGAGTCATACCGAAGTGAATCTCTCCAATCACAATCAAAAGATCAGTATTTTTTAGAAATGAAAATGCTTGGTGAAAAGTTGGGAGCCATTGATCTTCCAGATACCTATGCCGGTACTGAGCGTGCGATCAAACAATACATCCCGGAACTTCACTATGGAGACAGAGCAAAAAACATCATTGGGATGCTAGACAATTTTCCAAGCAATCTTAGCGCCAAGCCTTTTGTAAAGATGATCAGTCGCGCAGGATTTCTTAATTTGCCAAATTGGGTTTACCCCATCATTGATAGACCAGAACCAAGTCGACTGGAGCGATTGGCAATGAGCTCTGCCATTCGACTCATGGCGATACCAGTTAGAGAAGCGCTCAAAGATGGCGTAGCTGCTCACTCCCTGCGCAGAGTGTACGGATCCCCCAAATAAAGAGGAAACCATGATTACTAATTATCTTATTTCTAGCATGGTGGGAATCATGCTGTTCTTTACCGTTGTGGTGGCGCCAACTGTATTTAAGGTGCTTCCTCTTGAGTGGTCTAGTAAATACGTTAGGAACTTCTTCCCAAAATACTATGCCAGTCTTGGACTCATTACATTGGTGGCCGCATTTACCGAACAAAATTCTGTAAGCAGGCTTTACCTTCTTGCATGTGCAATTTTGTTCGCCTTCACCTTATTTTTTCTCACAGGAAAAATTAATGCCGCAAAAGATGCAGGGAGAGAGAAACAGTTCCACATACTGCACGGCTTAAGCATCTTTATTAATATCGTCCAACTCTGTATTTTTATTTACTTGCTAACTAAAACACTATGAAACGATCTAAGAACAAAGTGATTGCTGGCCTATTTTCCCTGGCAACCCTATCAGCGCAAGCGCAAGACGCCAATCAGGACAAGTTCACTCAGAGCTACAAAGAAGCATGCACAAAGCAGCAAGTCCAGTTGCATGCGAAATTGAAAGAGATATCGGCTGAATCTTTTGGAGAATACTGCGATTGCACTGCACGCCAACTTTTAAGGAATCTTAATCCAGCCCAAATCACAGAACTCACCCAAAGCAAAGCTCGCCCTACCTGGCTAAAGGCGGCAGAACAGTCAGCCAGTAAAGTTTGTATTAAAGAGGGTCCGGGGATTCGGGTTTAGGATCATCAACCCCAGAATCCAGGTTGGTAGCTTGAGTTTTTGCTGAGATTAAAGGGGGCGCGCTCATTTTCTCGCCATCCCATACTTGGCCACACCAACATTCTCCCGCCTCATTGATGATGCAAACGCCTGAGCCACAGCAACGCTTATCTGGTGGTTTCATGATTCACCTTTTGATTCTGAACAATTCATAATGAGTTCTATTCTAGAGTTTTTATTGAAATAGCGTACTCACCCCAGCCAGACTCACGAACCATGCAAAACCAGTTATTCGATTGCCAAGACGCCGCAGAACCTATAGTCATATTGGCAAAAGATGGGCGAGCTGAATATATCAATCATTTTTACGATGCAGAAGTCTCTGACAGCCTGTTTACAAATGTATTGGGCTCACTTACCTGGGAATCAGATCAAATCTTCATGTTTGGCAGATTGGTGACGACTGCAAGAAAAGTTGCCTGGGTGGGTGATCCCGATTGCCTCTACACATACTCTGGGGTTCAAAAAATACCCCAGGTCTGGACCAAAGAGTTATTACAAATGAAACACAAGCTTGAACAATTAACTGGGCACACCTATAACTCTTGCTTACTCAACTTGTATCACACTGGTGATGAAGGCATGGGGTGGCATAGTGATAACGAGAAAGAGTTGGATAGCACGACCCCCATCGCATCAGTCAGCTTAGGTGCGAGACGTAAATTTGCATTTCGCCATAAGCAGGATAAAACCACAAGCTCAATATTTCTTGAGCATGGCAGCCTACTCATCATGCATCCACCCATTCAAGAACATTGGCATCACAGCCTTCTCAAGACAAAGACTATTACAAGCCCCAGAATTAATCTAACCTTTCGAAAAATACTTTCCTGAATATGAATACCAATAGAGCAATTAAGAAAGTGGCAATGATTGGCGCAGGGATAGCAGGCCTCTCTTGTGCGCAAGAGCTTCAGTCATACGGCATTACAGTAGATATCTTTGAGAAGAGTCGGGGACCTAGCGGGCGGATGAGTACCCGTCGAAGTGAAGAGTGGTCAACTGACCATGGCGCGCAATACTTTACCGCCAGAGATCCCCGTTTTGCACAGGAAGTGCAGCGTTGGATTCAGGCTAGTACTGCTGCTATCTGGAACCCTAGGCTTAGGGTGTATGAGTCCAAGACATGGCGTGAAAGTAACTCACAAGAAATCCGCTATGTGGGCACCCCCAATATGAACTCACCAGGGAAGTATCTTGCTAAGGGGCTATCAATTCAATATGAGAGAACCATCTCACAGCTAGAGCGAAAAGATGGCAAATGGAATCTAAAGTGCCTTGAGATTGGCGAGATTACAGCGTCATATGATTTTGTCGTTTTAGCCATACCAGCACCTCAAGCAAGCGCTTTGCTGAAAGACCTTGATACGCGAGCTAGCCATATCACCTCCTCAGCCCAAATGAAGGCTTGCTGGACCATGATGGCGCATCTTCCAAATCAAACAAGAGCAGATTTTGATGCCGCCTTTATCAATCAAGAAATCATTAGCTGGATTTGTCAAAATGGATCCAAGCCAATGCGCCAAGGCAATATGTGGACCATCCATGGAAATCCAGCGTGGAGCCAAGACAATGTTGAATTAAGCAAAGAGGATGCTCAAGACCAGATGGTGAAATGCCTGACAAGTCTTGGGTTTAACTGCCACGATGCCGAAATCAGCATGCACCGCTGGCGGTACGCAAGTGGCGGACTAGAAGATGCAATCGGGTTTTTTACACTGCCAGATATTGGCCTAGGACTTTGTGGGGACTGGCTCAATGGTGGCAGAGTCGAAGGTGCCTGGTTAAGCGGCCATGAGCTGGCTTTAACACTAAAACAAATGTCGAGCTAAATTAATTCCAGCGCGCCATTGCAGCATCATCAGTCACGCGAGCATCCACCCACTTACTACCCTCTGGAGTATCTTCCTTCTTCCAAAAGGGCGCTGCTGTTTTTAAGTAGTCCATGATGAACTCACAAGCAGCAAATGCTTCACCTCGGTGGGCGCTAGTAACTGCTACAAGGACAATTTGATCTTCAGGCAGAAGCGGTCCTACTCGATGGATGACTAAGGTCTTATAAAGATCCCAGCGGCTCCTAGCTTGCTTGATGATTACCTCTAGGGATTTTTCTGTCATCCCAGGATAGTGCTCTAGCGTCATACCCTTAACCTGACTGCCGTCATTCATATCCCGGACGGTGCCCACAAAAGTCACCACCGCACCCACACGGGGATCATCCTTACGAAGCGCCTTCACTTCACTCGTGAGATCAAAGTCTTGCTCTTGAATACGAATGAAATCGTGCTGCATCTTAACCGCCCGTAACCGGAGGAAAGAAAGCCACTTCAGCACCCTCTACCAGCGGAGTAGCGTCGCTCACCATCTCTTGATTTAAGGCGCAACGAATCACCCTACTGCTTGCCAATACCTCAGCCCAAGGATTTCCTCGTTGGGCAAGGTAGCTTCTTAAATCTGCAATGGTTTTCACTTCTGCTGGCGCAGTAATGCTCTCACTGGAAAGCCCAAGACTTTCTCTTAAAGAGGCGAAGAATCGCAATTCCAGTTTCATATCAGAATCGTAATACGATTAGGAGAGGAGCGCACTAAATGGAATGTACTTCACTATATCGCCAGACTGAAATACTTGGCCCGGCGGACAATCCACTAAGCCATCACCCCAAGAAGCGCTTGTAAGCACACCGGAGCTTTGGTTGGGGAATAGATCCAATCCACCCTGCGAATTAATCTTGACGCGCAGAAACTCATTGCGACGATCGCCCTTGAGCCAATCAAAGTCAGCTCGCATTGGGTAAGACTGTGGCATGCCTGTATCTCGCCCTTGTAACCTCAGAATAAATGGACGAACAAATAGGAGAAATGTCACAAAACTAGAAACTGGATTTCCGGGGAGTCCAATAAACCAAGTTTCCCCATCCTGGTTCTCACTTGACTTGCGCACGGCACCAAAAGCCAAAGGCTTACCAGGTTTAATGGCAATCTGCCAGAGATCTAATCTACCTTCAGCAGTGACTGCTGGCTTGATGTGATCCTCTTCGCCAACAGATACGCCACCAGAAGTAATGATCAGATCATGATCTTTACTGGCCTTGCGAAGCGTTTCTCTAGTGGCCTCAAGACTATCGGGAACGATTCCAAAGTCTGTAGCGTCACATCCCAAAGATTTAATACATGCCAATAAGGTGTCGCGATTGGAGTTGTAGATGCCGCCTGGTTTGAGCGGCTCGCCTGGCAGAGACAGTTCGTCACCAGTGAAAAATGCAGCAACTCTCACCTTGCGCTTTACGTTTAAGTGAGTGAGGCCAGCAGAAGCTGCAACACCTAATTCCTGTGGCCGCAGAAAAGTACCTGCAGTAAGGGCTGTTTTGCCTGCAGTCAGGTCTTCACCTCTTCGACGAATCCATTGACCTGATGTTGGGGCAATATTGACCTGCACTTGATCGGTTGAGTCCTCTGGAACAGCGCAATCCTCTTGCATGACAACCGCATCAGCACCCGGAGGAACTGGGGCACCGGTAAAGATTCTGGCGGCAGTGCCGGGCTCCAATTGAGTGCCCATAGATCCCGCTGGAATACGTTGTGCAATCTTGAGCGTGCTTCCAGAGACTTGGGTATCAGCTGTGCGCACTGCATAACCATCCATGGAGGTGTTATCGAGTGGAGGCACATCTACTAAGCTATTAACGTTTTCCGCAAGCACACGGCCGAGAGCAGCCTGCATGGCAACCGTTTCACTCTCACCTACAGCTTTTGCATTTGACAGCAGGTGATCTAAAGCCTGCTGAGCAGTCAACATCGGAGGCTTAGTCATAGCACTTTTTCTGAGTTAATTAACGTGGGCAGTGATGAAGTTTTTAACTTGATTGACATCAGCATCGATATTTTCAACGCGCTGTGGCTTTGACTTGATATCCTTAAATGCTGCTGGGCACTCTGCAGGGCGTCCCAACGCCACCTCAATTGTTTCTTCGAACTTAATGGGTAAAGCAGTTTCCAAAACAATCATTGGAATGCCTGCTTCTAAGTGCTCACGCGCCACCTTCACACCATCTGCTGTATGCGTATCAATCATCACACCATACTGTGAATCGACATTGCGAATCGTATCTAAGCGGTTTTGATGATTGCTGCGACCGGATTGAAATCCATACTTCGCAATATCTTTAAAGACAGCGTCTTTAGAAATATCAAAGCCACCCGCTTCGTCTACCTGCTTGAACATGCCAGCGGTTACCTTGCCGTCCTTGCCCATAAGATCAAATACAAAGCGCTCAAAATTACTTGCCTTCGAAATGTCCATAGACGGGCTAGAAGTATGCAAAGTTTCAGCAGACTTGCGCGCACGGTAAACACCTGTACGGAAAAACTCATCGAGAACATCATTCTCATTCGTGGCAGCAATCAAATGCGCAATTGGCAAACCCATCATGCGCGCAATGTGACCAGCACAGATATTGCCAAAGTTGCCAGAAGGCACAGTGAACGAAACTTTTTCAGAGCTTGATTTAGTAGCCAGCAAATATCCTTGGAAGTAGTAAACCACCTGGGCAACCACGCGGCCCCAGTTAATCGAGTTCACAGTACCAATTTGGTGATTCGCTTTAAAACTGTGGTCATTACTTACCGCTTTGACAATATCTTGGCAGTCATCAAAAACGCCAGCAACCGCCAAGTTAAAAATATTAGGATCTTGCAAGGAATACATTTGTGCAGATTGGAAAGCGCTCATCTTGCCGCGTGGTGAAAGCATAAATACCTTCACACCTTCTTTGCCACGCATGGCATATTCGGCAGCACTACCAGTATCACCAGAAGTCGCGCCCAAGATGTTGAGCTTCTGACCCTTTTTCTTTAAAGCGTATTCAAAGAGATTGCCAAGCAACTGCATCGCCATATCTTTGAATGCCAAAGTAGGCCCATTGGACAAACTGAGCAAACCAATACGTGTGCCCTGCTCCTCACCCAACCAATGCAATGGCGTGATGTCTTTAGCATTATCTTCAGCGCGGCCATTGCAATAAACTTGCTCTGTATACGTCTTGCGCAACAGGGCACGTAAATCTGCCTCAGGTATATCGTCGCAATACAAACTCAACACTTCAAAAGCGAGATCGGCATATGACAAGCCGCGCCATGAATCCAGCTGCGCTTTAGTTACCTGCGGATACTCCGTTGGCAGGTATAAGCCACCATCTGGCGCCAATCCGCCAAGCAAGATTTCTAGAAAGGATTGCTGTGGGCTATTGCCCCGAGTTGACTGGTAACGCATGTATTTATCTTAGGAAAGATTTTCTAAACGGATCTTCACCACTTCACCGGCAACAGTTTTCAGATTCTGAATTTCCTGAATCGCTGCCAGCATGTGCTTTTCTTTAGTCTCGTGAGTCAGTGCAACCAAATCAGTTTGGCTTTCACCTTCGTCTGCTTCTTTTTGCAAGAGTGCGTCAATGGAAATATTATGGGACGCCAAAATCTTGGTGATGTCGGCTAACACACCGGCCTGATCTGCTACACGTAAACGCAAGTAATAACTGGTGGTGATTTCACCCATTGGCAGTACGGCGATATCGCGGACTGCATCAGGCTGGAATGCTAAATAAGGAACGCGATTCTCGGGGCTTGCACCCAATAAGCGCGTGATATCAACCAAGTCAGCAATCACAGCAGAGGCGGTTGGCTCTGAGCCTGCACCTTTACCGTAGTAGAGCGTAGTGCCTACTGCATCACCAAACACTTGAACTGCATTCATGGCGCCTTCAACGTTTGCAATTAAACGCTTAGTCGGGATCAAGGTTGGGTGCACACGCAACTCAACACCAGTAGCTGTCTTCTTGGCGATACCGAGCAGCTTGATGCGATAGCCTAACTGCTCAGCATACTTAATATCGATGGCATCAAGCTTGGTGATGCCTTCAACATGGGCTTTTTCAAATTGCATTGGAATACCAAATGCAATCGCACTCATGATGGTTGCTTTATGAGCAGCATCTACACCTTCAATATCAAACGTAGGATCTGCTTCTGCGTAACCTAAACGTTGCGCTTCTTTCAAGACGGTCGCAAAGTCCAAACCTTTATCGCGCATCTCAGAAAGAATGAAATTCGTTGTGCCATTGATGATGCCAGCGATCCACTCGATGCGGTTTGCAGTCAAACCTTCGCGAAGTGCTTTGATAATTGGAATGCCACCAGCAACAGCCGCTTCAAACGCGACCATCACGCCCATTTCATGGGCAGCCTTAAAAATCTCATTGCCGTGTACGGCGATCAAAGCCTTATTGGCTGTGACCACATGTTTGCCAGCGGCGATTGCCTCGAGCACTAAGTCTTTGGCAATACCGTAACCGCCGATCAACTCAACAACAATATCGATTTCAGGGTTGTTAATAACAGCACGGGCATCGCTCACTACTTGGGCATGATCCTTTACCAACTCTTTAGCACGCTCTACATTGAGGTCGGCAACAGTATTAATACGAATGCCACGACCAGCACGACGAGTAATCTCATCCTGGTTTCGCTCGAGAACAGTAAATACACCACCACCTACAGTGCCAATACCTAATAGACCAACTTGAATCGGTTTCATGATGCCTTTGTTGCTGTTGAGTTAGCCGCTTTACGACTATGTTTTTGACGATAACGCTCAAGAAAACGCGCAAGACGGCCAATAGCCTCTTTAAGCACATCCTCATGAGGTAAGAACACTACACGGAAGTGGTCTGGCTTGCCCCAGTTAAAACCGGAGCCTTGCACCAACAACACTTTTTCTTCTTTCAAAAGATCGGCTACAAATTGCTGATCATCTTCGATCGGATACATCTCGGAATCGAGTTTTGGAAATAAGTACAAGGCGGACTTTGGCTTAACGCAAGTTACACCAGGGATCTCAGTAATGAGTTTCCAAGCGAGATCGCGTTGCTTGGCCAATCGACCACCCTCATTGACCAAATCATTAATACTTTGGTAGCCGCCCAAAGCAGTTTGAATAGCGTACTGGCCTGGCACATTGGCACACAGGCGCATTGAGGACAGCATATTGAGACCTTCGATGTAATCGCGAATCATCTCTTTATCCCCAGAAACCACCATCCAGCCAGCACGGTAGCCGCAAGAGCGGTAGTTTTTGGATAAACCGTTAAAGGTGATAGTGACTACATCAGTAGACAAGGATGCCAAGGAGATGTGCTTCTCTTTGTCGTACAACATCTTGTCATAAATCTCATCTGCAAACAGGATCAATCCATGCTCACGAGCGATGGATGTTAACTCTGTAAGCACCTCTTTGGAGTAAATGGCGCCCGTTGGATTATTGGGGTTGATCACCACAATTGCTTTAGTGCGAGGCGTAATCTTTTTACGCAAATCTGCTAAATCGGGTGCCCAATCTTTAGACTCGTCACAGAGGTAATGGACGGGAGTGCCGCCAGACAGGCTGACGGCAGCTGTCCATAACGGGTAGTCTGGTGCTGGCACCAAGACTTCATCACCGTTATTGAGCAATGCGTTCATTGCTAATACGATCAACTCAGAAACACCATTGCCAGTGTAGATATCATCCAAGGTAACGCCCTGAATGCCTTTTTCCTGGCAATACTGCATGATGGCCTTACGAGCCGCAAAAATTCCCTTCGAATCGGAGTACGCTGAGGCATTACCCAAATTACGAATCATGTCCAACTGAATCTCTTCTGGAGGATCAAAGCCAAAAACACCCACATTACCGATGTTTAGCTTGATAATTTTGTGACCCTCTTCCTCCATGCGCTGAGCGAGCTCCAGCACGGGTCCACGAATGTCATAGCAGACGTGATTGAGTTTTTCGGACTTTAGGATCGGTTTCACAATAAATTAAAGGGTAAGTTCTTGAAAACTAGGAAAAAACAGCTAGCTATAATCCTCACAATTATGACAGAGAGTCCACGTGAAGCTTCAATCTGACCCCCATTCCGGAGCCAATACGATCACCGGTTACGGTGATGGCTATATCGAGATCAATAAGATCCCCTATAGTCACGCGGTTTTATTGAGCTCGGATGGCGAAATCCTCGAGTGGGCCGTCAAGTCTTTTGAGGAGCTGAGTCCAGCAGATTTCACTCAAATGGCCACTCTCAAGCCTGAATTAATCATTATTGGCACCGGCAAACGCCAGCGCTTCCCTAAACCAGAGCTTTTAAAAACCCTCATTGACGCCAAGCTTGGCTTTGAGGTGATGGATTCTCAAGCCGCTTGTCGCACTTACAACATTCTTGTTGGCGAAGGTCGCCAGGTTCTGCTTGCCCTGATCGTGGAAGCCGTCTAATGCAGTTTGGCCAAATTCGGCAGTCCAGCGCCCTCAACCCAGTATCTATTTTGATTCTGGTCTTAATCTATGCCCTGTTCTGGTTCGGCACTCTCAATTACCGCCACCTCATTCCTTCTGACGAAGGACGTTATGCCGAGATTGCGCGGGAGATGCTCGTCACTGGAGATTGGGTTACCCCCCGCTACAACGGCTACAAGTATTTTGAAAAACCCCCATTACAAATTTGGGCTACTGCCACTGCCTTTAATTTTTTTGGTATCGGCGATTGGCAAGCGCGCTTGTGGACTGCACTGACTGGTTTTCTAACAATTGCATTTATTGGTTTTACTGGCGCACGCGTCTATAGCGCACGAGCAGGCTGGTTAGCGGCTATTGCTTTGGCATCTAGCCCGATGTGGGTGATTGGCGGGCATATCAACTCACTTGATATGGGATTGTCCGCATTTTTAGTTGCCGCACTCTGCAGTCTTCTGTTGGCACAAACCGCTCATAACTCTAGCGAAACCAGAAAATGGATGTGGGCCTGCTGGACCTTCATGGCATTGGCAACCTTGTCTAAGGGTGTGATTGGGGTGGCTATCCCCGGAATGGTCTTCATTGTGTATTCCATTACAGCGTGGGACTGGAAAATCTGGAAGCGACTACACATTATCAGTGGCACGATTTTATTTTTAGCGATCACTGCACCTTGGTTTGTTCTGGTAGCGCAACGCAATCCAGAATTTCTAGAGTTCTTTTTTATTCATGAGCACCTGCAACGTTTTACGCAAACTGCCCACAGTAGAACGGGTCCAATTTATTACTTCATCCCACTGCTACTCCTTGGCTTTTTGCCATGGATTGCACAAACTCCTGGGGCCCTTACTCAGGCATGGCGAGAACGTAATCGCCAGTTCTCCAGCGGATGGTTACTGACCTGTTGGTTTGCCGTGATCATGGGCTTCTTTAGCGTCTCTCAATCGAAATTACCGGGCTACATCATCCCAGTCTTTCCGGCATTAGCAATGATTGTTGGTCATCGCCTAGACCGTAATCTCGGTTTTAGCAATTCACTGGGAGTGCCCTGGAAATTACAAGCCCTCTTCTTTGCAATCTTGGGTGGCGTTGGATTTTTCTTTTTAGGTGAGGTTGGCAAACAAGCTAGGCCGGATGAGATTGAATCCTATGCCCAATACACCTATTGGATTATTGCAGCACTCATTGCATTGATTTCACTCAGCCTCCTAGCATTCATGCAAAGCAAACGCAATGGCTTGAGCAGCATCACCAGTTTTGCTACCGGCTTTTTTCTGTGCGCAATCATTGCAGGCACGGGTCATGAAACTCTCGGTCGCGCAGTCTCAGGCATCGATTTAGTGGAGAAAGTTAAGGCGGGCATTCCAGAGAAGGTGAACTTCTATTCAGTAAGGATCCTGGATCACACGGTGCCTTTCTATTTAGGCAGAACCATGATCATGGTGGAATCTCCAGATGAACTGGAGTTTGGCGTGAAACAGGAGCCCCAATTGTGGCTTCCTACCTTTGAAGCTTTTATCGAGCGCTGGAAAGAAGATCACACGGCTTATGCATTGATGGTTCCAGAGCAATTTATCGAGCTACAAAAATTAAACGTCCCCATGGAAGAAGTGGGAAGAGATTCTCGGCGCGTCATTGTTAAGCACCCAGAATCACCAAGTAGCTCTGCACAATAATTCTTAAGGCTCCCATGTCAGTTACACAAAACTCCCTGCCTTTTATTCCTTTTACGCGTCCACACTTCAATCAAGAAACGATTGATGCGGTTGCAGAAGTATTGCGCTCTGGTTGGGTAACCTCAGGACCCAAACTAGCGGAGTTTGAAGTTGCCCTGAGCGAATACTTTGGCGGTCGTCCTGTACGCTGTTTTGCCAATGGCACTGCCACCATGAAAATCGCTCTCCAGGTAGCTGGTATTGGGCCTGGTGATGAAGTCATTACTACCCCAATCTCTTGGGTTGCTACTTCCAATGTAATTTTGAGTGTTGGTGCAAAGCCTGTATTTGTAGACGTTGACCCCATCACTCGCAATATTGATTTAAGTAAGCTGGCCGCAGCCATTACACCAAAGACCCGCGCTATCATGCCCGTGTATTTGGCTGGGCTGCCTGTCAACATGGATCAACTTTATGACTTGGCCAAGCAATACAAGCTACGTGTGATTGAAGATGCAGCGCAAGCATTTGGATCGCAGTGGAAAGGCCAAAAGATTGGCAGCATTGGCGATCTAGTGAGCTTTAGTTTTCAGGCGAATAAAAATTTATCTACTGTTGAAGGTGGCTGCCTTGTTCTCAATAATTCTGACGAGGCGAAGCTTGCTGAAAAGCTTCGCCTGCAAGGTGTGACACGCCAAGGTTTGGATGGCATGGACGTAGACGTCTTGGGCGGTAAAGATAATTTGACAGATGTGAATGCTGTGATTGGCTTACATCAACTTAAACAATTACCAGTATTTCAGGCGCGCAGAAGCGCTTTGGCGAGACGGTACTTTGATGCCATTCGCAGTGAAATGGAATCTGCTAGTCTAGGTAATCTCAATTTAGAGCTGCCAGTAGAAAACTTCACCGAAAGTAATTGGCACATGTTCCAAGTTGTACTGCCGCTTGAGCAATTAAATGTAGATCGTGCACAGGTGATGACTGAACTTAAAGAGTTGGGCATTGGCACTGGTGTTCATTACCCCGCCATTACTAGATTTACGCTTTATCAAGAACTGGGCTACAAAGTTGAAGCTACTCCAGTGGCGG
>JACCDG010805362.1_pt1 | contig 34038 bp, 24 predicted proteins | sample 7442471 | NCBI WGS metagenome assembly JACCDG01 (sample SAMN15323444, study PRJNA562643) | freshwater metagenome | isolation source: river surface water | place: USA:Blue River Watershed | collected 2017-08-17 | reverse complement strand
GGTGCCATCAACTTGTTCACCATTCACGGATCGAAAGGCCTCGAGTTCAAAGTGGTCTTCCTCCTCAACTTCCACCTCAATACCTTCGGAATCTCACCCACCGAAGAGGATTATCAACGATTCAAGTATCTTTGGTATGTGGGCTTAAGCCGCGCGGCTCAATACCTCTTTATCTATATCGATGAACGGAAGTATGGTTGGTATGACTTGCGCTCGGTGCGATTGGAGGATGTTGTCTATGAGACGCGCTTCCCCAAACTGATGCCGAAACTCGAATTCAAAGAGGAGATTAAGCCATTGGTCTTCTCGGTTACGGAGATTCTCAAAAGCAAGAAGTATATGAATGATCGACTCTATCACTTCTTTCACGAAGCGATTGGAGAACGCACCATTGAACGAAAGCCTCTTTGGGATCGGAGCGGGGAAGGGGCCCCTACTCCCCTTCTCCCGGACTCCTATGAGGTTGACTCTTATGATGAATACAAGATTTATGGAATTTTTATGGAGAACGTCTTTAACTTCTATTATCACTTTGAGCGAAAGATCGTTCCAGATTTCGTTTTGCGGGTCGAGAATCTCATCAAGAATACGATCGAGATTCCCAAAAAGTACAATCGCGGTTACGGCATTCTCAAAGTGCGCCTTCCTCAGATGGTGAAAGAGTGCATTACCTTGGGGCAAATCTACCAATACAAAAATATCCTCAGCCAGAGTGAAATGGAACTCTTCTCCTACGTCTCCGCCTTAGTCGAGAATGATTACAAGCGCGCCATCTTCCTCCTCCCCGAAAATAGCGTCATCTCCTATCCTCGTGAACGCGTGATGGAGAAGATCGCGTGGATCCGCGATTATATTGCGGAAATTCCCGTAGAGAGGCACGATAGGAACTTGTTTGTGGCGATCTTGGAGATGGCGATCTTCGCATATCAGCTCGAACACGAGACGGCCTACTTATGGAAGGAGGATTTGGAAAAGTATGTGACTCGATTACAGCCTCATCTCGAGTTTATTCCGGGATTTGCAATGGAGTGTTACCGACAAGATGTGGCGAAGAGCCCGGACCACGTCTATCAATTTCACCGGAAGGAGGTTCATCGGAACTTGCCGATTGTGGGAGAGTTTGATATGATCAACTGTGAGGCGATTGTCGACTTGAAGTTTAGTCAGACAAGTATGGAGCGCTTCGTCGATCAAATCCTGATGTACTATATGATCTATGATCCAACCCTCACCGCGCCGATCTCTCTGGAGCTCTGGAACATTTTGAGGGGTGAAAAGATGATCATCCGGTTTGACCCAACCAAAATTCAGCGCGTTCTCTTGATGCAGATCTTGGCAAAGGCAATCGGGCAGAAACTCCGGAATATGATCTTTATCTATGATCTCGAAACAACGGGTTTGTTATACACGAATGGAGTAGTCGATATTATTGAACGCCACGTAGAAGAGTATGGATCCCGCTCTGTCTGGAGTGCCGGATTGATGCGTCCGCAAACGATTCCCTTTATCCCATTTGAGGTGACACGAATTACGGGGATTACAAAGGAGATGGTAATCAAGGAAGGAGATACGTTAGCGGAGATGAAGGAGGAGTTTGAGAATATCTTCCGGTATTGCGAAAAGCCGACCTTTGTGGCACATAATGGGAACTCGTTTGACCACAAGATTCTGGTGGAGAAGGGACTGGTCGACCCGGATCAGTGCAAGTTTATCGATAGTAAGTTGTTGCTTCGGCTCTTGATTGGGAATGCGGCGATTGCAGATAAGCCGTTGGGGCAGATCTATCAGTACTACTTCCCGAGCCCGGCGGATCAGATCGGGTCACATAGAGCGGCGTCGGATGTGGAGATGTTAATCCGGATCTTCCAGAAGATTGGGGGAAACATCGATGGATTGATCACCGCAAGTTCTCCGTAATCCATAATGCAGAGTGATATATCATAAGATTGATCAAATGATAGTATGAATCGGATACTATCATTCCCCTTGTATCGCTTATCGCTCGTCCCTGCGACCTATTTTCCTTTTAGTCAAATAAGTCGTATATTTGTTAAAATCTCTTTATATTGAACAAGTCTCATTTTTGCCTTTACTGAAATAGAGTTTGAGAGATCTCTTCATAAGCTTAACAGATGCCTTTCTCATCTTCTCGCTCTCTTTACCACAACGCTCCTGTTCACACTCCATTTGTGCCGCTCTCTTCTTTGGGAGGGTCTTGACCAATTTCTTCTCGGAGGGGGTCAATCCAGCCTTCTTTTCGAAACATTGGAGACTTTTACGAGCAGCCTTCACGCACTCTTTCCTCTCTTTGGCGTCTTCGAGTCGCTGGTAACACTTCTTGGGGAAGGGGTACATCTTATCACATCTCTTTCTCTCCTTCTTTATGAGCTTGGTTACCTCTTTCAGCTCTTGTTCCGCCTTACGACAATGAGTGGAGAGACACTTCTTCAGACTCTTCGCCTCCGGAAGGCAATCGATGTTGATGCTCTTTTTCGAGACCATTTTATCAATCAAATGATGGACCAAATCATAAATCAATGAACTACTCTATTATTCGATTTACTTCTTAGCTGCTTTGGCCTTAGCCATCCTATTCGCGTGCCTCTTCTTGAAAAATGCCTCAGTTACCTTCAAGAGCTTCTCCTGCTCCTCTTCACAATGTGCCTTCTGACAATCTGTTAACTTGAAGAGCTTTGACATAAAGGTCTTACTCTTCCTCTTCTCAGCAGGCGTCAATCCCTCACGCTTATCAAAGCACGCTGCTCTCTTGATAGCGACATTCATACACTCCATCTTGTCAAACATCATCTTCCCAGAACACTTCTTGGGATACCGATGGATCTTATTACAGTGCTTTAATGACTTATCAGCCACCTTCGACACCTCATCAATCTCTTTGGCCTCCTTTGCACAATGCTTCTTCACACACTTCTGGAGACTCTTCGCCTCAGGAAGATCCTTAAGTGCAGGTTTCTTTGCTGATTTGCTCTTCTTCTTCGAATCGACCATCTTCGGTCTATATCTACTCTATCTTTCGATTTACTTCTTCTTATCCAAAAAGAGTTTGAACGTACCCATCAAACGATCTGATTGATGTTTACACATCTTATCTCGGCAATTCCATCTCTTCTCCGTCTCTTTTGACATCTTCTTGAGAAAAGCCTTATCCGACTTCGTAGCACCCTCTGCACGAATGAAACATTTCACTCTCCGATCAATCACCTTCCGACACTTACCCTTCATAAAGTCCGACCCACTACAATCCTCGGGAGTAGGGTACTTCTCATCACACGACTTATAGAGCTTTTTATGGATTGCTGTTTTACGCGCAATATCCTTTCGCGTCCCTAACAATGGTCCACCACATTTCTTCACGGTACAAGCATCTAACGCACGTACTGCTAATAACCTCTCCCTCTTCTCCGCGGGACTCTCCATCTTCTTCTGCTGCTTTCTCTTCGGATTCATCCCTCCCTCTTACTCATACTATAATATGTTCACATATTATAGTATTTTATCTATAAATTCCCACCTATTTGATCCATAAAATGTCATCCATAACGATTCCGGTGATCGCAAAGCTTGCATCCGAGTCGCTTCTCAGTCTCTATCCGGTCTTTGTCAAGAAGATTGGACTGGAGATCCCTGTTCAACTCTGGACGCGTCTTATCGCCTATATCGCCATCGCCGCACTCTTTGTCAACTGGTCCTTCATCCGCTCCGCCATTACCTCTCCCAACGCAATTCTGCTCGGAGTGGTCACCCTGATCCATATCTACGTCTCCTACGAGGGATTCAAGTACCTCGATAGCGGTGTCAGCTTCTCGCTCTTCAATCTATATCCTTTTATGATCTTGCTCTTGAGCCGTGCACCTTGGCACCCTGCCTACCTCATCGCCCTCATCGGCTTCGCCATCTTTGTTTATGATAACTATCTTTTATCCCATCAATTGATTGCAACATCGGATAAGACTGAAGGTATGGAGAATCAAGAACCATTTACCAAAGAGCAAGAGGTAAAACACCAGAATGATTTGAATACCTTCCGATATGGTGTCGTGATGATTCTCTTGTCGGCATTTACCGAAGCGCTCATCTACTTCATTATCCGGAGAGTCAAGACGACCAATCACTGGGATCACCTCTTCATCTCCTACTTCCCCGGTGCCGTCGTAATGACCATCTATATGATCTTTTTATGGATAAAATCGAGGAATCAATCCGCAAATGAAGATATGAAAGAGTCAATGGAGAACCAGAATACTCAATCAGGCTTTAACCAAAGGGTATTGATTGCCCTGCTCTTGAACGGAGTGATTGGATCAGTTGGCTATGTGAGCCGCTTCTTTGCCGCCTATCGCCTCGAGGCGAAGATCTACGCAATCCTCTCTTATTTCGGTATCATTATGGCATATGTCTATGGTATCGTCCTCAACAAAGAGCAGATGACGGGTCTCAAGGTTCTCGGAACGATCCTCATCATCCTCGCCAACTATCTTGTCTTGAAGAAATGATTGATCACAATCTCGAATTCATCCTCACCCATTGCCTGTATTCTTTGATATCATAGATCACCCGCTTATGATCCCCACTCTTCAGTCGAATCTCCAAGATCCAATACTTATCATTCCGCTCTGTGTAGAGTTGAATATGGACGATCTCCGCAGAATTGCCATCAAGCATAATCTCCATCATACTTTTTCATAAATGATAATATGGACTATATATTATCATATGATTTCTGTTTAACCATCTTACCCTATCTTGCCAGTTACTATTCGAATGTTCGTAGGTTAAGCAGATTGACAAAGATGTTCCATAGATCAATGAAGATCATAAATGATTCCATTGGATAGTTGGGATACCGGAACTTATTACTCTCATTGCACGTCTTTGTTCGCTTAATCACATAGATCGTGTCATAGCTGATGTAAGCGGAGAAGATGAAGATGGCGAAGTAGAGAATCACCCGATAGATTCCCGTAAACTGCTCCATATTGACCAAACCCATCCTGGAGAAAATCATCAAGAAGAGAGTGGAGATGATGATGGTGAGAAGGGCGAGTAAGAGGGTGATCCCGAGCCATGAGTAGATCCAGTTTGCCCGATCACCCATCTTCAAGACCCACTCATAATTCGCGTAAACAATACCAGACATTACCATAAAGATAATCACTACATACGTAGCGGCGATGGTGATATAGTTATATGCCGTACCGGTTTTGAAGAGCGGATAGAAGCCCAACGAAATACCAAAGATGAGGAGGAGCCACATTGCGTGGTTGAGTAGATGATTCTTCATTTGATATCCTCCTGCAAAGAGGTAGACAATAAAAGCAATGAGTGCAACGAACGTCACCCACAAACCCTGGAAATATCGCATAGGAAGATTCTCCATATTATAGAGCTTACCACGCTCTTCGGGAGGTGTGATGTACTTTTCCCGGAAGAGTGTGAAGATTCCCACCAGGAGAATCGCCAAGACAACATAGAGATAAATATTTGCCACGAAGTTGCGACACGTGACGCGGCCATTCTGAAGCGAGGTGAAGAGGAGGATTACGATGACAACCGCAAAGGCAGTTACCAAGATGTTGAGCTTTCGATCAATGTCAGTGATCGTTCCAGTGGACTTATCTTTTGATTGTGAATCAGACATTCTCTATAATCTTTCTATTCTTGAATGATATTAATTTATGCATCAATATCATTATTTTGTGTATAATTATGGTAAGAATCGCACCGCACTTACTCCTTATCTTTCTCCAGGAACTTCCCCATCTCTTTCTGGAGGGCCTTCTTCTGTTCCTTGCTCACACCACCCACCTGACTGAGAATCTCCGCAAGATTGTCCGCATTGATTCCACTCTCCCGAGCCATCGGAACCGCATCTTTGATCTGATTCATCTGCTCCTTCATCCGGACATCCTTCGGCGCACGTCCCATCGACTTCTGGCGAATCTTCTCCCTCAGCTTCTTCCGGAGATCCTCCTTTGACTCCTCCTTCGGGACTGCGGTTTCTGGTGCACTTCCAGTAAGAGCCCCTGCAATTCGCTTTTGGAGACCCTCCAGAGCCGCTGGATTGTTCATCAGCTCCTTCAGAGCTACACTGATCTTGCCGTTATCGAGATTTCCCGCCATTTTGATCGATTTGTTCAATTCCTCTATCAAATAATTAGAAATCTCTTTATCCAGCGAAGCGAAGGGAAAGAGCGGAGCCGAGAGCGGAAGATATCTAAAGAATAAATATCAAAGGATGTTAGAAGAGAGTTTTACAAGATGCCCCCTAAGATCAAGGTCTTTACGGACAGGAAATTTAAAGAGGCAGAACCCGAGCTCTACGCCTTTGTCACCGGCATCACCGGTGGAAAAATCCCGGGTGGTGCAATGGATTACAATCGTATTTACAAGATTCTCGTAGGGGCAATTACCCCCGAGAATAAGGAGATCGTTCTCCAGCACGTCGATCGTTACAATCGCTTTTTACACAACAAGGATATCCACAAATGGATCTTTGATCCCCGTATTCTCAACAACGACTTTTTGGAGACCGTCCTCCGGCACTACCGAAAGGAGAGCGAGAAGGAAACAACCACTTGGACCAACTCTCTTGGACTGTCCAAGGAGGTTCGAGAGTTACGGCAAGTGGATAAAGTCTTTGTATGTGATCTCCTCAACGACGCCGTCGTCCATATGAAGAAGCTCTATCTCGATCTCTTCCCGACGCTTATTGTTCATTTTACGGAATCGCCATCATCAAGTGCCTCTGGAGTTCAAGAAGAGAAGAACGTTTTCGCCCTCTTTGATGACATCAGTTATCTCTACCTCAAACATCAAGATGTGCTTGAGTTTTGGCTGATGGAGACCTCCCATCACCCCATCCTCCTCGACACTGAAGATATCTATGAACTCTTTGTAGTGGTCTTAAAGGAATTTTGGGGTGAGGGTGCTGAAGAGAGGCACGATGAACCGACCCGGATGGGAAAGCTCGCATTTATCGAGAAGCTCTTGATGTTGCAGAAGAAGAAGATCGATACAATGATCGATATGGGGAATTTTGAGATCATCTTCTGTTTCGTCCGTCTCTTTGCGAAGTATGACCAGAATGAGCTCATCCAATTCTTCTTTGATCTTTTCCCCCATCTCTTCATCTATGATAATGCCTTTGACGTAATCTGCCAGAGAAAGAGTATCAATATCGACTTTATCTTACCGATCTTAAAGCGGTTCCAAGAGTATGATTATCGAGATTTCCCAAGATATCAGATTGAGGATGATTCGATTATGTACTTAATCAACAAGGGGAATGAAGAGGCGACGATCGCCTTTATCAATATGATCCAGACGCTCAACTATATCAGCTATCTCAGCTTTGCGATTGAGAAGCGCCAATTTGCGGTTGTTGATTATATCTTCAAGACAGTCATCTTTTATGAGAATCAGGCGATCTTGGGAACACCCTACTTTATGAAAAAGATGGAGTATACCACTCTCTTTTATGAAGAGGAGGATTACGAGAAACTGGGAGTTGTCTTTGGAAAGTATGGAATTGCCGACAAGGTCCCCTCCCGTGAGAGCTTCAATATGGTGAAGGTAACAGAAAAGATGGTGAAAGAGTCGGAGACGGATCTCTCTTGCCAAATCTGCATTGAAGATGGCAAAGAGGGTGAGTCGCTCCTTGCGTGCAAGAAGTGCCATAAACTCTTCCATCGGGAATGTATCTATCAATGGATCGAATCGAAGAAAGTTCCGACATTTGGCGGAGGTGGAGGCGAGGGTGCAGAATTTGAAGCGGAACTTGTTCTTGAAGATGATGCCGATTGGGAAGATCTCCAAGAAGAGGGCGAGGATGAAGAGGAGCAGCTGGAGGAAGAGCAAGAGGATCCCCCTCGGCGATCTCCCAGACTTGCGAATAAGGGACCGATCTCCACGGAGTTACCGAAAGGTATGGAGGGTGTTGAGAGTGATAGTGACGATAGTGATTACTCAGATGATGGTGAAGAAGATGATGACGAGGACGAGGATGAAGATGAAGAGAAGAGGAAATTGATTGATCAAAAGATCTGCATCATCTCTCAACACTATCCAACCCTCAAATGTGTCCATTGTCAATGTCTCTTTGCAATTTAATCCATAAAATGTTCTTATGATCATCTCATTTGAGATTGTTCGATGATCTTTGTCTGATGAACTTCGTCTCAGGAAAAGTGGTGGCTGACGCCACCACGTGCGGCCCCTTCGGGTCCGCCGGCGGAATTTTCAGTAAGGCGTTGAAGTTATATATTGATATAATTTTATTACTGTGTGTGGTAATAAAATAATAAGACCTTATAATACTTGTTTATATCAGAAAAGTCCGGTAGCGGACCCGAAGGGGCCGCACGTGGTGGCGTAAGCCACCACTTTACTTAAGATAGATTCTGTTGAATTTTGTCGGATCATCTTTGTCCCATTGTATTGATCCATAAAATGTTCTTATGATCATCTCATTTGAGATTAGTTGATGAACTTTCTTTCCACTATCATATTCAAAATATCATCATAATTATGATATTTATGTATAAAAAGTTTATAATAGAAAGGAAGGGTGTCGGGTATGTCCATCTGATCACGAAGTGATCGATGGCAAATAACCTTGGTTTCCTGACGAGGAGGTAGGGTCAAGCCCGATCTGAGCCGAAGGCTCGATCGGCAGATGGAACCTTAGGTTCCTACCTATTCTTCATCTTCACTCTCTTCATCATACACTTCGTGAGGGAGGATCGACTTGAGGAGTTCCGCTTTCTGTCCCGTATAGATCGTTGTCGGGAAGACCACCGTGTACTTTACCACAAGATCTCCCTTACTACCTGTTGGGGTACCCGTTTTAGGATCGACGGATGGAAATCCGCGACCTTTGAATCTTCGGAACCCACCATCCCGAATCATCTCCTTTTCGGTGTATGAAAACTCTTGATCATCTAAACTCTCCACATAGATCGGTGATCCACACAAGAGATCACATAACTGAATCTCTTTATGATAGATCAAATCATCACCTTCACGCGAATACTCCGGATACTTGTTCACTTTTGGCTCTTTGATCTTAATTTGAAGATCTCCTGATTTATGCATCTTCCCACTATAATGTCCCTCTCCCACATATACCTTTGTCCCTCCATAAGAGATTCCAGCTGGAATTTCTGCAATTACTACACGCTCACCCTTCACTTCACCCATATTCCGGCACTCGCCGCAAGAACCCATCCGGATCTTTCCAGTCCCGGAACACTTGGCACAACTCAAGGTCTGCTTTCGCATCACCTCTTTCCCGGATCCCCCACACACATCGCACTCTTTGATATTACAAGATTTACAGGGAACCATCGCTTTGTAAGTGAGCTTTCTTTTGGCACCACAATAGAGATCTTTGATCTGAAACTCAATCTCAAATACAATCGTTTGATCCTCTCTCTTCCTCTCTTCCTCTCTCTTCCTCTCTTCCTCTCTCTTCTTCTCTTCCTCTCTCTTCCTCTCTTCCTCTCTCTTCTTCTCTTCTTGTTGCTTCTTCTCATTCTCCCTCTTCTTCTCCTCTTCAAAATAAGAAGGTTGATGATTTGCATTTGATGATCCAGGAGAATTAGACGAGGACGAAGAGGAAGATGATGTTGTTGAACTCGATGTCGTTGTGAATGATCCACCTCCACCACCACCTCCAAAAGGGTTGGGTGGCTGTGGAAAGTTGAAGTTGCCAAAGGAGAACTTCGGCATATTCTGTGTAAAGAATGGATTTGCAAATGGATTCTCTTTACCAAAAGGATGATTCTCCCCCAGATTTGCCGGATTGAATGCCGGATTGTTCTCAAAAAAGTTCTTCTCTTGTTCCCTCAAAAAGGTATTGAAAAGCTCATTATAATCAGGCTGCTTAAACTCTGGTTGAGGTGCCGGCCTCGAACCTCCTCTTCCCTTCCCTCCTGCTGTCCGCCACTTCTCCCGTAACTTCTCAAAAGGGAACGGCTTGTCCGGATCGATATCCTCAAAATCAAAATCAAACTCCGGAATGTCATCATAATTCGATCCATCCGTCATATCATACATCCTCTTCTTCGATGGATCACTCAAGGTAGCATACGCCTCACCCAACTCCTTGAACTTCACCTCCGCCTCCGCCTTCTTCGCCTCCGTCTTGTGCTTGTCCGGATGCCATTTCATCGCTAACTTCTTATAGGCCTTTTTGATCATATCCTCCGTCGCATCCTTAGGAACTCCCAGAACATCGTAATAATTCCTCTTTTCATCTCTCCTTTCATTCATTTTATCAGAATATCCCCTCTCAAACTCCATATAGAGTAACACTATATACCTCTCCGGTTATATTGAGAGATTTCAACCTCACTGGTAGGAACCTTATTCATAGATAATCCTTTTATCTATCAATTTTATAATTTTATCTTTAAGATACTACTGAGATCCTACTATTTACCCTACATAAAGTTCATCAACAAGACCCGTCTCGATGCACTTATCCGCATCCCACCAGATATCGTGCTTCAGGATCTCCTTCATATCCTCCTCCGAGATATTGGTCCGCTCCTTATAGATCTTCTTGATCCGCTTCATAATCTTCTTGTTATTCTTCATCTCATCCTCCATCTCACTCATCCGACCCCAACAAGCCGACCTCAGCTCGTGAATCAGCATATAGCCATTCGGGCGAATAAAGCGCTTCGCTCCCACCACACTCATAATCGTCGCCGCCGATGCACTCGCCCCCTCAATCACCGTATAGACCGGCACCTTGCAGTTCTGAATCACGTCGATCGCCGTGAATGCCGCAAAGACACTCCCGCCATTCGAATTGATATGGAGATAGATCGGGATCTCCTTGATGTTCATCTGCGCCGCCATCACAATATTGTCCAACGCCAGCGAATTGATCGCCTGACAAAGGTCAAAGATCGACTTCTTCGTCACATCACTGTTATAGTAAATGTGATTCCCCTCCACTACCACACCCTCCCCCATCAGATCACCATCATCATCGTCATTGAGGCGATCCATCTCCTCCTCTAACTCCTGCTCCAGCTCCTCCATCTGCTTCTTCTTCTCCTTAATCGTCTTCGAACGGGACTTATCACGGTCTCCCCTATCACCACCACCCCTTCCCTTCGCCTTAAAGCTAAAACGCTTGTGAATCGGGGTGCGAACCGCCTTAGAAAGGCGGCGCTTGAGCTGCGTGATCTTGGATGCTACCATTCTTCTCTTTGTTCTGCTATTGAAAATGATCTACTTGATATTTTGATTTATCAAAATACCTTTATCTATAGAATGAATGCGATTTTGGAGAGCGATCTTTTTCACACTCTTGAGAGTTGATTAGATTTGATCCATCAAAATACCCAGGATAAAGAGATTTCCAGAAAAGTGATATAGAGTCCCATATTACTTTGCAATCTTGCAAGAATATATTACAGAGAAAACCCCAAAATGGCGGATCGAGCTCAAAAGCGCATTAACCGGGACTATATGGATATGGTAAAGTCCGCCGATGAGTTGGCGAAGAACGGCGTCTACTTTCACGTCAATGAGGATGATATGATGCACGTCTATGCGATGTTTGTCGGTCGCGAGAAGACTCCCTATCATCACGGGTTCTACTTTATCAAGTTCACCTACCCTTCGACTTATCCAATGGATCCTCCCAAGGCGCACTATGCGACCCAGGGACAGATCTTTGGACGCGGTTTCCGATTCAATCCCAATCTCTACACGTGCGGCAAGGTCTGCCTCTCGATGCTGGGGACTTGGTCGGGTCCCGGTTGGATGCCGGTCAACACGATCATCAACGTCTTTATGGCGGTTCAGGCGCTCGTCCTCAATGACTATCCAGTGAAGAATGAGCCGGGGTACGCAAATCATTCTGACAAGAGCGTCGAAGTGGCCAATTACAATCGTGTCGTAGAGTATGCCAATATCAAGGTAGGAATCCTCGAGATGATGGAGAATCCCCCGAAGGATTTTGCAGTCTTCAAGCCGGTAATGGAGAAGTATTTTGTGGAGAATTATGCATCGATTGTCGAGAATGTGAAGCAGTATCAGGAGATTGTGGGGAAGAGCAAGGGAATGGTCTCGTGTAGCTATGCACACGTGAGTGGAACGTGTGACTATGACTCGCTCCTCGAGAAGCTCCAGAAGAAGTTCGAGGTGCTCGGCGGAAGTAGTTCTATTGCTTCTCCCGCACCTGCACCTGCACCTTCTACCGAAACTCCTCTACCTACACCTCCTTCTGCACCTGATGCACCCACTACCGAGGATAAGGCTCCCAAGAAGAGCGCAAAGGGAGCCAAGCCAATTGCTCCTCCTTCTCCCTCTCCTCCTGCTCCCCCTACGCCTCCTGCACCTCCTGCACCTCCTGCGCCTCCTGCACCTTCTTCTCCTCCTGCACCTTTTGCACCTTTTGGAAGTGCTGGTTCATCGGATACCGTTTTTAAGATGGCCCAGGAGTATGGAGTTGAACTCGATCCCGAGATCATCATTGCTCTCGGCAATGATCCCGAAGCTCTCCAAGCGGCAATCCTAATGGCCAAGTCAACCTAAGTAGCAGCTCTCAAATATATATAATCCAACTATAATGATCATATCAATTTCGCATTGATATGATAGATAGAAGGTTCCCAAAGAGAACCTAAAAGACATTCGCAGCGATCTTTTCATAGATATCAAAGCGATCCCCCGATTGTTCCGAAACGATCGTATGGATCTCCGTATCTGGTGTTCCATTGATTTCCAGGATTCGCCCATTGTTCTCTTTATAAGAGACCGTGATATCCGGACTGAGAAAGTCGATCCCACTACACTTGATCCCCAAGACTTGATTTGCCTGGATAAAGATATTTCGATTGATCTCGGGTATGCTCTCGATAGGAATCCGCTTGATATCTGCGCCATTATGCATATTGATGACAGTAGTAATGATGAGACTCTTCTCTTTGGGTAAGATATCATCCATCTTGTAGCCCTGATCAGCGATATAGGATTCGGTCACATTCTTCGTCTCAAAGAGCCGCTTCTCCAATTGCCGCTTATTCCGCATATCAATCAAGGACCTCACCGTGTTCACTCCATCCCCCACAACGAAGGGAGCACTTCGCTGAATCACATCCATAATCTCCCCATTGAAGACAAAGACCCGATAACAATGTCCCTCAATCTGCTCCTCACACATCAACTCTTTATAACCCTTCTCCCGCATCGTCTCCAAAGTCTTCCCTGCCATATCGATATCTTTGATATGGGTAAAGACATCAATCCCGAAAGTGCCATAGATCTGCTTTAAGACAATCGGAAATGTGATTCCCACCTCATTCATCTGCGATAACAACTTCTCTTGCGCCATAATGTTGTCCATCGTCGGAGTAAATGTGAACTTAAAGAACTTCGGCACCGGAATACCAGCATCCATCAAGAGCTGGGAGGTGGCGATCTTATCTTTGACGAGCTTGATGGCATCTTCCCGGTTAAAATGATACTTGTAGCTGATCGTTTGGCAATTCTCATCCTCGGACTCCAACTTGGGAAGGCCATAGGTATCCCGGTCTTCATCCGATCCCTGATAATTTCGTTTCTTAATACATTGTGTCACTGTCTTCTCCTCCCTGTCGACTTTGGTATACTTCTTTTCTAACATATCGACAAACTTGTCAACCTTACTCAGACCTACATAATGCTCTTTGATCGATGTGACTTGGTAAGAGTCCCATACGAGCTTCGCAAGAAGAAGGATGAGAAGGATTACCAGGATGACAAAGAGGATTTGATGGATGTTTAACTTTTTTGGAATCATTCTAATATGATTGACTGGAATCAGTCTTAGTACTATCATTACTCCACATTTTATCCATAAAACTTTTTGATCCATCTATAGTAAAAAGTGATCACCCATCCGTCTAAAGAGATGAGCGTAAAGAGATTGAAACAAAATATATCTATTGAATAGGTACTATTGAAAATGCAGTTCTGTCCCGAATGTCAAAACAAGCTCTTCCCGAGCGAGGAGGATGGCGCCCTCTGGAACAAGTGCCGTAACTGTGGTTACAAGGCCGAATATACCCAGTCACTGATCGAAAAGAAGGTCTATAAGTCCTCTGCATTGCGCAGCATTGAGATCAATAAGTATATGATTTATGATCCATCTCTCCCAAGAACCATCCACAATACTTGTCCCAACAAGGAGTGCATCAGCCACGAAAAACCGGAACTTCAAGAGGCAGTCTATATCCAAGATCCCAACACCATTAAGCTGATCTACATCTGCACTCAATGCAAGACAGAGTGGAAGTACGCATAGGTAGGAACCTCCATTATCCATCATCTATCATCTATTAACTATCATCTATCATCTATCATCTATCAAACATACTATATACATATAATATGTTTACTATATTACTATATCATTACCATATGATTACGATATGATTCTGGTTACTTCAAAGCGGATCGGAAGAGGTAGACGATATTCCGCATATAGGTTGACTTGTAGATCTCATCAAGGAGTTCGTGTTCAATTCCAAAGAGGATTGCGAAGATGATCACTGTAAAAACAAAGATGTATAAAATGAATTGTTTATAGAGAAAGAAGCGTTCCCAGCTTCGTCCGCACTTACACTCTGGGTTCTTGATGTTCTTGGAGAAGTAATACACCACATAGATAAAATAACCATATAGATAGATCACAATGGCGATCAAGAAGAACTTGAAGATCCCAAGACGATCAATCTCTGTATTCAAAATCATATAGTGATCGACAATGATGATCGCCAAGATTACCAAGATCACATACTCCAAACGACGGATATCGAGCTTCTCATCATCACCTTTCTTGATCAAACAATCACACGTCTCTATCTTTACCAAATATACGTATGTAAGCACAAAGGCAAGTAGAACCGAGATGAAGAGCCCAATCGACCAATATTTGAGTAATCTCTTCATATATGATGAATGAATGGATTTGATCCATAAATAACTATAATTACTCTATATTTTATTACGCATTCTTCTTGGATCTGCTACCACTCTTTGCCTTTGAGCCAATCGACTTAGAGGTGGACTTTGATCGAGAAGCGGACTTCAATCGATTCTTGGCACCAGGAATCACACTCAAATAGAACTTGAGGTTATCTGCTTTCACCTTCATCAGGAGATCTCGGCTCTTCTTAAGGAGCTTTTCCAGGTTCTTGTCAATATGGGCAAATGTGAGAAGCTCAATCGTCTCATCCGGATCCTCAATACCATAATACTCCTCAAAATGCTTGCCATACGCACCATAACTCGCCTTGCTGATGTCAAAGCCGAGAAGAGCCGCCATTTGATTCATCTTATCTTCCGTATCTGACTCTACCTCTACGTATGCAGGAAGACCCGGAATTATATCAATCACTACTTCTTTTACCAAGGGATGAGTGTACTTCTCACGGAGAGTCTCGTGATATGACTTCTGAACAAAACCCGCCGCAATCATAAATTCACGAGCTTGCTCTAAGGTGATCCCTTCACCAAGAGCAACATCATACTCCGAAGCAAACTTGTTAGCACCATACTTCTTGATCGTCATTGTCACATTACCATCCTCTTGACGAACGCGGGCATATCCCTTTTCGTTTTTATTGATCAAATTAAACACATATCGACGATATAACATCATCGGATGAACCATCTTTGCACCATTCTCCAGAAGGCGGCGACGAACATCCTCTACATTCACATCGAGAAACCGAGCTTCAACTTCCAAACCGCCTCCTCGAAGAGGAGAGCGTCCACTCGTCTTGCGCTTTACCATCTCTTTTTGTTCTATCTACCATATAGATAGATGATTATAGTATCATTGAATGAATGATATTATTTGATAATATATGATGATATAACTATGATATGATAATATGATAATATGATAATATGATAATATAATAATATGATAATATGATAATATGATTTATGCGGATGCTTTGGTAAGAGTGATCTTAACCTTCTTTTCACTATCAACTAACTTCTCTGGCTTTGCCTTCTCTGACTTCGCCTTCTCTGACTTCGCCTTCTCTGAGACTGGTGTGATCAGTAACTTCACCTTCTCCGTTGCCGGCTTTACCTTATAACTCTCTTGAATCGTATAGGTAGATACCGACTCTTCTGCACTCTTCTTCTCTGCAACCTTCTTCTCTGCACTCTTCTTCTCTATAATCTTCTTCTCTGTAATCTTCTTTTCCGGAATGGGTGCAGTCGTAGAAGGAGAAGAGGATGCAGCATCTGTTCCATCCATATCTGCATCAAACTGCTTGATCATCTCCAATAGGAAGGCGCCCTTCTTCACCTTCTTCTCCTTCATCACATCATCCATTGAAACCTTCACAATCTCCGAATAATACTTATCAAAGAGCCCATTGATGAACTCATACGCCTCCTGTGTATGCTCCTCATAATTTCCTCCAATCAACCCCACTGACCCCGTCTTGAAGATACAGATCGTCACCTTACTACACGCCTCCTTATTCTGTAGATTGATCTCCTTCTTCTCATCAAAGGTCGAATGACTCCGCTTCTGATTCCGCTTCGTGAAACAACTCCGCTCACAATAACAGACACCATCTCGCTTCGGATTCTTCGGATTGATGAAATAGTTGATCTGGATCCCACGATGCGTATTCGGATCATACTCCACAAAGAGCCTCTCCTCATTCGCATAGAGCCGATTGAGCAACTCAATCAAATCAATCGCAAAGTTCGCCTTAAAGGTCGCATTGATCAACGTCACCGTATAGTTCATAATCTGCAGCTTCTCAATATAATCCTCCGTAGGCAGCGGATAATGGATCTTCGTCTTCTTCTTCGCGCTCTTCGTCAATGCCATCTGATCAAGCCGGGTAATCCCCAAGAAGATCGCCGGATGCTGCTTCAACTCCGCAAGCAGAAGCTCCGCCGCCTTCAATCCATCCTCCCTCTCCAGCGACCCCGTAATACTCATCTGGCCATTGCAAAAGAGCTTCAGATTGACCGCCTTGATATGAGGAGCCGGCTTGATAATGATCGAGCAGCTATTGTACATATGCTCGTACTCCTTCGGACCCGTCGGAGGCGCATACTTCGAAGATTGATTCTGGAGATGGACCAGATCACGCACCGGATCGAAACCCTCATCCAAGACCTGAATACCACCCTTCTCCTCCGTTGCCTTCTTCTCCTTCTCCCGAATCACTGTCTCGGTAGAACTCGCCACCGTAGTACCCACCTTGGAACCCGCCGGAAGATCCGCAAGACTATAGGTGATCACTGTATTCTTCTTCTCATACTCCATCTTCTCCTTCCTCTTCTCCTCCTCACGCTTCTGCTTGCCATTGTTCTTCACATACTGGAAGGAATCACTCGCCAAAAGAGCCATCAGCTCCACTCGAGTCTTCTCCGGATCCGTTGTGTCAAAATACTCACGGACAACGGACTCCACCTCACCTGTCTCTGGATTCTCCCGCTTCTCCGTAATCGCCACCGTATCCTTCTTCGAGGGTATCTTCTTATAAATGTCCGCATCAAACCGAATGTTGATGTTCGATGAGACGAGCCCCTGGAAGACGGGATGCTCCACCGGCGAGAGGAAGTTGTCCTCAATGATCCTCTTCGACAAATGCTTCACAATATAACCAAAGTCGAAGTTCTGATCACAATTGGTCACCTCGGGATTGCCATAATAGCAAGTGACCGTGTGCGTCGAGATCTTGTAGGGAGAGGGCTCCGGACGCGGCTCCATATGCGTCGACTCCATACTCTTGATCAACTTGATCAACTCATAATCACTCTCATCCAGATAATCATCCTCATTAATCACATTCATCGTAGGGAAGAAGCTCATCTTTTTGTTTGCGCGGTTAGCAGAATTGTAGGTATCGATTTGGCAAAAACCTTTAATACCGGGTTCTTCTTACTCTCTTTTCCGGAAATCTCTTTAAGACCCCTCCCGTGATTCACTTTTTAGATTCAATCTATGTGATCTTTTTATAGATCAAATCATTGAGTATATGATAAGTATATCATTGGAATATGGTAAGTATATCATTGGAATATGGTAAGTATATCATTGGAATATGATAATGTTTATAATGATATTTGATATATTGAAATAGTAATATGATTATATGATGGTTATATGATGATTACCAGATCTGGTAAGTAGGCGAGGGGATGATCAACATAAAAGCAAAGTAGACGAAGAAGATCGGCCAGATGTAGGCAAAGAAGATGTAGTTGATTGCGTGCATCAAGATATTGATCTTTGAATGATTCATCAGAAAGCCTTTGAACATCACATAGACCACAAAGAATGGGATAAGGATTGCTCGGACGATCTCATAGATCGTCGCATTGGGACCCACAATGAAGAGGGAATGAATAGGGGCGATCATCTCTGCACTATTGATCTGCATCATCTGGACCATCTGGGAAAGCTTTGCAATCTTCTCCATATCGAACGCCATTTTGTTGAAGGTGTTTAAAAAGTCGATAAAGTATTCTGAAATGAAAACTTGATCTTACTCTATGTAGGGATCTGTGTAGTGATAGGAATGATCTGAATCACTTTTTATAATATGTTTATTTTATCTTTTTATGGATATATTTGATAATATGATAATATGATAGTAATCGTATTGACGACTCCCTGCTACCTTCTGCTCCCCTCTGGGGAGCCAAGAAGGTAGTAATCAAATGATCATATAATCACTTGATGATATGTTGACCGCTTACATCGAATCGACGCTCAAGGGCTCCAGATCAAGAGGCTCGAGAGCATCGATCTCGGTCACATCTGAGACACCTGATGCATCGGATGCCTCGGATCCGGACGCAGAACTGGGTTCTGATGAACAACCGACTATGCGATTCTTCATCACACCGATCCACTTGGGGGCATCCAGATTGGGCAGCTGATAATACGGGATCATCAGATACCTCATATCCGCGCTGTAAAGCACCTTCTTCCAATCAATGGGATTGGGGCCGTGGATCATCTCCTCCGTGCAGATGTGCTCTGGGGATAGCTCTTCTGCCTTGGTCACACCGAAGTGCTTCTTCAGGCGAGTCGAAACAAAGAGCCCACTCGGCTTTAGCTGGGTGAAGTTCTTGCGGAACTTATCCTCCAGATAGATCGCCTGCATCACCTTGCACAACTCCTGATAGGAATCACACGGGGCGGTCAGATCGAACTGATACTTCACACGGGGTCCGCGCTTCTTCTTCTCGGCATCGTCAGCATCCTCCGGATCCCGATACTTCGCCATCAAGATCTCAATGAGCTCTTGGGCATCGTAATCGGGGGATTCCGGAGACTTTTCCGCAATGATCATCGGATCACTCATCATCTTGCAGTGGAGAACCACCGACTTGAAGGTGATCGTGTCGACCCAATAGTGGATCTCTCCAACGAAGTCCGCACGGTGCTTAATCACACCGTTGCCGCGGCCAATCGCCTGAACAGCCCTGCGCCAGCTCGGGATGCGCCCCATAATCAGATCCGTGAGGATGAATGAGTAGGCATCGCTCGAAATTGGCGCATAGTGAAACGTGAGCCCACGGTCCACTTTCCGGTTGCCCAGAATAAAGAGCGGAGCGTCCTTCAACTCCGGGTAGAGAACGTGGTAGGCCTTCGCAATCAGAGCATTGCGGCTCTTGATCGCACGGTCCTTCAATTCAATTCCACGGGCGCGAACGTCCTGCAACTCTGGCGGAAGATCCGCCTTTTTGGAAAGGGTAGAGGGAGAGGAGGCAGAACTGGCAATGGATCTCTCCTCTTGCTGCTCTATCTCAATCACTTGATCTCCATCTTCCTCCATCGCCATCTCCTCCTCCGCCATAGCAGGGGCTTCATCCGTCACCGTAGCGGCAGAGAGCTCCTCTACAGGGGCGGAGGTGGGGGCAGGGATAGGGGCCCCTATCTCTTCTACCTTATCAGTGGTTACCACTTGCCGGGTATAAAGGAAGACGCCCTCTTGATTGAGCAAGATGACGTTGCCACCCAGCTCATTAATGTAGCGGACAACAGAGAGTTGGCTCTCATTGTCAACCGAGGTAAGGCCAATCACCTTGCGGTAACTGCCATTGGGATGAGGAGTAAAGAAATGCTCCCGGTTCCCCTCAATCGTATCAATTAGATACTGGTTATGGTCGGTGCCCTTGGCGTGGGTGTTGTAATGAACCACGGCGGATGAGTCGAGGATCGAGTAGTGGTTCTCCACGACACCATCCTGGAACTCAATCTGCACCTGCTTCGAAACACCACACTCCGGATAGGTGAAGACCATCTCCTCTTGGGTCGCACTGATCCAATAGATCCGACGGACCGTTCCATTGCTGGCGGGAGGCCTGATTACTCCGAAATCCCGGTAGATCTTGGTATCAAAGATATGATCCATCAAAATCTCACGGGCGATCGGGTAGGTCTGATCCGCTTCATCAAAGAAGAGATAGCTGGAGAGTTCCTGTTCGTTCATCTTCGAGTCGATACCCATTGATCGAATGGTGCAAAGGATTGCATTCATCTTGGTGATCTGTTGGGTATTCGCCAGGAAAATGAAGAAGGGTATCTTCGGACCCGTTGCAGGATTCTCCGTTGGAGGATTTGCGAAGACCCGAAGGTATGCCTGAGCATCCTCCAGAGTCGGGTTATAGGAGACCTTGGAGGTCGATGTGCCTCTCTGAGAGGTGAAAACGAAGAGCTGGACTTGGTCACCCAGTTCTGCAACGATCCGCTCGCAATTTTGTGCGGTCAAATCCTGCATATTCTGGCTCACCAAGAAGAATGCCTTTTTAGAAGCCTTCTCTAAGCTGCTCGCATCATCACCCTCTGTGATGGCATCCCGAGTAAACGGACTGAGGCCAAGGATGTGGAAGATCTGGTTGATCATCTGAAAAGTCTTCGTCTTTTGACACTCTAACATAATCGAATGATAGTGATCCTCCTCCTCGGGGGTGCCCCTCGCCATATAGCGCATCAGCGCCTTGGCTAAAGGGGCTTCCGGTAGATCGGAAGCCGGGTATGCAGTAAGCCGATAATCATTCGGGCTTTCTGGGATGGGGTTTTCCAGGGGAAGCTTTGCAAGCTCCGCCCGAACATCCTCCTCCAAATAGCCGCGCTTGGCCATCTCCGCATTGATTGCATCAAAAGAACGAGTAACGTAAACGGGGTCCATTTTGATCTATAAAAAGCGTAAATATACAATGAATTTCGTATATTGACGATTATATGAGAGGATGGGATCTCATTTTTGATCGGATAAATCACTTTTTGATAGATGATTGGATCAGATGATTATAATTTTTTATGGTTGCGGTTCCCAGATACCGCATAGAATCGAAACTCTAACGCTAACTCTAAGTCTAACGCTAACTCTAAGTCTAACTCTAATTCTAACTCTAACTCTAAGTCTAACTCTATGAGGGTCTGGGCACCGGGTCCATCCTTATAGATGGATCCCGCAGACCGCAGCCTTGCGCTTCAGAGTGTGGCGCATATTCTCCGGGCGGAAGCTGATCATTGCCGGAAGGACGCTCGGGATGCTCGGGAAGATCGCCGAGAGGACCTCGGTGTCCTTCGAGGCGAAGTATGCGATGAAATTGTACTCACCCGTCAGCTCAAGCTCGCGAATCACCTCGAAAATGTTCGGGTGGCTGTCAAACTGGAACACGCCGAGTAGCGCCTTATACATCCCCTCGTAGTCCGCGCGTGTACGCGGCGCCTTGCGGCACCTGTCGAGGTCCGCGAGGATGTTGTAGAGGAAGTAGAAGATGTCCCCCGAACGCATATAGGGGTTGACGTCCGGGTCTGCCTGACGCGCCAAGTCGAGTGGGTAGTAATGCTTGCTGATGATGGAATCGAATAGGATCTTCCGCCAAAGGGCCGTCACCAGCTTGCCTGCGGCTCCTTGCGCAGCGGGCGAGAGCCTGCTACGGATAGTAGGGCAGAGGTATGCCGGGAAGTAGAAATGGGGTACAATCCCTCCCATCACCTTCGGCACCCCTGCTCCCTCCGAGTCGCTGAAAAGCGTGTTGTGCCCGCAGTCAATGAAGACCACGCGCCCATCCGCCGTAATGCAGATGTTGCCGGTGTGCAGGTCGTTATGGACGAATCCAGTCGCGCCCTGGATCTCCACCAGCATCTCGCACACGGAGTGCGCAATCCGCATCAGGTCGGCGAGGGTCACTGGACGCCTCGCACCACCCACAGGCTGATCGGGATTGAGGATCCCCTTGTAGATCGCGTCGTGGAGCGAACCGCCCACGATGTACTCCATCTCGAAGACGAAGTGGGGGGTCAGCGCGGTACCCGGTCGACGGGTGTAGTTGGTCTGGTAGATAGCGTGCATTTCCGGGAACTTGCCCGGGAAGCGGTGGGCCAGGTAGGCCTGAATCACCGCCTCCCGGATCATATAGACGAACTCTTCCTCCCAGTCGCACGTAGTGATCTTCAAGAACCGTACCTTCTCCACGCCTGTTGCCGCATCCGTCCAGGTGGCATTGTAACCGTGTACCTGGTCGTTGGTGAACAGCTTGGTAGACTTAGTTACGTGTACCAGACTGCAAACGGGCAGCCGACCGCGTAGTTCCGCGATGGCCACCTTGTCGGCGAGAATCTGCGGGCCAAAGAGCTCACAGACCCGCAGCATTGCTGCTCCGGTGGATGGACTCAGTCCGATCTTCACGAGGAGCTTCTCGAGCTCTTCCGACGTGAAGTCGTTGAGCCGGATGGTCTTGCAGAGGTCGGGTAGGGAGATCGAGCATTGACGGCCACGTCTCCCCTTGACGATTCTCTCCGCAACCTTCACGAAGGGCTCCAACTCTGTTGGCTCTGGCTCCTCCTCGGTAGCGATTCCAGGTACTGCGAATAGGCCACTCTTCGTGGTTCTCCCGCAGATTATGTCCTGGAACTGCTGGTACCGAGGCGACCAACCAGCAGGGTAATATCGCCCTTTGGCGAATATCCCCTCCGTTGGGGGTTTTACTCCGGGCGGATAGTACCGTCCATTCACGATAGTACCAAATTCACGAATACGTGTTGACATCGTATGGAATAAAAAGATAGATATTGCTCAAGAAACCCTAAACAAATCTATTTCATATGTTATGATCACACTGATCATAACATTTTTATCTGGCAATTTTTTAATTTTAACGTATACGTAAACCACTTTTTTTACCATTTATCTGGGTTAAACGCTGCAATCTTGTCATCTGCCGACTTGCCATTACACACTTTACGTGTCCTCTTTTCACGTTCCGCCTCCTCAAGCTTCTTCTTCTCCGCCTCACTCATCGCACACTTCGCCTCCTTCTCCCTCACCGCCATTCCCGCCGGCTTCGGTCCAAAGCACGTAGCACCAAATCGCGTCCTTAAATTATTGAACTTACCGCCGTGTAATCCAGCATTATCACCACAATAATCGAGGGCACCCTCCCGATCCATCCTATTCCGGGCCTCATTTACCATCCTCCACGTATATTTCCGAGGATCCCTATAATGGTTCTTTAACATCTCATTATACTCCCGAATCAGCCTCGCCTTCCTGTCCAACTCACACTGCTGAACCGGATAATAAGCCTCGCCCCCATCAATCCAACCATAATTGCACCAATGAGCGCCCCGATTATAAGCATCCGTTAATTCAGCCTTTGTTGCCAAGCGACCACCATACGCCTCGCACTTGCATTTCGCCTCATCATACGAATACATCTGATTTGAAATCTGGAAAACCTCATCTGAAAGTTCACTCTTCATCGAAGTTCCTGTTGCAGTTGCTGTGGAAGTTGACGAACTCTGTTTCTGTGCCGTCTCCTCTTCTGCCGTCTCTCCCTCTCTATCATCACCTTCACACATTCCGGTGACACCAAAGTTGACTAAATAGCGGAAATACCCAATCTTATTGCGACATTCCGTGGTCATATAGAGATAGGTGTAATAGATCACATAGAGAACAATCAAGAGGAGGATCACATAGAGAAGTGCCCAACTCACCGTTCCAATCAAATTTTGCGTTGATGACGCCATATTCCTCACTCCACCTTGTCCTCGGTTCCCTTGACCCCGGTTCATCCCTGGACGATTTCTGTAATCCATCCTTGTATCTTTTATAATAGAAAATATCTATTATAAATCTATATTTTTATCTATGATAATCCCATCAATAATGTTGATTAAGCCTTCCCGGAATCGATCCGCTTGTAGACAAAGAGATAGCCATTCGTCGCCATCGCCCCCATCACCTTCTCCAACTCAATCGGTCGGACCGTCTCATCGTTATACTCATAAAACTGCGAACTCCCACTACCCTGACCTCTTGCATACGCAAAATAGTGACCGAATCCCATCTGTCCCGCGTGAATCGCCACCGCATTCAGCTCATAGATCGCATTCTCCCGATCATATCCCTCCACATAGTCCGAGAGATCGAGATGGTCCTCGCCAAATGGGAATGCGACATTCCGCACAATCTTCTTATACGCCACCCCATACATATTCTGCTTAAACCGCTTCAAGGTGAGGATCAGGTACTTCGGCAAAGAGACGAACCTCCGCACAATCTTCGCATTCACCTTCTTCCCCTCCTTCTCGTCAAAATAGAGATTATCCGCATCGAGGATCTCCTCCTCAAAGAACTTGTCGAGACAGTCATAGACATTGTCCGCATCATCCGGAATCTCCAAATTGACCTGATTGTAGATCTCAAACCTCCGCGATAGAATATCATTCATCCTCTCCGGCTCCGTACAAAAGACTCCCTGCAAGATCTGCGCATCGAAGAGCTCCGAGACCTTCGAAAAGTTGTTCCTATACGACTCCTTCATCGCCGCCGCCGATGCCAACATCAAGTGATCAACACTACTCTCCGGAACTCCCTCCGAATCGATCAACAGATTGTACTTGAGACTCTCGTGAATCGCATCGAGCGTCAAAGTGAGCGCCTCCTGACAATCGTGCTGCGTCGCACCCGCAAAGTCCGAGTTCAACTTTTGCAACGCCTCGTGAAAGTACCTCGGATTGTAGCTCCTGGCTGGGCTCGGGGCTGGCTGCTTCGTCATACCCGGCCCACTCATCATCGCAATCTCCCGGATCATATTCCCCAAGGTCCGCGTCAATACCACATTCGCTGACGGCTCCTTCTTCTGTCCCTTCATCGTGATTTTCAACTGATTACATAAGTCATCGATATATTCGGATGAAAGAAAGTAGTCCGTGAAGTCAGGTATGCTCATCAAGCATTGAAGAAAGGTGTTCATATAACAAGTGTTCCCACGATTCACCAGTCCCGATTGCCGGAATTTTACCATCTTCCCTGTACTCATATTTGACTCACCTTGATTCTTCTTGGAGATCTTCTTTGATTCTTCTTTGGATTTTTTCCTTTATACTATCATCCCTTCACAAAATCTCTTTATATCCCTGCCGATTCATCCATCAAATCATTTGATCCATCTCAACTTTTTGTCATTGCAATCTCTCAGTCGATATAAAGGGAAAAGTGATTCAGTTGGGTATTGTTGACCCGGTCTAAAGAGTCTCAAATATATACTCTATAGAGTATCATTTCCGCGTGATTATTATTAGATACCCTACAATGCCCGCTGATAAAGCCCAGCTCCGCCCTGATGTTCCCGGAAACTACTTCTCGAAGCGCGATCTCCTCTTCCAGGTGATTGACTGGAAGGAGTTTGATATGTCCCTTGAGAAGAAGGATGAGGACGGAGAGGATGGGGAAGGTGGTGGCGGCGATGAGGAGGCTGCGGATCTCTCTTTTGCGACCTTTGACAAGGATGAGAAGGGGAAGGGTCAGAAGAAGCCCTACAAGAAGAGACAGCTTCTCCGGAAACAAGTGATCCGCGGTTACGGCATCACCGAAGAGGGACACTCGATCTGCATCAATATCTTTGACTTCCAGCCATACTTCTACATCAAGCTCCCACCCCTCCTTTGCGATCCGGCGAAGTTCGATCTCTTTATCCAGTCCCTCAAGTCGATCGTTGGCGAGTGGAATGCCGAAGGACTGGTGAGCGCCGAGATTGTGAAGAGAAAACAGTTCTATGGCTTCGCCAACAACGAGCTCTTTGACTACGCCAAGCTCACTTTCCACAGTAGCAGCGCCTACAACGGTTATAAGATGAAGTTGTTGAAGGAGAAGATCTACGTGAACCGGCTCAAGGAGGAGGTTGATCTCACCAAGGCCCTCTGCGAGACCAAAGTGAAGTCGATTCTCCGGTTCTTCCACACCCAGAATCTCGACCCGACCGGATGGATGACCATCAAATACGGCAAGTATAGCCGGAATGTGGGACCTCCCGAAGATAAGTACGACGTGACTGGGAAACACTCCCGATGCCAGATTGAAGTGAACTGCAAATACAACGCCGTCACCAAAGTGGAGAAGAACGTGATCGGCAAGATCCTCGTGGCATCCTTCGATCTTGAGTGCGTCTCCGATGACGGCAGCTTCCCCAAGGCATCAAAGCCCCTCGACCCCGTCATCCAGATCGGCACTACCGTCTATATCTTCGGCGAAAAAGAGTGCAAACTCTCCTATGTCGCCACCTTGGGAGCTTGCGCACCCATCGAGGCCGAGAATACGATTGTCGAGTCATATACAACAGAGAAAGATCTGATTCTCGGATGGGCGAAGTTTATGGCCCGACTCGATCCCGACATTGTGACCGGATACAACATTTGGGGCTTTGATTGGAAGTACTTGTGGGAACGCGCCAAGATGGGTAACGGCGGCCTCGTTCAGCCCTACGAAGATAAGCTCTTCAATATCCTCCAGCGGACATCGACCGAGAAGAAGGTGGAGCTGACCGAGCAGAAGCTCTCCTCCTCCGCCCTGGGTGACAACTTTTTGTACTATATCGATATGGAAGGCGTTGTCCAGATCGACCTGCTTAAGGTGATGCAGCGCGACTACAAACTCGACTCTTACAAGCTCGACAACGTCGCCAAGCACTTTTTGAAGCAGCAGAAGGAGGATCTTCCTTACAAGCAGCTCTTCCTCAACTACAAGCGAGGCGATCCGAAAGATATCCGGGAGATCGCGATCTACTGTATTAAGGATTGTGACCTGGTCAATCGCCTGATTGACGATCGCCAAGTTCTGGTAAGTAACATCGGTATGGCCAATGTCTGCGTCGTCCCTTTCTCCTATCTCTTTTTGAAGGGACAGGGTATCAAGATCTTCTCTCTGGTGGCGAAGATCACCCGCGATGAGGGATTTGTGGTGAAGGACTTGAACGAGGATGACATCGACCCGAACTCGTATGAGGGTGCCATCGTCTTCGTCCCGGAGCCGAATATCTATTTCGAACCGGTGGTGGTGATGGATTACAACTCGCTCTATCCCTCTTCGATGATTGCCGAGAATATCTCCCACGACTCGATTGTTGGGTACAAGGAGTACCGGATTAAGAAGCCCGAGGTGAAGGAGGGAATGGGTGGCAAGTTTATCTCCTCGGCAAATATGGCCCGGGCGATGGCAACACCAGCGGCGAAGAAGAAGGCAGCGAAGGCGGGTGACAATGATGTCGACCCGACCTCCATTCAGGTAAAGCCGATGGAGTATGAGCTGATCAAAGATACAATTGTGAAACAGTATGACGGCTTGGCGGATTATAACTATATCGACATTGAGTATGATGTATTTGAGGGCGTCGGCGATGACAAGAAGAAGGTGGGATACAAGGTATGTAGGTTCGCGGAGGCGAAGAGCGGGGAGAAGGCCTTGTTGCCTCGCATTCTGCGCATCTTGCTAAAGGCTCGTAAGGATACCCGCAAGAAGATGGAGTACCAGACGATGTACTTCCGAGATGGGACGACAAAGGCGGGTATTGTGACGACGAAGGAGAAGAAGGCGGTGGTAGCGGAGATCGACCCAAAGGCAGATGCGAATGACTTTGTGATCTTTTCGGAGGATCGCACGAGCGACGAGGAGTACAATGTCTTCAATGTCTTAGATGGAACGTATCAGGTAAGGAGGGCGGATATCGTCCGCGTGGAAGATACCTACAATCAGGGCGAGATTGATGTGCTTGAAGGTCTCCAGTTGGCATACAAGGTGGTGTGTAACTCGCTCTATGGTCAGGTGGGTGCGGCGACGAGCCCGATCTGTTATAAAGAACTGGCGGCTTGTACCACGGCGACCGGACGGCGAATGGTAATCCACGCCCGAGACACAACGCTGGCGACATTTGTCGGAGCGAAGTTGACCTATGGCGATAGCGTTACGGGAGATACTCCAGTTCTTCTCCGGAATACGGAGTCTGGGGAGGTCTATGTGAAGGCGATCTCGGACTTGAATAAAGAGTGGGAGTCGTATGATGCGTTCAAGCCGTGGGATGAGACGCTGAGGGAGAAGGAGCAGGGGGAGTATCCGATGGCGGAGATCTGGACAGCCAATGGCTGGGCGAAGATTCATCGGGTGATTCGCCATAAGACGATGAAGAAGATCTATCGAGTCTTGACGCATACGGGTTGCGTCGATGTGACGGAGGATCATTCGCTCCTCTCTCCAAGTCTCGAACAGCTAAAGCCGAAGGATGTGAAGGTGGGGACGGAACTGAGGCACGGATCTCCCTATCGGTATCACTCCCAGCTCTTCGAGGATTGTGCGATCGAGAAGCAACTCTTCGACTTGCGCCACGTTTCAATGGTCGATGTTCAGAGGGAGTTTATGGCGAGGCGTCGGCTCACTTTCTACGTCCAGTTAAAGAGATCCGAGAGCGGTGATCCCAATCTGATTGAGATGTGGAGTTCGCCTCGGCTCTTCTATAATGATCGGGAGACAGAGATTGTCGATATCCAGCTTTTGCGGGAGACGGGTGAGGAGGAGTATGTCTATGACATCGAGACATCGGATGGAACCTTCCAGGCAGGGATTGGCCAGATGATTGTGAAGAACACGGATAGTATCTTTGTCAATTTCACGGATCATATCAAGCAGAAGTATCCGGGGCGCGTTTTCACGGAGGTGGAGCTTCTGGAAGAGTCGATCAAGATTGGCCAGGAGGCGGCGAAGAATGTGAACAAGCCCTTGAAGTCGCCCCAGAATATCGAGTATGAGAAGACCTTTTGGCCCTTCGTCATCTTCTCGAAGAAGCGCTACTTTGGCAACAAGTATGAGATGAGCATCAAGAAGTACAAAGAGACGTCGATGGGTATCGTCTTGAAGCGTCGTGATAATGCGCAGATCTTGAAGACGATCTACAAGGGGATTATCGACATTCTGCTCAATAAGCGTGACTTTGAGGGATCGAAGCTCTTTTTCCGAGAGAGCGTGAAGAACTTGCTGGAGGGAAATGTTGACATATCGCAGCTGGTAATCAGTAAGACGCTAAAGGCCGATTATGCGAATCCGACGCAGATTGCCCATAAGGTCTTGGCGGATAGGATGGGAGAGCGAGATGAGGGAAACAAGCCTCAGTCGAATGATCGCATTCCGTATTGCTATATCGATCCGACGAATTGGAAGTGCTCAATCTCCACGTGCAAGGGATCGGTGAACCAGAAGAATTGTAAGTGTAACACGTGTATGGGGATGTTCTGTGTTCAGCATTTGGGTCTTCACAAGTCAATCTGTGTACCCACGTGTAGGTTTTGCCGAAAGAAGGACAAAGACTTGAAGGCGGAGATGGAGGAGGAGCGGGAGGCGGCTTCTCGGGGCGGCGGCTCAAGAGACAGGGACAGAGACATTGATGACGATGATGACGACGAGGATGGGCAAGCGGACAATGGCCTCTTGAGGAAGTGTACGACGTGTACGGGATACTATTGCAAGCCGTGTTTCGAGAAGCACAAGCTCCGAAAGGACAAGTATGGAATCATCCATCAGGACAAGTGCAAGAAGGCGATTATGCCGAAGATGTTGCAGGGTGATTTGATTGAGCATCCGCAGTACATTCAGGAGGCGAAACTGAAGATCGACTTTATGTACTACTTCGAGCACCAGGTGATGAAGCCGGTCTTCCAGATCTTTGAGCTGAAGATGAAGGATCCGATGGTGATTGTGGGGGATCTGATCACGGCGTACAACAACCGGAAGAGCGGTGCAAGACCGATCTCCTCGTTCTTCAATGTGGTCAAGAAAGATGCTGTTCCCGCACCAGCACCTGTGACGAAAGGTAAGGCAAAGGTGGCGATGATCGAAGAGCCGGATGATGAGGTAGAACAGATCGAGATTATCAAGAAGCCAGTTGCCAAAAAACCGACGGCGACTGCAAAGAGTTCGGGATCTCTTCTTACGGGAAGTTTCGGGCCAGAAGGCACAACCAAGAGTCCCGTCCCGACCCCTCCTGCGGAAGTTCCGACAGCTACAAAGCAGGTTTCTCTCGATACAGGCGCAATCAAGGTGGATGAGGCACTCAAGAAGGAGATCCTTCAGACGATCTCGGCAACAATGCTCAAGAAGACAGAGATTCAGGTTGCCGCAGATGGCGCAGGTGATGATGATGGCGAGGGTGGGGGAGAGGGCGGAGGCGATGGAGGGAAGGAAGAGGAGGATGTGAATCTCGCCTTCGAGATCTTCTCCGAATGCGAGGACATGTATCGGGATATCAATGAGATTGACTAAGGTAGGAACCAGTAAGAATCACCCCGTCGACTCCCTGCGACCTTCTGCTCCTCTCCGAGGAGTCAGTCAACAAGAACGTAAAATTCCTTTATATCAACATATAAAATAATACCATATAATTATACCCAATTATACTATATTCTATTACGAGTACTGGTAATAGAATGATGATATTTTATATTATAATTTCTACCTGGAGATCGCTTGGAATCCGCGAATCCACATCCAGAGTTTATCTTTCTTGGGAGGTGCCTTTTCGACAAACTTAATGAGGCGATCCCGTTTGGCCTTATTGGGATATATGTAACATAGGGTCTTGAACATTACAAGAAGCTCCCTATCCTTATCCACACCCTTATTGAGATTGTACATCATATAGTCATTCATAAATGCGTAGAGTTTGTTGTTATCGATTGGCTTGTCATAAAGGGCTTTGGCATCATCTGTGGTATACTCCTTTTTCTTGCTTGTACGATTGACGAGGTTATGAAGGCGGACGGTCCAGGGAAAGATCTTATCAGCAGTGATATTATTCTCGATTTGGTTCTCTTCCAACTTGGTGTTCTCGATAAAGTGATTCCGGCAAGTTTTGCAGGGAATGTTTGTCTTCATCGACTGAAAGAATGTGAGGTAATGCGCCTTATAGGCTTCATCATAGTCGAGGCTAATCTTATGAAAAATATACCAGGTTAGCGGCGCCCAGCGTGGAAATCCCATTGTGATATGGTATGATCTGATCTGATTTTCTCTACTCTATAACTATCCAAGATTAATTTTCGGTATCTGGTTTATTTTTCGCTCAAAATAAATGGTTAAGCTGCAATCTTGGGAAGATAGACCGTCTTGTGAAGCCCATACTTGTTGTCATAGATCTTGCTGATCTGAACGGGAAGAAGCATCATCTTCTGAATGATTGGGTTGTGAATCAGTTGATAGGTGATGTTTCCTAACTGAATGTTGGATCCGAGAGTAGCCGTCTCAATCTTGTTTGATGTGAGGTTTTGATAGAGAAGGGTATTGGGTGATGTCTTGATGAATGTATACTTTTGATGGTTGATATTGACCAAATAGATCTTCTTCTCATCAAGCAAGATGGCGCACTCGGTCTTCTGGTTCTGGGGGAAGAGGAAGTTTGCTACAGGAACCTCAAAGAGATAACCGCGTGCAAGATCATAGTTGAGTGTGTTCTCTAATAAGAGAGTACGGGTCTGATACTGGCGGCCTTGGTAAACAATCGGGAGAATCACAGAAGAGGCCTTTGTAGGTGCTGGTGTTGGTGCTGGTGATGATGCTGGTGTTGGTGCTGGTGCTGGTGTTACAATAGGTTCAGGCTCATAGATGGGTTCCGGTTCGGGCTCATAGATAGGTTCCGACTTGGGCTCATAGATAGGTTCCGGCTTAGGGTCATAGATAGGTTCCGGTTCGGGTTCGGGTTGATAGATGGGTTCCGACTTAGACTCATAGATAGATTCAAAATCATCATCCTCATCCTCCGATGAGTCATTGGAATCATTGGTGGGAAAATGAGGAGTCTCCGATAGAAGAGGACTCTTTCCATTAGGTAATAAATCATCCACATTTATCTTTTTCTTATTCAATGATCCCTTCTTACGACCTCTCTTCTTGGGCTCCGTGACTGGAACTCCCTTATCTTTTACAAGAGTCTCTACAAGTGTCTCTACAGGAGTCTCCACAGGAGTCTCCACAGGAGTCTCTACAGAAGTCTCCATAGCAGTCTCAACCTTCGTGTGATCTCGAAGAGATCCAGAAGGTTGCAGGGACGAGCGAAGCGAGGAGTCGTCAACAGGAGTCTCCATAGTGGTCTCTACAGGAGTCTCCATAGTGGTCTCTACAGGAGTCTCATCCAGAGCAGTCTCTACAGGAGTCTCCATAGTAGTCTCTACAGGAGTCTCATCCAGAGCAGTCTCTACAGGAGTCTCCATAGTAGTCTCTACAGGAGTCTCCATAGTGGTCTCTACAGGAGTCTCCATAGTAGTCTCTACAGGAGTCTCCACAGGAATCTCTACAGGAGTCTCCACAGGAGTCTCCACAGGAATCTCTACAGGAGTCTCCACAGGAGTCTCCATAGTAGTCTCCATAGGAGTCTCTACAGGAGTCTCCATAGGAGTCTCTACAGATGTCTCTATAGCAGTCTCCTCCAGAGCAGTCTCCTCAAGAACAGTCTTCATTGAAGACTCTACAGAAGTCTCCTCCAAAGAAGTCTTGACAGGAGTCTCCATAGCAGTCTCCTCCAGAGTAGTTTCCATCGAAGTCTCCACATGAGTCTTCATTGGTAACTCAACAGAAGCATCTGGCGCTTCTAAGAGAGCTTTCGCCTTGGGAGAATATCCCTTCTTGCGACCCCGTTTCTTTGGTTCTTGGGTTAATCCATCATCAGAAGAAACCTCTTTTAGAAGATCATTCACAAGATTCGGCGTAAGGGTATTGGAAAGGGGGTGATCAAAGAAGGGTTCATTCTTCTCAACGGAAATAAACTGGTAAGATGAATCGAGTGAATAGGTGATATTATTCTTATCCATTGTCGTCTCATTCAGGATATAAACAAGACGATTCTTATAATAGAGCTGATGGAGATCCTCAAGGGGAGAGACCTTGAACTCAAAAGGGATGTACTTCTTTTTGATTCCCAGTAAGAAGGTCTCAGAAGAGCTTACAGGAAGAAAACGAGGATCGGTGGTGGTGGTGGTGCTTTCCTCAGAACCACAGTTCCTTACAAAGAGAGGAGTAAATCTCTTCTCTTTATCTGTGGTAGAATCCTTAGAGGGAATATGAATCCCAACTACATTGACCACACTCTCCTTATCATAATCCTTATAAAGGCTAAGTTTCTGAATCGAATAAGTAAGCTCCATTCTTCTATGGTGTATAGATCCAAAAAGATGATTGATAAGATTGCTATATATTTTCAATCCAGAGATTTTTTATCCATTTTTAGCGAACCGATCTTTGCTCTATCCAGATCTAAGATCAATCAATCAATTTGATAGATAAATACTTAGCATTTTCTATCACTCAATGATAACGATTTGCCCTGCAACTATATGAAATGGATGGTATTCGAATGGTAATCAAAATATCTCTAAGTATTTTATGATTTTTATAATTTTTTTTTTTGCCCTTTCGGGTCTTTGTGATGCACAATGATGTGAGGATGATGCGTTCAGCCGAAGCGAACTGCACTACCACAACACCTTCGTGCGATATGTAAAACAAATAACAGTACACAAAAAATAATAGTAAAATAGCGAGCGATGACAATGGATGGTGTATGGACGGTCCTGGAGTAGCGAGCAAGCTCAAGCGACTCCGTGCGTTTCTAAATACCGCACACGGGACATATCCACCACCTTCTCAGTTGCCAGCACCCGCGGATGCAGTGCCAGGGGCGGGGACAGGGGCG
>JACCDG010312339.1_pt1 | contig 34099 bp, 28 predicted proteins | sample 7442471 | NCBI WGS metagenome assembly JACCDG01 (sample SAMN15323444, study PRJNA562643) | freshwater metagenome | isolation source: river surface water | place: USA:Blue River Watershed | collected 2017-08-17 | reverse complement strand
AGCTCTACGAATAGTACGTAAAGGATGTATAGGAATGGGATGGTCGATAGTAGACCCCATAGCGGTGCGTCACCCTCGTATAGGAGGTTTAGCTGAGCGTCACCTGGGTAGCCAAGGCCGATCATCAGTGCAGCAGCTGGAACCAACTTGGTTAGCAGGCTGCGCTGTACTGCAGCGGCAAGAGCCAATACAGCAACGGTCTCAACTAGAAGCAGTGGCACAGTTAGGAACCAGTCAACGTAGCGGTAGCCAACGTTGTAGGCAACTACACCCATGCCGTCGGTGCCGAAGGCGTGCTTGAAGTCGTCGAACATTCTGAAGTAGTGGTAAGCAGCGATTGCGGTCACGGTACCGGAGACCATGACGGCCATGCGGTAACGAGGTGCAACGCGCTCACGCGCTACGAACAAGAAAATGGAGGTGAATAGCATGCTCGCAATACCAAGAGAAAGCATGTTGTAAACAAGGGTGTACGACCCGTTGCTCATAAATTCAGATAGTGAACCCACGTGAATCCTTTCAATGTTTCTGATTTAGGTAAGTCAGAAGCATTGATTCGTCGAAGTTTGTAGCTTCCTCGGCGAACCGCGCCTCTTTGCACGACTCACGCTTACTAACAACCTCAGAAGAATCCTGAGTGCTTCCTGAGAGCTATAACGTTTCGGTAACGCCTAGTACTGAAGTGAGAGCACTCCGGCGCGAATTGCGCTCACGTTCTGAACAAATCCAAACTCCACAAAGGTCTTGCCCTTCGGGTTCAGGTTCAGTTTTGTTCTGCCGGCCTCAAGCCACTTCCCCGAGGAGTCTCTGAGCTCGAGCCAAATTTCACGCTCTCCAACCAAACGTCCGTGATTCACGAACTCGATTCGGATCGTGTTTACAAATTGGCCAGCGGTCACGTCAATCGACTCGGGCTTGAGTCCTCCCAGGGCTTGAATGCGTCCGCATTCCAAAACCACACACTCTGAAATATTGGTTCTATCAATCTCAGCTACTGAATGCCTCGGTCCTTCGACCAGGGCGTCTTGCAGAAACAGCGCCAGCAAGAGCAATGCGGAGAATGCAATGGAAGCGAGCATCGAGGTGCGCTGACCAACTTGGGTCAATAGCCATGGCCTTTTCACATGCACCTCTTTCCGACCTATAAGGCTAGCGCTCTACATGCCAGAAGCTCGATTTCACCAGGTAGCCTTAGAGGGTGCAAAAAGACCTAATCAAAATCCACCCAGATGTTCAGCGCGCAATCAATCAGAACAAGCCGGTGGTGGCTCTCGAGTCCACAATCATCTCTCACGGCCTACCCAGACCAAGAAATTACGAAGCGGCCCAGGAGTTCGAGCAGATCCTGCGCGATAAGGGTGTAGTGCCTGCAACCATTGCTGTCATCGACGGAGTTGCCAACATCGGACTTGACGCCCGGGGCCTCGACATCATTGCAAATCAAGACATCGCTAAAGCTTCGGTTCGTGATCTCCCAATTTTGGCTGCCAAGGGTATTTCTGGTGCCACCACAGTGGCATCCACCGCTCATCTCGCAGGTCTTGCCGGTGTCAGGGTCTTTGCAACCGGAGGACTCGGTGGTGTCCACCGCGGCGCTCAGGAGACCTTCGATGAGTCGGCAGATCTCAGCGTGCTAGCAAATACTCCAATTGCCGTCGTATCCGCTGGCGTGAAGAGCGTTTTGGACATAGCTGCAACTTTGGAGCGGCTAGAGACTTTGAGTGTGCCCGTGGTTGGTTACGGCACCAAGATCTTCCCAAGCTTTTGGCTAAGAGAGTCCGAGTTCACCCTCGACTGGAGCGTCGACTCTGCCGATGAGATTGCCAAGATAATGGCCGCCCAGGACCTGGTTGGCGAAGGCGGCGGCATCGTGGTCGCAAACCCAGTGCCAGCCGATAAGGCCTGGGATAAGAAGGAGCACGACGAGGTTTTAGCCAAGGCATTCGCAGCGGCTGATGCTGCGGGGGTTCGAGGTAAGGCAGTAACTCCGTTCCTGCTCGGTTTCATTGTTGAGGCATCACAGGGCCGCTCACTTGAGGTCAACCTGGTCCTTGCTCGCAACAATGTCTCGGTTGCTGCTGACATCGCAATTGCTTGGTCAAAGCTAGAGCTCGACTAAATGCCCAAAGCCCTGGTTGTTGGAGATGTCATCGAGGACATCCTGGTGATGCCACATTCGGCAATCCGGGCTGACACCGACACGCAATCAACGATTCGAGTTTCCTTTGGTGGCTCGGGCGCAAACTTTGCCTGCTGGCTGGCTTCCGAGAAAGTTCCAGTCGAATTGGTTGCCAGGATTGGCGAGGCAGACCGCCCAAGAGTCGAGGCTGATCTCAAGGCATACGGAGTGACTCCGAATCTCCAGTTCGATCAAGAGCTCCCAACCGGTTCGATCGTGGTTTTGGTCGAGGGGCAGCAGCGCAGCTTTCTGACCGATCGAGGTGCGAACGCCAAGCTGGACACCTCGGCAATCAAGACCTTTCCTGAGCTTTTATATCTATCTGGCTACTCGCTCTTTGGGAGCATTCCCGAAGCTGAATTCGCGGGCTTGATTGCAGCCGCAAAGGTTGCCGGGTCGATGGTGGTTTTGGATCCGGGAAGCGCCGGGTTTATCAACGACTTCGGGGTTGGCAAATTCCTGACCGTCACCCAGGGGGTTGACCTAATCACCCCGTCGCTTGAGGAGGGCCGAATCCTCACCGGTGAAGATCGTCCAGAGGTAATTGCTGCAGCGCTCGCACAGCGCCACCCAATGGTTGCTCTCACCCTCGGTGAGCGCGGTGTCGTGATTGCGCACGGTGACGCAATTCAACGCATTGACGCAGTTTCAGCCGACCTGATTGATGCAACCGGGGCCGGGGATGCTTTTGCTGCAGGGCTAGTTGCCAAGTTGTTGCAGGGCGCATCATTTGAAGATGCAGCCAAGCACGGGGTTAGACGAGGTGCAGTCGCTGTGACACTGGTGGGCGGAAGACCGACTAAGCGCCCCTAGAAGTATCTGTTTCCCAAGCTTCTTATGTATGGCGCAAGCTTGAGGTAGAACTCGGCTGGGGTAAGGCCGTACTGCGTCTTGAATGCAATTTTCCAATCGGCCTGATTGGTGCCTCTAATGAAGTCCAAATAGTTGTCGATACCCCCGACGGCGATTAGGGCCTGCGCTGCGATTGCTCCAAGTCCGTATTGATTAAACGCGTCTCGATTTTCGGGGTCCGCTTCCATTAACTCAAAGACTTTCGCAATCTCCTCGTTAGAAGCGCCCTTTGCCCAGCTTCTAAACCTAGTTGAGTCGACTGTGCCGGTCGCAAATGGGTCAAACGCGGGCGAGGTTAGGTAAAACTGCTCTGCCAGGCGACCGTTTCTGTCGGTGCTTCCATAGCCAAGAGCAAAGCCAAAGAATGTCGGCGCCCCCTCGTTTAGCCAAAGTGGCATGAGAACGTTTGGTTTATAGAGCGAGTTTTGAACCATGTGAAAGTGCTCGTGTACTGCGGTGTGATCGGCTACCGCGTAGCGCTTCCCCGAGGAGTGGATGCAGTTGAAATAGATGGGATTCCCGGCCTTGTCAGTCGAGGCAAAGCCCAAAATGCACTGGTCTGTTGCCCCTGGCCTTGCAAGATATCCAGTTATTCCACCGGGTAGATCTCCGCCCAGTTCCAATCGTTTCTGTTCAGCCCACTCGGCATCTTTTTCACTAAAGAGAACGACCGTAAAGTTTTTGGAAAATACATCCGACCAAAGCCTTGAGGCTTTTGAGATAAGCGACTTCTCTCTGGTGACACCAGCGGGCGGAACGTTCGGACCAACGTGGTATTCGATCACTGCGGAAGACTGTGCTTTGGACTCATAGCGCTCTAGCACTCTGCTGGTAGCTGTCCGGGTAACCCAATTTACATCCAGGGTGTTAAAGGTGAGCGCAGTGGCTGGGTAGCTCGGAACCTTTAGAGCCAGATTTACTTTGCCGACATTTGAGGCGATGTTGGTCGTTTGAGTGGAGCTTGCAACCACGAGAGAGGAATTGCGCGTTTTGGCAAAACTGCAAAATGACTTGGCTTTGGTGAGCGCTGCGGATTTCTCTTTGCTGGTTGGTTTCAACTTTGTAAGGCCAACACAGCTGATACTCGAAGTCGCTGGGTTTTGAAAAAGCAGTGAGCTGACTGCGCTCTTGTTGATACTCGAGATTGTCGCTGCCGAATTTGAGACGGTTTTGGAGATGGTTTGATCGCTCAGGGCTTGTGCAGGAGCAGTAGGAAGCAGCAGGAATATGGACAAACCAGCCGCAATCAGCTTTCTCACTTTGACCTCCTAGTGCCCCTTGGGGTGCCAGACCGTCTTCACCTCCATGAGGCTGAGTATGTGTTCCAGCGTTCCCTTATTACCCAATCTCGCATAGCTGTTGGCGCGAATGACCCGCTTTATGGTCTCGGCGGCCATAATTTCAAGCTCAACCGCGTTTGAGGAACCCTCAACATCGATTGCGTTTACGTCCTGGTGTGAGGCGAGCCAGGAACCGATCTCTTTTTCGCTACCGGTGAGCATGTTCACTACTCCACCCGGAAGGTCGCTGGTTGCCAAGACTTCGGTAAGAGTGATGGCACTTAGCGGAAGTTTTTCACTTGCCACAACAACAACCGTGTTCCCCGAAACAATAGCTGGCGCAATTGAGTTCACCAGTCCAACCAGCGCACTCTCTTTAGGAGCAAGCACCGCGACAACACCGGTCGGCTGATTTGTTGAAATGTTGAAGTAAGGACCTGCGACCGGATTCATGCTCCCTGCCACCGAGTCGATCTTGTCGGACCAACCCGCGTGCCAAACCCAGGAGTCGATGGCTGCATCGACTTCAGCATTGGCTTTCGCTGCAGAAACACCAGTCATTGCTCGAATTTCAGCGACAAACTGCTCGCGACGCCCCTCCAGCATCTCAGCGATGCGGTAGAGGATCTGTCCGCGGTTATATGCAGTTGCCGATGCCCAACCAGGTTGTGCAGCACGTGCTGCGACCACAGCATCGCGGGCATCTTTGCGCGAACCTTGGGCAACGTTTGCCAGGAACTTGCCCTGGTGGTCGTTTAGCTCATAGGTTCGGCCAGACTCGCTGCGAGGGAACTTGCCACCGATGTAGAGCTTGTAAGTCTTTCTGACATCCAGACGCATTAGTTGCCTCCCTTTAGATAAGCCAGCAGGCCGTGACGACCACCCTCTCGGCCATAGCCAGATTCCTTGAAGCCACCGAATGGGCTGGTCGGATCAAACTGATTGAAGGTGTTTGCCCACACCACTCCAGCGTTTAGCTGATCGGCAAGCTTGAGGATTCTCGAACCCTTTTCGGTCCAGATGCCTGCGCTCAAACCAAACGGGGTGTTGTTGGCTTTGGTCACAGCCTCTGCTGGGGTGCGGAAGGTCATGACGCTAAGCACCGGACCAAAGATTTCCTCGCGAGCTACCGTGTTGGCGGGGCCCACACCACTAATCAAGGTTGGTCTAAACCAGAATCCGTTTCGTGGGAGATCGCAGTTTGGAGCCCAGAGCTCACCACCCTCTGAAGCCCCCTGCTTCACTAGTGACTCGATCTTTTCCAGCTGTGCTCTGGAGTTGATAGCTCCGATGTCGGTGTTCTTATCCATCGGATCACCAATGCGAAGCAGCTCCATGCGCTTCTTTAGCTTTTTCAAGAACTCATCGTGGATTGACTCCTGAACTAGAAGTCTTGAACCCGCGCAGCAAACGTGCCCCTGGTTGAAGAAGATGCCATTTACAACCCCCTCAACCGCCTGGTCCAAAGCGGCATCGTCAAACACGATGTTGGCCGCCTTGCCTCCAAGCTCAAGGGTTACCTTCTTGTTGGTACCGGCGACAGCTTTGGCAATCACTCGTCCAACATCGGTTGAACCGGTGAAAGCGACCTTGTTCACATCTGGATGCTTCACCAATTCAGCACCAGTGTCGCCAAACCCGGTCACAATGTTTACAACACCTTCGGGTAGCTCAGCCTGTTGGCAGATTTCGGCAAATAGCAATGCGGTGAGCGGAGTGCTCTCTGCTGGCTTTAGAACGACAGTGTTGCCAGCAGCCAAAGCTGGAGCAACCTTCCACGCCAGCATCATCAGCGGGAAGTTCCAAGGGATTACCTGGGCAGCAACACCGTGGGCCTTGGGGTTTGCGCCAAGCCCTGCATAGTCAAGCTTGTCCGCCCAACCTGCGTAGTAGAAAAACCAGGCCGCGACGGTTGGAATATCAAAATCGCGAGTTTCTTTGATTGGCTTGCCGTTATTTAGAGTCTCGGCAACCGCGAGTTCACGACCGCGCTCTTGAATGATCCGCGCGATTCGGTAAAGGTATTTCCCGCGCTCTGAGCCAGGCAGTTTGCTCCATACCTTTTCATAGGCGTGACGCGCAGCCTTGACGGCAGCATCAACATCTTTTTCGCTGCCGTGAGAGATTTCAGCCAATACCTCTTCGGTTGCTGGGTTGATGGTCTGGTAAAGGTTTGCAGGCTTGGAGAACTTGCCACCGATGAAGTGGCCATAGCTTTTCTCGAAGCTAACCAGGGAGCGAGACTCCGGTGCTGGTGCATATTCGAACATGGTCATCCTTTAGTCCACTGTCACATAGTCGGGGCCGGAGTAGTGGCCAGTCTTTAGCTTTTGTCGCTGCATTAGAACATCGTTTAGGAGCGATGAGGCACCGAATCTGAATAAGTCTGGGTTGAGCCAGGTCTCACCTGCGGTTTCTTTGACAACCACCAGATATTTGATGGCGTCCTTCGCAGTTCTGATGCCACCTGCTGGCTTCACACCGATTAGCTCACCGGTCTCTTCATACCAGTCACGAACTGCCTGCAGCATCAACATCGTGATCGGAATGGTGGCATTGACGCTCACCTTGCCGGTTGAGGTCTTGATGAAGTCGCCCCCTGCAAGCATCGCCAAATAGCTGGCTCGGCGGATGTTGTCGTAGGTCTGAAGCTCACCGGTTTCCAGAATCACCTTCAGGTGGGCATAGCTGCCGTCTGCTCGTTTACATGCTTCCTTCACGGCAACGATTTGCTTGTAGACCTCGAGGTAATCCCCAGCCAGGAAAGCTCCTCGATCGATAACCATGTCGATTTCATCGGCACCTGCTCGGACCGCATCTTTAGTGTCCTCTAGCTTCACCTTCAAACTTGCCCTACCCGAGGGGAAAGCCGTTGCTACCGCTGCGACATAGACACCCGAGTCACCCAGTGTGGCCTTCGCGTATTTCACCATGTCTCCATAGACACAGATAGCAGCAGGACGCGGGGTTGAAAGATCGGTGGGGTCTGGAGTGAGGGCCTTCAGGCAAAGACTCTTTACGCGTTCCGGAGTATCCATGCCCTCCAGCGTGGTGAGGTCCATCATTTTGATGGCGGCATCCAAGGCCCAGGCCTTGGATGAGGCCTTGATCGACCTGGTCCCAAGCGATGCTGCTCTGGCTTCGAGACCAACCTTGTCCACGCCGGGGAGTGAGTGCAGCCAGCGGCGCAGGCTCTGATTTGTAATCCGAGAGCCGACGATGGCTTCCGGTGAAATTGAACGCAATTTAGCTCCTTGCAGTACTAAGCCAGCCTACTCCTAGGCCAAGAACTTCACACCGGTCAGCTCTTCGCTGCTCTGCCAAAGCTTTGCTGCGATATCGAGATCACGAGAGCGAGTGGACCCCTTCAAAAGTTTCGGCTCACCCCACAGCTCCCACTTTGGCCCCACAAACTCGCCACCCTTCAAAGAGGCATCGGTTGCAGCTCGAAGTTGACTCTTAGCGCCAGCCTTTGCAGTCTGGGCGAAGCGATCTAGCTGGTGGGGGAAGTTTTCTTGCAGGCCGGTGATTGCCCAACCGGGGTGAGCAGCGATCGACTGCACTTTTGACCCCGAGAGCCTGGCCCTGACATCTAGTTCACGCGCAAACATGAGGCACGCAAGTTTGGTGTCGGCATAACGTTGCCAACGGTCATAGCGAGTCTCATCCGCGCCACGAATTTCATCAACGTCGGCAGTCTTGAGTTTGCCCCTGCGGTGGACCACGGAGGAGAGGCTGATCACTCTGCCGTTCACGGCATCGAGTTTTGACCAGAGTAAAGCTGTGAGCAGAAAGTGGCCAACATGGTTCGTGGCCATTTGGGATTCAATCCCCTCGATCGAGAGTTTGAAGTCGGGCCCCATTAGCCCTGCGTTATTCATAAGGAGATCAACGGATTCAATGCTCTTGGCAAACTCCCTGACCAGGTCCAGGTTTGAGATGTCCAGCACAACCTCGTTGACCTTGGCTTCTGGGTTCAGCGCCCTGACGCGATCGGCCGCCTTGGTGAGACGCTCTTCACGCCTCGCAATCATGGTTACCTGGTAACCAAGCTCTGCAAGAGCTTTGGCTGATTCGAAACCTAGGCCAGAACTGGCACCTGTTATCAAAGCGTGTTTCATGAGATTCAACCTCTTCATTGAGTTGGCCTTACCCCAGATTTAGCCGCACCTTTCGGCACGCCTAACCTAATGCATTTTGGGTTTTAGACTGAGTGCAATTACTCAAAGGTCGAGATAGCTTGCAAGCCAGTTCAAGGTTGACACTACGGCTTGGCATCACCCAAATCATCGGTTGGGGATCAGGCTTTTATCTCCCAGCCATCTTGGCGGTTCCAATCTCGGCATCGCTTGGCATCGAGACCGAAACCTTCTTCTGGGCCTTCACAATCTCACTTCTTATATCTGGATTAGTAGGTCCCAGAATTGGTCGACTCATTGACACCTATGGGGGTCGCAAAGTCTTGCCCTGGGGCAACCTTGCATTTTTCCTAGGCCTGGTTCTGCTGGCGCTAAGCACCAACGAATTCATGTTGTTCGTGGCTTGGGCGGTAATCGGAGTCGGTGGTTCAATGAGCAACTATGACTCGGCTTTTGCCACCGCCGTCTCATTCTTCAAAGAAAACTCGAATCGGGTAATCGCTGGCATCACTGTGTTTGCAGGTTTCTCATCGACCATCTCTTGGCCGCTAACCAGCTTTATAAACACCCAGTTTGGCTGGCAGGCTGCAATTTGGTTTTGGGCGGCTATGCATCTATTCATCTCTTTGCCGCTTCACGCCACCATCCCGCGCACTGAGCAGCGCGAGATCGACACCATGACCGGCCCGATTCAAAAGATCATCAAGCGTGGTCTCAAGTTCGACAAGCTACTAATTGTTTTTGCTCTGATGTTTGCCCTCGAGGGATTCATCGTCTCCTCGGTGAACACCACCCTGCCATTTCTGTTGACCGAGCTCGGGGCCAGTGAGCAGCTGGCACTCTTGGCTGCAGTGATTCTGGGCCCCTCGCAAGTCTTCGCTCGCATTTTGCTGGTCGCCTTGGGCAAGAAGACTGGCCCGATCACGGTCGCAGCGATATCGATTGCCGCTCATCCACTGGGTGTGATTCTGATTCTTCTGTTTGGAGTCAATGGCCTACTAGGTTTTGTGATTTTGCATGGCATCGGGGTTGGCCTCAACCCGTTTATTAGGGGATCGCTGCCACTTTTGTTCTTCGGCGCACAAAGCTATGGTCAGCGTCAGGGCTATGTGATGATGCTCAGCAAGATCGTCGGAGCGCTATCTCCCACCCTTTTGACCCTCATGGTCTTGGCTGATCCAAGGGCAGCAATCATCGCGACGCTTGCTATGGGACTGGTGGCTGGAGCGTTGTTGGTCTGGGTTGCTGCCTTGGCAAAAGCCAAGGGAATCAGCGCGAAGTAAGGTCCTTAGGGTCACCACTTTCAACCCAGTTCCAAAGTCCCTGCCAAGGACCAAAACCATCGTCCAGCGAGAAGTGTCCGGCACCGGGAAATATCACTGCCTCTAAACCGAAGGCCTCTTCATAAATACCGATTCCTCTGGGTAGCCAGTGGTCTTTATCGCTCGCAATGATCGTCAAGCTCCTCGCAAATGCAAATGACGCATTAGTGAGCTCTGGATCATTCAGGCCAAGTGGCTCACCTTCGATGTTTGGGTTCTGACCGATCGGGTCTGGATCTGGCGGAGCAACCAGCAGCACGCGGTCAAACGGTTGAGCGAAGCGACCTTCTTTGGCGGCCAGCAACCAATTCATGCAACCCAGCGAGTGGGTGATAGCAATCTTCTCGCCACCAGACACCTCATCCATCATTGCGGCCTCTTGCGAGATTAGGTTTTGCCAATCTGTAGTGACTGGATTGTCTGGCGATGGGAATTGCGGATACCAAACCTGGTGACCCCGGTTGCGGAGGGTCTGGGCAGTTAGTCGAAGCCAATGACCTTCAGGGCGTTTGTTTGTGTAGCCATGGTGAAGCAGCACTTTTTTCACAGTTTCAATCTACTCCGACACTAATTTGTGAAGTTTTCTTCATAAATGTTCGGTTAGCCGAATATGACGAAAGTGGCGTTATCGCGGGCGATAGATTTGCACTGATTTATGGCTCAAGGGGAACAAATGGGTAGAAGAGTGCTTGCTGGTAGGCGTGGTCTGGCTGGCTGGGTAGCTATGGCTTTATTGGTAAGTTCCCTCGTTGCCTTGTACCCGAAAAACGCTACCGACGAGGCCTCCGCCGCCAACTCAACCACTTGTGCCGCAGGCGTATTGACACCGCTTCACGACAGCAACTTCTATTGGGATAAGAAAACTGGAACAGGGGCCTACGAATTCAGTGGGGCTTATTTGGGATACAAAGTTTCCCCGCAGGCTAACTATGCGAATGTGAGTGTCAAGGTTGTTGTGCCTGGTGGAAGCCCGGCTGTCGAGCTTGCGACCAACCAATCAGATACAGAAAACCTGGGTGCAGTGAATTCAGGCAGCTCGGCGTCAGCTTTCTTCCTAGTTAAGGTCAGGACTTCAAACGCGACCGACGAAATCAGGGCAGAACTCTATGACGGCGCGACCAAAATTTGTGAGCTCAGGCAGGACCTGACTTCTCAAAACAAGCGCGCGCTAGCCGCTAGCGCAAACAAAATTTACTCAGCCACCGTTTCGGGAATTGTCGGAGGTTCTGTTCGAGGGCTCACAGGAGAGACAGTCGCACCAGGGTCCAAGTTCCGAGTCACCGTTGTAGGAAACACGGGAACAATCGGTGCGGGGCCAGATGGAAAGCGAGCCATCAATCTAACTCCAGTTGTGATTACAAGTACGTTCAACCCGGCGGCGTGGAGGCTCGTGGACGTAATTTATAAGGCAAATAACAACAACTGTGGATCAAGTGGTTATGTTTACGGCCGCCTTCATTTCAGCACCGGGACAACCCCATCCAGCTTGAATTGCTCAGGACTCTATTCAGCTAGCTACCTTTTCGAAGCTAGAAGCTCCTACAGCGGTAGCTACTCCTCTATCGACAAGCTTCAGGCCTTTGCTTACATCGCCTCTGGCACTCAGATCAAGCACACTGCACCTTACGGCGGGGTACCCTCAATGCCGACTCTTGGATCTGGTGGACTTAGCTCATCCGACCCAGGTTCTGACTTGGATGCCGTGATTCAAACCGCCTTGGCATCAGGTGTTGTTGGCTTGACGGCAAACGATCTATATGCGGAGACAAACCCTTCACAACCAGTTACATTTTCGGCATTTACATTCTTACCCACCAACACATCAATCAGCTGGTCCGCTGTCTGCCTAGTGGACCCAGCAAACTCAGGAACTTGTTCTGATGGTCCATTTACTGTTGGTGAGGTGGACGCCGACACCGAAGCTGCTATTTCGGGCAGGGGTGCTGTAGGTAGCTACCGTTTGGTTACCTTAGGTGGCGAAAAGAGGGTTCTCTATACCCCTGCTGACAGTTCCGTATCAACCCCGGGTAGTGAAACCAAAATCCGGTTTAACCTTGTCGACTCTTCAAACCCCTCGGTTAGCTCCAGTGCGACGGCGTTCGTGAATGTTAGTTCGAACCTCACGACCCAGCCTGTGAACATCACGACAGGTCAAAATCAAGCATCTGAAAGCAGCCCGATCCCGACTGCAAACGCCACGCCCTCTAGTACATGTTTTATAACGGTATCCGGGTGTCAGACTTCGGTGACAATTGCGGGTCAGGGAACTTGGTCAGTCAGCGGAACTGCGAGCTCCCCGAGAATTTACTTCACTCCTGACCCATCTTTCGTTGGCCAGGCCACGATTGATTTTCAAGTAACTGCAACTAACGGCCAGACATCTCAAAACACTGCGACGGCCACTGTTACTGCTCCCTCGGCACCAACAATTCAAGACGCGTCAGCGACCACGACTACATCCATTCGAGTGACACTTTCGCCACAAATTACGGCAGGAACTAGCTACTCCCTATACCTGATCTCCAACTCGGCATCCGTTTCAAGTACAACGACGGCTGGGGGCTCATGGCTAATCAGTGGAGCGCAAGTTTCTTTCCTGAGCTACAACAACTTCACTGGTTCGGCATCTATAGTCGTTCAGATCGTTGATGGAGTGGGTCAATCCGCAACAGCCTCCATGTCAGTGCTTGTGAACGCCCCTGGTTCACCAACAGTCACTGGCCCCTCAGCATCAACAACGACGACTTCTCCCGTCACATTGACACCAGTGGGTTCATCAACGCTTCCATTGACCTACTGTCTTGAGAACCCTTCCTCACAGGGTACGTGTGCTGGCGGTAACCCAGTCAATCAGGGTGGAGTCGGTGGCTGGTCCCGCACCAATAACCAGGTGACATTTACTGCGGTAGTCGGTTTCACAGGCTCTGCAACTATTTCAATTATCGTCACCGACACCTTGGGCCAGACTGGTTCAGCCACCTTGACGGTCACCGTGAACGACGCTGGCTTTGGTGCTCAGTCCGTCATGGATGCTTTGACGCACGCCGCGTCCTCGATTACCAATACGACGGCGACTTTGAACGGTTCTGGTTATGCCCCAGGAGCGGCCAGCGCCACTTTCTGGTTCTGCTATGACACAACCGCAAACCTCGCTACTTGTAATCCGGTTGCGGCAACGCCATCTTCAGCTACTGCAGGAAACTCGGCATCGATTTCATACGCGGTCAGTGGGCTGACTGCCGGAACGACCTACTACTTCAAGGCGATGGCCAATAGCGCAGGTACAACCGCCAGCGGCACAATTTTGAATTTCACTACAACTGGCGTTGCTCCTACAACCCCAGCTCCTACTCCGACGCCTACACAGGACCCAGGTCCTGCTATTCCTGCAGAGCCCAAGATCTGTACTCCGAAGACCGAAACCTTGGACTCTGAACTTGGTCTGGTCGGTGTTATCACTCGACTATTCACATCCGCTGCAACATTTGCATCGCAGACCCTTGGATTCCTATTGGAGCCTGTGATGAACAGCTCTGTTGGAAGCGCATTGCTCGCTGCACAGCCAGCACTTGCAAATCCATTGCTGGGCTCGAACACAATGGTTGAAGTTGGACAGACCACTGTGACTCAGATGTTCAAGGCTGCAGCTCCTGCCAAGTCAACCTCGACCCTGGATGCCAGCACCATCGAACTAAGCGCTGGTTCAACCTCGGGTGAGCTGGTTCTGACCAGCAAGACCGGAGAAGACCTTTCTTTGCTTGACGCTCAGTTCAATGACTACACCGCGTCAACTGAGTTCTCGGGCTCAGACTTCAACAACCCACTTACCTGGCAAAAGCTTGGCTACGGTGCAATGTGTTGGAAGCTCGAGCCATTCACTGACGCCGACTACTTCTTCACCTTGCCTTACCCACTGCAGTTGCCAGCTGGTGCTGCGGCGGGAGAGTGGGAGTACTCGAACGTAATCGTGAAGGCCGGTTCGCTAACCGCAAGCTCACCTGAGTATCAGACCGATACGGTCTTTGCTGCACCACAGCCAGGACAGCGCGTGTTCGCCGACATCAATGCCAACGGTATTTTTGACCCGGGTGGCAAGACTGGTGACAAGGCAATCTCACACATTGTGATCTGCGCCAAATTAAAGGGTGCTCCAGCGCCTACCACTCAGGCAACGGCATCGCCAACGGTTTCGCCAACTCCAACGGCAACCCCTACCCCGACCCCAACTTCAACTGCGACGCCGACTCCAACCGGAACCGCAACTCCAACCCCAAGCCCAACTGCTACGGTGACCCCATCGGCTTCGCCAACTGCGACCCCGACTCAGACACCTACCCCTACGGCTACTGCAACTCCGACTCCATCGGTTACACCAACCTTGAAGCCAGAGCCACTGAAGGGTGAGGACTGTGTCTGGCCAGAGCCCACCACAACTCCGAAGATTGCGGAACCAACCCCGATTCCAACCGCTAGCAAGCTACCGATTGTGATCAAGCTGGTTCCGTTCACCCCTTCCCCGACTCCTTCGCCAACAGGAACTGCAACGACTACGCCTTCACCAACGGGCACGGCAACGCCTACCCCGTCTCCGACTGGTACCGCGACACCAACACCGTCTCCAACGGGTACTGCAACCCCGACTCCGTCTCCAACGGGTACTGCAACTCCTACCCCTTCGCCAACCGCGACGGTGACTCCAACCCCATCACCAACTGGCACTGCAAACCCAGTGCCTCCAATCTCATCGGATGACAGCCTGCCCTGTACTCCGAATGCGACCTATGGTGCTGCGTTGTTGGTTTCAAATGGAACTGCAACCACCTGTTTGAGAACCACCTCACTTGCTCTGTTCAACATCGCCTTCGCTCCATTCGAAGCCGAGGAAGAGATTGAGTTTGAGAGCGAAAGTGCTGAAGCTGAAGTGGTTTTGCCAAATGAATTGGCAGACACTGGTTTCGACAATGGACTGCTCGCACTTCTTGCGATGCTGATGGCAGGATTTGGTTACCTAGCCATTCGAGTATCGAGAAGGCGTGACTAAGAAGCTGATTGCAACCCTTGGAGAGCTGCTGCTAATCGCAGCAGCTCTTCTTGGTTTGTATTTGCTCTACCAGGTTTGGTTCTCAAACTTTCATGCTGATTTAGCTGCTACGGAAATAGCTACCGAGATCGAGCGAGAGTTTTCTGATCCGAGTAGCCCTGCCACGGAATCTGCTCCGGTAATTGAATCCACCGTTGATGGCACCTCAGAACCTAAGCGAGCAATCGGGCTTTTATACATCCCCAAACTCAAGTCCGACGTTTGGAAGACCCCGATCATCTCCGATGTCTCGGGACGAGCTCTTTCGATTGGGGTTGGCCACTATCCAATGACGGCGTTGCCTGGAGACCCTGGCAACTTTGCAATTGCAGGACACCGAGCCACCAACGGCGAACCCTTTGCGAGGTTTGAGAGGTTGGCCAAGGGAGACCTTGTCTATGTGCAAACCAAGGCTGGCTTCTTCACCTATGAACTTTTCGAAAATCAAAAGATTCAAGAGCGTGAGGTGTGGGTTTTGGATTCAAACCCCAAGGGTTTAGCCGACGGTGTTGAATCACTGATCACCCTAACCTCCTGTGATCCGCGTTGGAACTCAACCAGGCGTTGGGCTTGGTGGGGGAAGTTAGTTGAGTTCTCAACCGAAAGACCCAAGGAGCTCAATCAATGATTTTCCCCTGGCTCTACAAAGTCCTCCCCGGAAACAAAATTGCGAAGTGGGTTCAACTGCTTCTGCTAATGACAGCCGTGATTGCGGCACTGATGCTGTGGGTGTTCCCGGCTCTAGATGCACAATTCAGCGTTCCGACTGTGGAAAGTTCCGCACCAAATTCAATTTCGATTAGCCTTGAATTGGCGAGAGAAGGAATCACCCTATGACCCTCAGAAAACTGATTGCCACCGCGTTACTTGCTTCGCTGGCAATCTCAACTCCTGCCATTGCCAATAACGGCAAGGGTCCGCAGAACACCCCAGCTGCAGAAAAGACTTCACAGGGCAGCAGCAATAAACCTGAAATTGCACCCACCCCTAACACGGCTGTGGCAGAAAAAGCGCAGGAACAAGCGGTAGCGAAGGCGGAAGAAAAGAAGACTGTCGCCGAAGAGAAGATTGCTGAAGCTGTCGCAGTCAAGGAGGAGGCCAAGGAGGCGGTGGCCGCCCAGAAGGCTGCCGAGCAAGAGGTGAAAAAACTGGAGGAGCAGGTCAAGAGCTCTACCGCGACCCCAGCAATCAAGTCTCAACTAGATCAGGCCAAAGAGCGTGCCGCAGCTGCCGCAGCTGAGGCCAAGGAAAAGAGCAAGGAAGCGGCAGCCAGCTCGAAAGAGGCTGCCTCTGCGAAGACTGCTGCAACCGCGGCAGCGAATGCCGTCAAGGCCTTGAACAAAGTCAAGGGAGCGGCCCCAGGTTGTATCGAGCTAATCGAAACCGGTAAGTCGGCATCCGAGTCCTGCGAGGTTTCTAGATATGTAATTAGGTTCAACGCCGGCGTTGACCCGGACCTGCAGGTTAAGGGCATGAAGGCCATCAAGATCCCGGTGCAGGCAACCCTGAAGGGTGTTTTCTCGGGTGCAGTTGCCGACCTAAACGCTGGCCAGCTCAAGGCCCTTGTTGCCAGCGGAAAGATTCGAAGTGTTGAGCAGGATTATGAGATCAAGCTCGATCCGACCGCTACTGGTGACACTCAACTAAACGCCACCTGGGGCCTAGATCGGATTGACCAGACAGCGCTTCCGCTCTCTGGTAGCTACACAAATCCAAACACCGGTTCTGGAGTTAAGGCGTACATCGTTGACACCGGTGTCTTAACATCTCACGCTGAGTTTTCTGGTCGCATAGCTAGCGGTTTCACTGCCGTTTCAGATGCCAACGGGGTAAACGACTGCAATGGTCACGGCACTCACGTTGCCGGCACTGTTGCTGGCGCTACCTATGGTGTTGCAAAGGCGGCGACAGTAGTTCCTGTTCGAGTCTTGGACTGTGCTGGTTCTGGTTATCTATCGAGCGTCATAGCTGGTCTTGACTGGATCGGTAGCAATCACCCACTTGGCGCACCCGCCGTTGTAAACATGAGTCTCGGTGGTGGCGCAAGCTCTACCCTCGACTCAGCTGTCGAGGCCTTGGTTGCAAAGGGCATGACGGTGGTAGTTGCGGCTGGTAACTCAGCTGCCGATGCCTGCACCTCGTCCCCTGCACGAACCTCAGGAGCACTGACCATTGCCGCCAGCAACAGCACTGATGGCTTTGCATCGTTTTCAAACTTTGGTTCATGCGTTGACTTGATTGCCCCGGGTGTTTCAATCACATCAGCATGGATCGGATCTGCAACCGCAACTGCTCAGATCAGCGGCACTTCGATGGCCTCGCCTCACGTGGCTGGTCTAGTCGCATCGGCCATGACCGGAGGTTACCTCGCACCTAACCAGGTGGAGTTCGTGATTGAATCCGGTGCCGCCAGCTCGGCTATCTCAGCAGCCCCTGTAGGGACTGCAAACCTTTTGGCACAGGTGGTGGCTCTGGCTCCAGCTGTGCCAAAGCCCGAGGTTCCAACCGAGTCCGCAACTGTCCCAGTTGCTCCGGTTCTGACCGACGCTGCCTTTTCAAAGAACACCGCGAGAATCAACTGGACCATCTCACCTGATGGCGGCTCACCACTTCTTTCACACAGCGTGAGGGTTTGGGAGCGAGGTCAGCTGGTTCGCAAGGTCGATGTTGCAGCCAACGTCTCAACCGCAAGACTCACTGGTTTGAAGTGGGGCGTGAGCTACACCTTCACCGTTGTCGCTACCAACGCAATCGGAACCAGTGCTGACTCTGCTGTGACGACGGCCTATACCCCTAAGAGGTAGTGAGAAAGCCCCTGAAGGGACATGCTGATCCTCACGCAACTACATCACGTAGCTTGAAAAGGGGTGAGTGGCAAGTGGCTGTCTGGTTAGACGGTTGGGTCTGCGATACCAACGTAGACGGTCTCAAGGTACTCTTCGATACCCTCTTGTGAGCCCTCGCGGCCAAGACCTGACTGCTTGACGCCACCAAATGGACCTGCAGGGTTTGAGACCAATCCGGTGTTCAGGCCAAACATTCCAACTTCGAGGCTCTCGGCTAGGCGCAGTCCTCGGTTTAGGTCCTTGGTGAAGGCATAGGCGACCAGTCCGTACTCGGTGTTATTTGCCATCTTTACCGCTTCGGCCTCAGTCTTGAAGGTGCAGATAGGTGCCACTGGACCAAAGATCTCGTTCTGCAAAATGTCACAGCTCTCTGGGACCGAGACCAGCACTGTTGGTGGGTAGAAGTAGCCCTCACCGGACGGGATCTCACCACCGAGTAGTACTTTGGCACCCTTGTCTTTGGCATCCTGAACCAGGGCGTGAACACCTAGACGAGCACGCTCCTCGATTAGCGGACCAATGTTGGAGCCCCCCTCAAGACCACGGCCAACCTTGAGGGAGGCCATACGCTGGCTGAGTTTCTGACCAAACTCATCTGCAACGCTCTCGTGAACGATGAATCGGTTTGCTGCCGTGCAGGCCTCACCCATGTTGCGAAGTTTCGCCAGCATCGCGCCTTCAACAGCCTTGTCAATATCGGCATCCTCAAATACCAAGAACGGGGCATTGCCACCAAGCTCCATTGAAACGCGCAGTACCTGGTGTGCGGAGTCTGCAATTAGCTTGCGACCAACAGGGGTAGAGCCAGTGAACGAAAGTTTTCTGAGTCGGTCGTCTTTGATAAGCGGACCGGTGACCTCTTGAGGGTTAGTGGTGGTAATCACGTTCAGCACACCCTTTGGAAGCCCCAGATCCTCCAGCACCTTGGCAAATAGTTGCGAAGTGAGTGGAGTGAGCGCTGCCGGCTTCAGAACCATGGTGCAGCCAGCGGCAATTGCCGGTGCAATCTTTCTGGTTGCCATCGCAAGCGGAAAGTTCCAAGGGGTAATCAAAAGTGCAGGACCGACCGGCTTCTTTAGGACCATTAGGCGGTTCTTGCCATCCGGGGCGGTTGAGTAGCGGCCGTAAATTCTTGGCGCCTCTTCGGAGAACCAACGTAGGAACTCGGCTCCGTAGGCAACCTCGCCCTTGGCTTCGGCAAATGGTTTACCCATCTCCATCGACATCAACATGGCAAAGTCATCCGCCATTGCGGTCACTTTTTCAAAGGCTGCGCGCAGTAGCTCCGCTCTTACGCGAGGAGCTGTCTTGGCCCAGTCTGACTGCGCTTCGTGAGCGGCCGCAAGGGCTGCTTGACCATCTTCATAGGAGGCGTCAGAGATGGTCTTTAGGACCTTGCCAGTTGCAGGATCGGTGACATCTAGAGTCTTACCGCTTGATGACTCTCGCCACACACCACCAACAAAGACACCGGTTGGAACAAGGTCAAGAACACGTTTTTCATCTGCGGGGGTAAACACTTACGACTCCTTCGTCTTACTACCATCTTGCCATCTCAACCGAAGTGCATTGGCCACCACCGAGACCGAGGAGAAGGCCATCGCAGCCCCAGCAAGCATCGGATTTAGTAGCCCCATCGCGGCCACCGGGATCAGCAAAACGTTGTAGCCAAAGGCCCAGCCGAGGTTCTGGAAGATGTTTCGATGGGTGCGCTTGGCAAGCTTTAGAGCAAATGGAATTGCGGCGGGGGAGTCATCCAAAATCGTGATTGAGCTGGCTGCTTGAGCAGCGTGTGCTCCAGAACCCATGGCAATCGACGCTCTCGCAGCACTGAGTGCTGCGACATCGTTGATGCCATCGCCAATCATCACGCTGTCTGAGGTCCGTTTCACGACCTCAAGCTTTTCCTCTGGGCTGACACCGCCTTGGAACTTTGTTATGCCAAGCTCCTTCGCAACTGCTTCCACTCTTCTAGGAGCATCTCCAGAGAGCAGCATGCTTTCAAAACCAAGCGCAGTGAGATCGGCAATAACCTCCTTGGCACCTGGCCTGAGTTCATCGCTGAGTTCAATTAGGCCGTGGGCCCATCCCTCCCAAGAGACCACGACCAAAGTGTTTGGGCCAGCTAGGGCCAGTGCCTCATCAAGTTCGGTTTGGTTTTCATACTGCTGCGGTTTGCCAACATGGACTTCAATTCCATCCACCTCTCCAACCAACCCAACGCCAGCAACCTCCTTGACACCAGACGCGGCCTTAGCGCTAGAGAGCTTCGAAATTGCCTTCGCGACTGGGTGCTTGGACCCCGCCTCGACTGCTGCGGCATAAGCCAGCATGGTTGCGGCACCGACACCTCCAAGACCCCTCGAGTTCACAACCCTGAGTTCACCATCGGTGAGGGTTCCGGTCTTATCGAAGACGACGGTCGTGGTTTTAGCCAGATCCCGCAGGGTGTCTGGATTGCGAATCACTACCGACCGCTTAGCTCCAACCGATGTGGCAACTACCAAGCTCATTGGCACTGCAATTCCCAAGGCACAGGGGCAGGCAATTACCAAAACTGCAACAGCAGCCTCGAAGCCCTTGGTCCAATCCCCAATAAGCCCCCAGACAACAAATGTTGCAGTTGCAATAACGATTACCGCTGGCACAAACACAGCCGAGATGCGATCCGTCAAAGATGCCAGCTTGGTCTTCTGGCTGGTTGCCTCACGAACTAAATCGGCAATCTGACTAAGTCTTGAGGTTGAACTGGTGGATTGGGCCAGAACTCGAATCTCACCCGAGAGTGAGGTGGTGCCGGCAGTGACTAGAGCACCCGCTACCAACTCGACCGGTAGCGATTCTCCGGTCAGGGTTGAGGTGTCTAGGGTGGCGTTTGGGCTTTGCAAGATTCCATCCACTGGCACTCGCTCACCGGCTGCCACCAAAACCAAGTCGCCCTTTTTGATTGCAGATGTGTCGATCTCGACTCGCACGCCATCGCGCTCAACGATTGCCTTTTGGGGGATGGCGCTGAGTAGTGCTCGCACCGAGTCGGTAGCACTTCGTCTGGCTCGGACTTCGATGTAGCGACCGATCAGCACCACGGTGGGGACCACGGCTGCGACCTCAAAATAGGTGTGGTGCATGCCCGAGAAAATCAGATAGACCGAGTATGCATAGGCGACTGTTGACCCAAGCGAAACCAGGGTGTCCATCGTGCTACTGAGATGACGTAAGTTTTTGATTGCAGCGATGTGAAATGGTGCCGCAACATAAAAGAACACTGGCGTTGAAAGAGCAAAAACCAACCAGTGCACGTCAGGGAAACTCAACTGCGGGATCATGGCATAAGCCATGGCCAGTGCTGATAGCACCGATCCGATCCAAAGCTTGGGCTTCAGAGCTTGGAGTTCAGGCTTGCCCTCACCAACTTTGTAACCGGCATCCTCAACTGCCCTTTTGACCAAGTCGAGATCGACTGCAGACTCAAATTGAAGATGCGCCTTTTCGGTCGCAAAGTCAACGTAGGCGCTGACTCCGGGAACCTTGTTCAGGCTCTTTTCAACCCTTCTCGCGCATGCCGTACAAGTCATGCCCTCGATCTCGAGCTCGGTCAGGTTGTTAGGCATTTAGGGTTGCGAAGCCAGTTGCCTTGTAGCCAGCTTCGGCTACTGCATCGGAAAGCTGTTCGTTGCTAACGCCATCAACCTCGACCTCGGCCTTGCCAGCAGCGTGGTCAACACTTACTGCTCCTACACCGGCAAGGGCGGTTAGCTCCTTGGTGATGCTCATTGCGCAGTGGCCACAGGTCATGCCCTCGATCTGAATTTCTACTTTTGCCATTTCTAGCCCTTTCTTTTAGTTGAAGAGATTTGCAATTTGGCCCCATCGATCACGATTGATCGAGTACCAAACCCAAGTGCCTCGGCGCTCGCGGGATATCAACCCGACGTCCGAGAGCTTCTTTAGGTGGTGACTGACTGTTGGCTGGGTCAAAGCCAATGGCCCAGTTAGATCGCAGACGCAGGACTCTTGCTTCTCCGCTTGGGCGATCATGGCAAGAAGCTGCAATCTAGTCGGGTCAGCGACAGCCTTTAGAAGCTCGGCAATGCTCTCAGCACTGGTTCGAGCCAACGGTTCTGCGCCTGGTGCGGGAGCGCACTCCAGAAGCTGAAGTGGAATCTTGGTCACCAATTGTTCACCTAACCCTTATAGACAGTCATCTATGTAGACATAGATACTTGTCTATGTTCAACACTAACCCAGGATTGAAATTCCATGTTCGCTGTTCGCCCACTCTTTGCTGAGTATTTGGGCACTGCACTTATCGTCACTACGGTTTTGGGCGCCGGTCACATGGTTGTGAATCTAGATGCTCCCGCCGCACTTGGTCTATTGATGATTGCGGTCTGTGTGGGCTCCGTCTTGTTTGGGCTTATTTCTGCCCTTGCTCCGCTCTCCGGAGCTCACTTCAACCCGCTGGTCTCGTTGGCTTTTCTCATCAGACGCGAACTTGATGCTCCCAGGTTCTTTGGATACGCAATCGCTCAAGTGTTGGGGGCACTAAGCGGTGCTGCCCTGGCGAACCTGATGTTCGATAGGCCAGCTTTTGTCATTAGCTCGGTTGACCGGCTCGGCACTGGGGTTTTCCTCGGCGAAGTGATCGCCACCTTCGGGTTGGTGCTATTGATCCTTTTGCTGGTTGACCAAAAGCCAAACCTAATTCCAGCGGCGGTCGCACTGTGGATTGTCGCTGGGCACATCTTCACCTCCTCAACCTCCTTTGCAAATCCAGCTGTGAGCTTGGGTCGCATGCTCTCCGACGCCCCCAGCTCAATCTCCCCAGCCTCAATGCCCAGTTACCTACTAGCCCAAGTTGTGGGCTTGGGATTGGCACTAGTTGTTTCAACCATCACCAAGAAGAAAGAAGAAAATGTCTAACCCAATCGCATCCGTAATGTTTGTCTGTGTTCACAACGCGGGAAGAAGCCAGATGGCTCAGGGCTTCTTGCAGCACCTGGCGGGCGATCGCATCGAGGTGCGCTCCTCCGGCACCATGCCTGGCAACCAGGTGAACCCCTCAGCCGTTGAGGCAATGGCCGAACTTGGTATCGACATCTCGGCAGCCAAGCCAAAGGTATTGACCGATGAGGATGTGCTGGCATCAGATTACGTGATCACGATGGGCTGTGGCGATGCCTGCCCGTTCTACCCAGGCAAGACCTATCTCGACTGGAAGCTGCAGGATCCAGCCGGCAAGGGCGTTGCGGATGTTCGTCCAATTCGCGACGAAATCAAGGTTTTGGTGGAAAACCTAATCGCTGAAATTGATGCAAAAAATAACTCATTGACAAACTAGTTAGGTTTACCTAACCTATTCAGAGCAGAGGGGCGACCCTCTGCTCTTTTTAGTTAGGAAGCAATTGAAGAAATCACTTGGAGCCGCCATCGCACTGATGGCAGCCGTATCTTTGGCAGGTTGTGCGCCTGCCGCCGAACCTACTGAGTCGGCCTCAGAGACCACTCAAGCTGAGCCGCTGGTGGTCTATGCCGGTCGCAGCGAAGAGCTGGTCCAGCCGCTGCTAGATCAGTTCACCGCGGACACCGGTATTGAGGTTGAGGTTCGCTATGCCGGAAGTGCCGAGCTAGCCGCTCAGATTTTGGAAGAGGGAGCTAATTCCCCCGCTGATGTCTTTTTTGCTCAGGATGCCGGAGCGCTGGGTGCTGTCTCAAAGGCGGGATTACTGAAGACTCTTGACCAAAGCATCCGCGATCTGGTTCCTGCTCAGTTTGGGGCAAGCGATGGTAGTTGGGTTGGAGTATCGGGTCGCGTTCGAGTGCTCAGTTACAACCCAGCCAAAGTAACCGAACTGCCAACCTCTGTTTTTGATCTGGCCAAGCCGGAATATCAGGGCCGAGTTGGAATCGCTCCAACCAATGCTTCCTTCCAGGCCTTTGTGACCGCTATGCGCGTGATCGAGGGTGATGCGAAGACTCTGTCGTGGCTTGAGGCCATGAAGACCAATGGCGTTGTCTACGAGAAAAACAGCGCGATTTTGGATGCAGTCGAGGCTGGTGAGGTCGACATGGGTCTGATCAACCACTACTACTGGTATGCCAAGGCCAAGGAGGTTGGTGCCGAGAACATGACTTCAAAGATCGCTCAGTTTGCCGCCAACGACATCGGAAACCTAAAGAACGTCGCAGGTGTAGGCATCCTCAGTGATAACCCAAGTGCCAAGGTGTTCGTGGAGTACCTACTATCCCAAAAGGGTCAGCAGTACTTTGTTGAGCAAACCAACGAATATCCGCTAGTTGCTGGAGTCGAACCTGTTGCCGGATTGATTCCACTGAGCGACATCCCAGCTCCAGATTTTGACCTGAATGACCTAGATTCTCTTGAAAAGACCCTAGAGCTCATCAGGCAAGCTGGGCTAATCTAGCCAGATAATGCGTAAACCCCCAGTCCTTGTTGTGGTGCTGGGGGTTTTCGCTTCCCTCGCGGCCTTGCTGCCGCTTGGCTATTTGCTGCTTCGCTTAGGGCAGGGTTTTGATAAGGCGGTTGACGAGCTATCAAGACCTAGAACCCTCGAGCTACTGGGGAACACGATCGTTTTGGTGGTCAGTGTTACTTTCACCGCACTAGTGATTGGTTTCCTGCAGGCTTGGCTGGTTACTAGAACGAACCTGAAGGCAGCCGCATCTTTCGCTGTTTTGGCAACTCTCCCACTAGCCATTCCAAGCTATGTGATGGCGTTTGCCTTTACAGCAACGTTCTCAGGCTTCAGCGGATTCTTTGCCGCCTGGCTGGTCCTCTCGCTGGCAACTTCTCCCTATGTATTTATTGCCGTGTCTGCCGCTCTGGTGAGGACCGATGTTGCCGCTGAAGAGGTGGCACGAAGTCTTGGGCTATCGAAATTACAGGTGCTGCTCAGGGTCACCTGGCCTCAGGTCAGGCCGGCAGCTACTGCCTCTTCACTGCTTGTTGCGCTTTACACCTTGAGTGAGTTCGGTGCCATCTCAATCCTGCGTTTTGATACCTTCACTCGTGCCATTTACAACGCCTATCGCCTCAGCTTTGATCGCACCTCAGCAGCTGCCTTGGCCCTGGTTCTAATTGCCCTGACTTTGATTGTGATCTGGTTTGAGCGTCGCTATCGCGGCGATTACCTGCCTCAGCGCACAGCCATGCAAAAACCCAGTCGAATTTCACTGGGCAAGACTCAGCCAATAGCTGTAATTGCGCTGACATCTGCAGCCATCATCGGAGTCGGCATTCCGCTCTACTCGCTTATGAATTGGAGCATTATCGGATCCTCGACCGCAGACTTGGGCGAGATTGCCGAGGCGCTATTGGGTTCGGCCCTGGTGGCCTTTGGATCTGGTTTTCTTGTTAGCTTGGTCGCCTTGGCAGTGGTTATCTGGGTGGTTAGATTCCCATCGAGGTTTTCACGAGGCATTGAGTTTTCGATCTGGGCAACTCACGCATTACCTGCGATTGTCGTCGCGCTCGCCTTGGTTTTCGTTGGGGCTAACCTCTTGCCAGGGATTTATCAAACCGTGTGGATGTTGATATTCGCCTATCTGATTCTCTTTTTACCAAACGCCCTCAGCGCCATCTCCACCCCAATCGCTCAGGTTCCCAGAACCTTGGAGCAGGTTGCTAACTCGCTCGGGGTGAAGGGAAACCGGACGCTTTATAAGGTCGTGCTACCCATGGCCACACCGGGGATTATTGCTGGCGCGGCCCTAGTTTCTCTGACGGTGCTGAAGGAACTCCCAGCAACACTGCTTCTTCGTCCAACCGAATTGCACACGCTGGCCATCAGGTTGTGGAGCGCAACCGAGGAGCTGCAGTTTGCTCAAGCCGCCCCTTACGCACTGCTTCTGGTAGTGCTGGCTGGAATTCCTGCCTTAGCCTTAAATGCCCAGGCCAGAAAAGCGGTAGCGCAGGTGAGTAACTGATGTTGAAGATCTCGAACCTCGCCATCTCCTATGGCGAGAAAAGCGTGCTCAGTGATCTGTCGCTGCACGCCGCTCGAGGAGAGCTAACTGCGATTCTGGGAGCGTCGGGAGCCGGCAAATCCACACTGCTTCGACTGATTGCCGGTTTTGAGAGACCCACCTCGGGTGAGATTTGGCTTGATGACACACAGATTGCCGGTGATCAGGTTTTTGTCGCCCCTGAGCACCGTGGAATAGGCATTGTGCCTCAGGACAGTGCTCTCTTTTCTCACCTCAGCGTTGCAGACAACATCGGATTTGGTCTGCCAAAGTCAGCCCAGCGAGCTGCTCGAATTCAAGAGCTTTTAAAACTGGTTGGACTTGAGGAGCTTGCTAACCGCAAGCCAGCATCACTTTCTGGTGGGCAACAACAGCGAGTTGCACTGGCTCGAGCACTAGCACCAAAGCCCAAACTAATTCTGCTAGATGAACCTTTTAGTGCCCTGGATCAAGAGCTCAGAGCGCGACTACGTGATGATGTGAAACGAGTTCTCAAAGCGGAGAATGCAACCGCAATTCTGGTCACTCACGATCAGGAAGAAGCGCTCTCATTGGCCGAGAAGGTAGCGGTGCTCAGAGATGGCCGGATCATTCAGGCAGGTGCTCCAACTGAGATCTACAACGCACCCGCTGACCTTGGCATCGCAACTTTCTTGGGCGACTCAGTGTTGGTTGACGGAGTGGTGGTTGGCGACAAGATCGAGACCGACCTAGGCAAACTCTCTGCTTTGAACTCAATCACCGAGGGTGAGCGCGGGGTAGTGGCAATTCGATCTGAGAACTTCTACCTGCAACCCAATCCAGCCGGGGACTCCGAGGTGGTGGGCAGGGTGTTCTTTGGTCATGATGCCGTGGTTGAAGTTCAGACGCCGAAGCTAAAGATCAGAGCCAGATCAAATGGACCCTTTGCACCAGAGGTCGGGATGCGAGTAACGGTCTGGGTGCGCGGTGCGGTTAACTTCTATCCCAGCAATTCATAGGGCATTTACCCACTCATCTCCAACTGGTAACGCCCAGTTTCTAGGTTCATCGAGTGAGCCTGAGAGTAGCGATAGTCACCGAGAGCTTCTTGCCGCAAATCAATGGCGTCACCAACTCAGTGGTCAGGGTTTTGGAAACCCTGAAAGCCAGGGAGCATGAGGCGCTGGTCATCGCACCCACTGCCCCAACCTCCAGACATTTAGGTTTTCCGGTTCACCAGAGCCCAAATTTGCCACTCTTGCAGTTCGCGGTTGGAGTGCCATCACCATCGATTTCTAGGGAGCTCGATGAGTTTCAACCAGACGTTGTTCACGTGGCCGCACCATTTCTTCTTGGTGCCCAGGCACTGGGCTGGGCAAAGCGAAATGGAGTTCCATCGGTAGCGATCTACCAAACCGATGTTGCCGGTTACCTGGAGCGCTACAACCTCAGCTTTGCTAAACCGGTTATGGAGCGACTCACCGCTGCGATTCACTCATTAGCGACTTTGAACCTCGCTCCCACAAAGTTATCTGCGGACTATCTCAAGCGGCTTGGAATCCCGAGAGTCGGTGTTTGGGGTAGAGGCGTGGACCTAGACCTTTTTACTCCGCAGAACAAAGACTTGGCCGAAGCAAAGGCGCTTCGGGCAAGGCTAGGTGACAAACCAGTCATCGGCTTTGTCGGTCGCTTAGCCCAGGAAAAACAGGTGCACCGAATGGCAGAGCTCTTTAGCCTGGACTGCAATTTCTTGATCGTTGGTGACGGTCCAGAGCGAGTCCGGCTCGAGAGTGAGCTTGGCCATCGAACTGAGTTTGTGGGTGCCAAGACCGGACTGGAACTGGCTGCCCACTATGCAGCGATGGATATCTTTGTTCACTTCGGAACCGAAGAAACCTTTGGCCAAACCATTCAAGAAGCCATGGCCTCGGGAGTGCCGGTGGTTGCTCCAAACCGCGGTGGCACGGCAACTTTGGTAAAGGATCAGCAGACCGGTTTCTTGGTCGATCCATTTGCACCCGGCTCCTACGAAATTGCAGTGGTCCAACTGTTAGACCCAAAACTAAGAAATCGATTTGGACTCTCAGCAAGGTCGGAGGTGCAGGGCCGAAACTGGGAGGCCAACAACGCTAAACTTCTCGGGTATTACGACTTAGCGCGAGCGCTAGCTGGCACCCCCGAAGTGGAGCAAATTGAACTGGCTTGACGCGCAAGAAATCATCAATGCCTTTGGTGATTATGTTGCGGTAGCGGTGATGGTCATCATCTTCTTCGAAACAGCTTTCATCCTGACTTCTTTTCTGCCTGGCGACTCACTTTTGTTTCTAACTGGCTTGGCACTCGCCACCTCAACCGCCTGGCTTCCAGACTGGATCGGTTTTATTTTGATTTGGTTGGCTGCCTTCTTGGGCACTCAAACCGGCTACTGGGTTGGCTACAAAATTGGACCGCCACTGTTTGAGGGAAACCGCAACTTCATTCTCAATGAGAGGGTGTTGGCAAAGACCCACGAGTTCTTTGAGCGCTATGGCACCAGGGCGATCGTTCTGGCTAGGTTTGTGCCAATCCTTCGAGCTCTGATTCCAATGCTTGCCGGCATCTCCAAGATGGACACCAAGCGCTTCACCAAGTTGAACTTTGTCGGAGCCACACTGTGGATCGCGGTTTTTATGTTCCCTGGTTATCTTCTGGGTAACGTGCCATTGGTGAAGGAGAACTTAGAGACGACAGTGCTTCTGATAGTGATCTTCACTTCGCTACTGCTACCGGTCGAAATCCTTCGCGATCGCATCGCCAAGTACTTCAAAAGGCGCTAGTCAACTCCAGCCGCTCGCTGGGTTTTAGAACAGTGAGAGTTTGGTGTTTTGGCTCTAGGCCATCGCCCGATGTGACCCCGCGAAGCTTGCGGCCAAAGAACGGCACCACATCTCGCTTCACCCAGCGCAGCGTTTCCAACAGTCCTCGCGAGATGGCTGGTAATTCGTGATCTGGGATCTCGTGGTAGCGATAGGAAAGATCTAGTAGCTCCGCTGCTCGGTTGGCAATTTTGATGTGACCGTGACCTGAGAAGTGCACCATGTCCTCAGCCCAGTAGATCAACTCCTCAAAACTTTGAATCCCGTGCACATCTAGGACCGGGATTTCAAACTCCCCAGCCACCTCGGCAATCATGTCGCTGAATCGTTGGGCTGAAGCCAGAAGAGGTCGAAACACCCGTAGGTGTCTTGGGTTGATTGTGTTTGCAACAACGACATCGCAGCCAGCGGCTAGGAGCTCCAGGATTCCAGTTCTAAAAATGCCCCTGAGTTCATCAAGTGATGCTCCGGAGAGAAAGTTGTTGTTGCCCGCCATGACTGTTACGAGATCTGGCTGCAATCGAAGAGCACGATAAACCTGCTGTTGCATGATGGTCTCTAGTTTTGAACCGCGTAGCGCTAAGTTCGCATAGTGAAATTCATACCCGTGGTTTTGAGCCTCTTGAGCCATTATGTTGGCTAGCCGATCAGTCCAACCGTTCTCATGTCTTTGGTGATTGAAGGTGAAGTCACCAAGGCCTTCGGAGAGGGAATCTCCGATTGCTACGTAGGAGCGATATGGCTTACCGATCACGTTGCAATCAAATGAGTCCAGCGCAAACTTGGGTGGATGCTTCGGCAACGTGTTGTGAACGAGTGGGTAAACAAGAATGGTTGCAATTGCTAACCCCGAGCGCATCAGGTTTTACACTTGGTCAAATGCAAACTGGCTCAAAACTTCTAGCAATCGCAGCACTGATCGCACTACCCCTAGCAGGTTGTTCGGCTCCGGTTCTCACCCCAACCCCAACGGCAACTCAGACTGTAGAGCCTGAGCCAGAACCAGTATTCATTCCAGCCCCACTTACCGGTGTGCTCTATGCCGAGGAAGACGCCGCTCATCTTGCACTCCCTGCAGTTCTCGGCAAGGTTGACAACACCTGGGGCGGTCGACCACAGCTTGCGCTAAACGATGCAGACCTTGTCTACATGACCCGGGTCGAAGGCGGCATGACCCGCATGCTGCCGGTTTGGCACTCCAGAGTGCCAGAGGCGATTGGGCCAATTCGCTCAGTGCGCCCGGTTGATGCAGCCATCATCGATCCATTCAACGGAATCTTTGTCTACTCCGGAGGTCAGGCACCGTTCAAGCGTGCGGCCAAGGAGACCGAACTCGTAATGAGCGATGAGGACACCGAGCAGTCAAACGACACCTACTACCGTGAAAAGTCTCGCTCGGCTCCATGGAACTTAATGTTCCGCGCTCAGAAGTTGCAGCAGAACTACAAAGACATGCCAGCTCCAACTCCAGGGTTTGAGTTTGATGCCGCACCAAGCGCTGTTGCACTTGGAACTGTTGCCACCGGCATGACCATCAAGTACCCCGGGACCATTTCCACCTGGGAGGGCGGCTCTGCAGCTTTCCCTTGGGCGGCATCTTCTGAGCCAGCTTGGCTTCACACCTTGGACAAAGAGGAGCACTACCAAGAAGGTGGTGACCGAGTGGTAACCAAGAACGTGGTTGTGCTAGAGGTTGTTCACGACAACAGCTTTATTGATCCAAAGTATGGAGCGATTCCAAAAGCCAAGTTGATAGACAACACCGGAGTCGCCCACATCTTCACCGATGGCTACTACCTCAAGGCCACCTGGTCTAAAGCAGGATCGGCAGATCCAATCCTGCTTAAGACCGAAGACGGCCAGCCCATCAAGCTTGCGATTGGCAATACCTGGATCGAGATGATGGACACCGCCAAGTCAAAGCTCACCATCGTCGCTCCAAAGCCTGAGCCAGCAACCTCATCTGACGAGTAGCTGTCCCCTAAACAGACAGGGCCTGAGAGTTTTCTCAGGCCCTTGTTCTTATTTACGCTAAGACTTGTGAACTCGGCCATAACTCTGAAGCGCCTACTGACCAGCTTGATTGCAGGCCTTGTCGCATCTGTTGTCCTTAGTTCAACGGCTCATGGCGCGGCGTTCGATCCAGATCGCATCTCCAAGACACCGGGAGACATCACAATCCAGATTTCTGAGCCCGGCACCGTTCAGAACCACTCCAAGCTGGCAATTCAGCCACCCGCGCCAGATGAAAATCTAAATCGAGATCCTTGGCGCTGGTGTGAGTCCCTCGACGACCCAGTGTGCGATTTTGGAGATAAGTCGCTCGACATCATCGGCACCATGATCATGCCCGTCTGTGACTCTTTGACGGTTGAAAACTGCGTTGAGTCCTTTTCGGTGGCAATTTCTGGGTCGAATTACGTTGGACAGTTCGACCGTGAAGCTGAGGGCGGTATCAAGTGGCCTGCAGATCCCGATTTGAACTTCTTCAAGGCCGGCTCGCCCCTTCTATTTCGGGTACCGGGGGCAATTCACGGAGGTGGGACTGATCAGTACGCGGTAATTGCAATGGCTGCCACCAAATTTGACTTCGATAGCCAGAAGTTCCAGTCGAGGAATCTGTCGATTTCTGTGGTTCCGTATACCGAAGTGATTGACCCGCGATACGATCCGGCCAGCATCGGTTCGGGTGATAACAACTCATGTGTATTTGTTGAAACGAGCGTCTGCGGTATCAGGGAGGATTTTGCCCCGAACTCGGTGGTTTCTGTCAAAGTCAGGGCGCCGAAGGAAATATCAGGTTGGTTTATGGGGCGACTCAAGGACCCAACTGTGGCAATTTCGGAATTGACCCAGACAAATAACATCTTGGCCATTTCGGCGAACCCAGCGGAGGTCGCGAGGTTTGCAATTCTGCGACCAGAGGGAAGTCTGAGCCTGGAGGATCGACGGGCTATGGGGAACGTTGGCAGTTGGGGATCACTTGGTGGGATTGCCTACGGGACCGAGGCCAACCAGGAATCGGTTTTTGGGATGCTTGACTACTACCGAGCAGAGGCCAAAGACACAGCAGCCGGAATAAATACTTTGTGGAGCGTAGGCACAATTCAAGCTCCGAATGAAGGCTGCCTGGCGGATAAATCCAAGGTATTGGGCATTGTCTCCACAAATGCAATGATTTACAACGGAGGGACTCCCAGCTACGACAACGGCTATTTGAGCTACAAGGTCGGGGGCCTCCATTTTCAACCAGATGGCAAGACCGAAGTGCTTGGAACGTACGACCTCATCATGAGATCAGAAACTGCGCGATGCCTCTATGGATTCTCAAAGGCTCCAGTGTCTGCAACGGTTCAGGTGGTCGGAACTGCGGGAGAAGAAAAGGTCGCAACCACGGTTGTGAGTGAACGTGACGGCTGGCTAAAGCTTGCTGCATATGGCTTCACATTCTCGGAGAAGGAAGTCCGCGTTACTTTGACCCAGGCTCCTCAGCCCAAGAGGGTGAGCGCAAACCTATCGAAGTTCACTGGTAAGGCAACCAAGCTAAACGCGTCGCAACGTGCTGCCATCGAATCAATAATTTCTCAGACCGAGGCCAACTCGATCGCATCTTGCACCGCATACTTCGTCAAGGCAGCCGACAAGAAGCTTGCTGAAACCAGAGCAAAGGCGGCGTGTGCATATGCACAGGGTCTGAACCCAAAACTGAAGTTCACCTCCACCGCGAAGCAGACCAGGACGAAGAGTCTTGATGGACGAGTCACCGTGGTTTCAAATTGAAGAAACTAGTTCCCTGGCTCCTCGGGCTGACTCTTGCTCTCAGTCCTGTGACTGCTGTTGCCGAGGATGAACAATGGCCGCTCCCCAACGAATTTGAGCGAGGGCACCATTCGATAGTGATTGAAGACACGGTTGATTTCGGTCAGCTCTTCTCTTCACTCACGGTGTTCGACGAGTCCACATGAAAGCAGCTGAGTTCCGATTCCTTGGATGACTTGAATTGCTCAGGTGCGAAGATGATGAGGTTCAATGCGAACTTTGCTAACTGTGAGCGTGCTAATCAGTTCGACTGCGTTGAACAGCTTTCTATCAAAACCAACTCAGGTTCTGCCGTTGCAGAATTTGATCGCTACGTCTACTCAGAGCACCCAAACGCATTCAATGGAGACGGCAGGATACTGCCGGTTGAAATTGGGCAACCATCGGTTTGGCGAATCCCTGGGGCACCCCATGCCGCGGGCGATCTCTATCTGCTCGTTGGTGGTCAACAGGGCTACATCCGATCTGGTCAGCTAATTGACGTCAAGATAAACGTTCAGCTGATCCCAGTCTCAGAACTCGAAGGCATTTGGGACGGCGTCATCGATGCCAATGGTTTCGGTGTCATCTCACAATGTGTCGAGAAAAAGTTGGACAACGGTAAGACCGAGATCGTGGGGTGTGGTGGAGGCGCTCAAGACTTCGGCAGATTCAGGTGCGCAATTTGGGAACAGGATGGCACTTGTTTGCTCAAGAAAGCGCATCGTCTTGACGGCGAAATCTCCGTATCACTCAGGCTGGCAAATGAGCCGACAGGATGGCTCCATGGACGCATCGAAGATCCGATTGTCAAAACACAGGAGGCCGCTGGGATCAGCACAATTACCGTGACGGCTAAACCGGTTAAAGTTCCGACTCTCTATCACGGCGGCTATTTTGGGCAGCTCCCTGCAGACCTCCAGGAATACTGGGATGACTGCATGGAAAAGCGCGATTGCAACATCTCAACGAGAATCGCAAACTCTGCACCTGAGAGTCAGTCTGGTGCCAATCGAAACGTTCAGTCTTACCTATACCCATTTGGAAGCAGGGCGCTCAAGGCCGTAACTACCTTTGCCAAGCACGTCGCAGAGACCCCGGTTGCAGCTCCAACCTCGTGGGGCTTCAGAACCCTAGATTTGGTCAAGAATTCAGCTCTGACCCCCTGTGTCTCCAAGTTCAACGGAACTCTTGGCGTCGTGACAACAAACGCAACCGCTTACTCCGAGGGCCCACCAGAGCTCAGAAACGGATCACTTCGCTATTCGGTTGCCGGACTGCATCACGGGACTGATGGCAAGTCGCTGAACCTGGGCACATACGACCTTTTGATGCGGTCCGACTTCGCACGCTGCGTTTACGGATTCAGTAGCGCTCCTCTGCAAGCGTCAGTCTCAGTGCTAACCGTTGCAGGCGAGAGTGTCGTGGCAACGACTCAAGTATCGGAGCGTGATGGCTGGCTAAAGCTCGCCGCCTATGGCTTCACCTTCTCGGAAAAAGAAGTCCGCGTTACTTTGACCCAGGCCCCACAACCCAGGAAGGTCAGCGCAAACCTAGCTAAGTTCAGTGGCAAGGTTACAAAGCTCAGCTCATCGCAACGTTCAGCCATCGAATCCCTCATGTCACAAACCGAGGCAAACTCTGTTGCCAACTGCACCGCCTACTTCGTCAAGGCAGCCGACAAGAAGATTGCCGAGGCTAGAGCAAAGGCGGCCTGTACCTATGCTCAGAGTTTGAACCCAAAGCTGAAATTCACCTCCACTGCAAAGCAGACGAAAACTGCTAGCTTGAATGGCAGGGT
>JACCDG010207868.1_pt1 | contig 34124 bp, 52 predicted proteins | sample 7442471 | NCBI WGS metagenome assembly JACCDG01 (sample SAMN15323444, study PRJNA562643) | freshwater metagenome | isolation source: river surface water | place: USA:Blue River Watershed | collected 2017-08-17 | reverse complement strand
CGGCGGACGGTTCGGCGCAGGCGAGCGTCCACTCGTCCATGCGGTCGGGGACGTCGCCCCAGGTCAGGTCGTCGGCGGGTGCGGCCATCCTTGCCTCCTGTGGCCGTCATTCTACCGTGCCGGCCGGCACGGCGCAAAGAGAGAGCCCGGTCTTGCGACCGGGCTCCCCCCTTAGCACAGCGATACCCGCACGCGGCCTGATGACGGTATTGTATCACCCCTCGCAGGCGCTGCAACTGGTCAGGTCGTGGACCAGCTCCTGCGCCGCCGACACGTTCTTCTGGTAGTATATCGACTTCACCCCCAGCTCCCAGGCCGTGAGGTACACCTTGTTGACCTGCTTGAGGTCGGCCTTGGGGTCGATCAGCAGGTTCATCGACTGGCCCTGGCAGACGTACGGCATGCGGGCCGCCGCCTGCTGGACCTGGGCCATCGGCGAGATCTCGCGGTGCGTCTTGAACACCGCCTTCTCGTGCGGCGTCAGGCAGTCGAGGTGCTGCACCGACCCCTGGTTGGCGAAGACCGACTGCACGACCTCGGGGGTGTCCTTCCCCTTCGCGGCCAGCAGCGCGAGCAGGGCCGGGTTGCGGTAGGTGTACTTCACCTTCTGCTTGTCCTTGATGACGCAGTTGGCGAGCATCGGGTCGGTGCTCTCCGACACCTGCCCCAGGATCGCCGAGGACGACTGGTTGGGGGCGATGGCCGTCAGCGTCATGTGCCGCCGGCCCTTCCCCTTCAGGTACACGGGCTCGCCGAACTCGACCGCCATCTTGGCGCTCGCGGCGAACGCCTGATCGCGGATCACCCGCGACGTCTGGGCGGCGAGGGCGTTGGCCGCCAGCGAGTCGAACGGCACCATCTTCGCCTGGAGGTAGCTGTGCCAGCCGAGCTGGCCCATGCCGAGCGCCCGCTGCCGCTCGGCGAACCGGACGGCCCGGTCGTACCCGTACTCGCCCCGGGCCTTCTCGATGAACTCCTCCATGACCGTGTCGAGGAAGTACACCAGCACCTCGACGCAGTCGGTGCCGCACCACTCGTCGTAGAGCAGCATGTTCAGCGACGACAGGCAGCAGACGAACGACTCCTCCGGGCCGTTGGAGAGGAAGATCTCGGTGCAGAGGTTGCTCTGGTTGATCGTCAGCCCCAGCTCGCCGTACTCCTTCGGCTGCATCTTGCGGGCGTTGTCGATGAAAATGAGGTACGGGTAGCCGCCCTTCATCCGGGCCTTGACGACGAGCGACCACCGCTCGCGCTTGGCCGCGTCGCCGGCCACCAGCGCCTTCATCCACTCGTCGCGGATGACCAGCCCGAAGGACAGCTTCTTGAGGGCCGTCTCCGGGTCGCCCGTCGGGTTGCGGATGGCCTCCAGCGCCTCCGGCACGTCCGGGTGGTCGATGTCCCAGTACGCGGCGCACTCGCCGCGGCGGGAGCTGCCCTGGCTGATGACGTTGATCTCCTTGTCGAACATGCCGGCGAAGTGCACCGAGCCGCACGAGTGGCCGTTGTCCCTGATCTCGGCCCCGCGGGGCCGGACCGGGTTCAGGAACAGCGACGTGCCGCCCCCGTGCTTCGACATCATCCCGACCTCGACGTGCGCCCGGAGGATGCTCCGGGTGTCGTCCTCGACGTAGGTGCCGAAGCAGGAGATCGGCAGCCCGCGGGGGAGGCCGTAGTTGGACCACACCGGGCTCGCCGGGCTGATCCACCCGCGGCTCATGTAGTCGTAGAACTTGTCGCCGAGGTCCGGCCGCTTGAGCCGCCTGCCGAACCCCTCGGCGAGCACGCCGACGCGGGCCTCGCCGGTCTGCCCGTTGAGCAGGTAGTCCTTGCCGAGGAACTGCCGGCTCACGTCGTTCATCCACCAGAATGCGGGACGGGTCACGAGTCAGTCTCCGTGTGCGAAAGGGATGGGACGGTCGCGGCTCACCACAGGTCGGCGGCCGTCACCGGGCGGCTGCCGCTGGAGTAGTTGGTGGCCTTCTTGAAGAAGAAGTCCACGTCGATGGGGGCCACCAACTCCTCGTCGAACCACGCCACCTCCGCGAGCGTCGCGGCGTCCACGTCGAAGACGGGGTCGCCGCCGATGCCCACCACGCCGTCGTTGATCCGCTTCTTCAGGAACTCGGTCAGTGCCGCCCGCGAGACGGACTTCACCTCCCCGTCCTCGAACACCCAGTCCAGGATCGCGTTCTCGGCCGCGAACGCCTCCCGGCAGGTGTCGGCGATGTCGCCGTAGAACGCCCGGCCGAACCAGTCGGGCCGCTCCTCCTTGATGAGGTGCGTGAGCCACATCCCGAACTGGGCGTGGACCAGCTCCTCCTTCATCGTCGCCTGCACGACGTTGTCGATGTTCTGGAGCATCCCCCGGTGCTTCGCGAACGACTTGACGATGACGAACTGGCTGAACAGGGAGACGTTCTCCACCAGCAGCGCGAAGGTGGCGAGCGTCTTGGCGAAGGCCCGGTCGGTGCCGACCTCGCCCTGCCGCGCGGCGCGGTTGAGGTAGCCGATCCGCTGGCGGATGGCGGGCACCTCGGCGAGCCCGCCAAAAGCGTTATTGAGACTCAGCACGTCGAGGATGCGGCTGTAAGCGTCGGCGTGCACGACCTCGTTGTAGGCGAACACCGACCCGACCTGCTCCAGCTCCGGCTTCTGCACGCGGTCCCCGAGCTTGCCCCAGAACCGCTTCATCTGCACCTCGATCTGCGAGATGGCGAGGGCGGTGCGGCTGACCGCGGCGCGCTCGTGCGGCAGGAGGTGGACCTTGTAGTCCTGCACGTCGGACGTGAAGTCGAACTCCGTCCCCAGCCACGGCGAGTGCTGGATGGCGTGCTTGAACTTCTCGGCGTCGGGGTACTGGAAGGGCTTGAACTCGACCCGCTTGGTGAACAGCGTCGCGCTCTCCAGGTCGCGCTGCTTGCGGTGGGCCTCGCGGTAGTTCTGGTAGTGCTCGGCGGCGGGGAACAGCCCCTTGATCCAGAGCTGCTGGATGACGAACTGCTGGACCTGCTCGACGCCCGGCTGCTTGATGCCGCGGGCCGCGATGGCGGCGACCGCGGCCCGGGTGATCTCCTCCACCACCGGCTCGATCTCGCCGGCCGGCGGGGCGATGCCGTTGTAGTACGTCTCCACGAAGCAGTTGGTCACGGCCCGGCGGACCTTGCGGCAGTCGAACGGCACCTGCTTGCCGTCCCGCTTCAGGCAGGTCCAGTCGGCGGTGACCGACTCGGGGGTGGTGAACAGGACGGGGGCGCGCGACTCGACAGCGGTGCCACGAAGCATGGCAGCTCCTCCGACGATTTGAGGGATGTAAAGCACCCAAGCGCCGCCGAGCAACCATGCCGGCGGTAGCTACCCTCGTACGTCGAACTGCTTTTCCCAGGCCCGTCTGGCGATTGGGTCGATGACGACCGAAGCAGGTTCGTCGTGCGGGGGTAGGTGGAAAACCCGCAACCACACGGATTTCCCAGCGAACTGGCCCTTGACCGAAATCTCAGGCCCGTCCAAGTCTCCATTATATTGGACCGGGGCGTGCCAGTCCAGCATTTCCAAACCGCTGAAAGCACCAAGGATTACGGCGAGATTCAGTGTGAACCCGGCCGACCCTTTCGCCCCGTCGTTCGCGCCTCCCCGTAGCTCGTGGGGGGTCGGGTAAACTACCACAGTCCAGCCGGCGTAGGAAGACCCCGGCGTGTCCGGCCCCCACCAGCGGTAGCCCAGCGGGCCGATCACCCCGTCCGGCACGACGGCCGTCAGCAGCACGTCGAGCAGGGCGGGGATGAAGGCCGGCGTTTCGACCGACGACAGGCTAAACATGGGCGTCCTCGCGGGCCGCCAGCAGCGGCCCGACCCGGTCCAGCACGGCCCGCACGGCGGCGTCGGCATCCTCCGCGTTGACGGCCTTGTCGTCAAGGTAGACGTCGGCGTACAGCTTGCCCGAGCTGTCCGGCGGCTGGTCCGGGTTGGTGTTGATGAAGTCCACCGGCACCCGGTTCGCCTTGCACCACCGGCGGACCAGCCGCGTGTTGCCGCGGACGGTCCAGACGATGATCCGGCACCCCTTCTTCTTCAGCAGGCGGACCAGCCGGACGATCCGCTTCCGCGGGCCGCCGGCCGTCTTGATGTTGAACGGGGTCTGCTTCTTCGCCAGGGTGCCGTCGAAGTCCACGCATACGGTGACGGGGGCGTCCTCGAACGCCGCCGTCTTCTCGGCGTCGCCGCCCCCGCCGCACGCCGCGCACACGCCGTACTCGATCTCCTTCGGGCCGGACATGCACCGGCACGACGCGATCACCTTGTCGCACTGCGAGCACAGCTTCCGGTAGTGGGCGCTCTTCACCATCAGCGGGGACCGCTGGGCCTTGATGTGTTCGAGCACCGCCTTCCGCTTGGCGTTGGCCTGCACCAGCGTCGGGTCGGTCACCTGCTCCAGGGCGGCCAGCTTGAGGGCCTCGTCGAGGGAGTACGGCCGCACCTGGGTCCGCCCGATCTCGTCGATCTTGGCGTTGGGGATCTTGTCGCCCAGGTCGCCGAGGACGTAGTACGTCCGCGACCCGCGGTACTTCTTCGCCCGCTCGGCTTGCTTCTTCGACTTGTACGGCGGCGTCCAGTCCACGGCGTGCGGCTGGAACGGCAGGACGCGGGGGTTCGTCACCGCGTACCCGCTCTCCTCCTGGAACTCGCGGGCGGCGGCCTCGGCGGCGTCCTCCCCCGGGTCGATGCCGCCGCCGAAGACGCCGAACCCGCCGTGGTCGTACAGCCCGCCGAAGACGTTGCCGTCCTTGTCGAGGGCGTACATCTCGGCTCGGTCGCGGTACGGGAGCTGCTTGGGCTTGGCGGGCACCGGTGCCTCCGTGACGGCGGCCAGCTTGAACCGTTCGTCCTGGTCGTGGCCGATCTCGGCGTTGAGGGCCAGCATGTCGAGCAGCGTCGGCTCGGGGGCCGGGGCGGCCACCTGGGCGGCCACCGAAGGGTGGGCGTGGATGCGGAAGTTGGTGGCCGTGTGCGTGAGGCCGGGATAGGGCTTGCCCGGACTGTCCACCCGGAACGCGGTCGGGTCGGCCTGCACCAGCTCGGTCAGAATCTTGTTCTTGCTGGCCATGTCCCCGCGGTCGCTGTGGCCCTTGGCCGCTTTGAGCTGCGAGAGGGGGGTGGCGGCACCGGACGTGCCGGTGGTATCCTGGGAGTCAGACGCCTCGGCCACCTTGGGACCGAAGGCGAGCAAAGCGGCGAAATCAGGGCTCACGAAGATTCCCCTTGCCGTGTCACCCGAACGGGTGATAGTATCCTGTGGCCGACGCGCCACACTGCTCGGAACCCGAAAGGAGTCGAGTCATGCTCGTCCTATCCCGCAAGACGAACGAATCCATCGTCATCGCCGAGAACATCGTCATCACCGTGGTCGAGATCCAGGGCGGGAAGGTCCGCCTCGGCATCGTCGCCCCGAAGGACGTCCCGGTCCACCGCCAGGAGGTGTTCGACGCCATCCAGGCGGGCGGTGCGGACACGTCGAAGGTGAAGCAGTCCCCGCCGGTCCGCAAGCACCTCGTACGCTAACCGGCTTTGCGGCTGTCGTTCCTGCCGAGCACCCCCTTCCGGCGCACGGCAGTTGTGATGTGGAAGTCGTACTTCCCATCGTTCGGCAGGGACGACAAGCCGTAACTTCGCCGGAGCGCCTGGAGCTCCGGCGAATGCACTTTCAGATACCACACCTTCGCCATCTCCGGCCAGCCCTCGGGCTCCACGCTCATCAGCCGGCCGATCGAGTAGCGGTACTGCTTGCCGCGCTCCGTCACCTTGGCCCCGCCGCCGATCCGCTCCAACTCCTCGGGCCGGAACACCGTGACGTGGGCGTTCAGCCGGTCGTCCGGCCCGGACGGCGGCAGCTCGGCCCCCGGCTCGTGCATGGCCGAGAAGACGCCCCGCACGAGGGCGTTGGGCACCTGGAGCAGGACGTACCCGCTCTCGGACAGGTACAGCGTGCCGGCAAGGTTGTAGGCCGGCTCGGGGGCCGCCGCCGGGGCGTCCGCCGCGGCCTTGTAGAACGCGCCGACGCGCTCCCCCGTCTGGTAGGCCAGCCGGTCCAGGAGCGGCGGCAGGTCGGACACGCTCAGCAGGCTCACGGCTTCACCCCCGCCCACTGCCCGACGGCCGCGTAGACGGCGACCCCGGTCGTGACGAGCCACGCCAGGACGCCGGCCAGCACCCACAGCAGGTGCTTGCCGCCGACGACCTTCTGCCGGTCCGAGTCGAGGCTGCTGATCTGCGTGTGCAGCCCCTCGGCCCGCTTCTCCAGGGCGCACACCTGCTCCTGGAGGTCTTTGACCTCGACCCGCAGCATGGCGAGCCGCGTCACCAGGGAGTCGCCGTTGCCGGTCCGCACCACGCGGTCCAGTTCGGCCACGGTTTCCTCGATCAGCTCCAGCGTCTTCACGGCCGCGATCAGCGCCTTGCCGTTCGCCTGGATCTCCAGGTTCGTGCTCTTGAGGCCGTCGCTGGCCGCCTTGGCGGCCTCCAAGAGCTGCCCGATGAGCAGCATGATGTCACCTGACGGCTTGCCCGGGGTCGGCATGGCGAGCCTCCTTGCTCGGGGGTGAGGTTGTTGCTTCAGTCGCGGGGCGGCAGGGGGACGTGCAGGTCCGTGTCCTCCTTCTTCTCGCCGCCCTTCGACACGGGGAGGGCCGCCGCGACCGCCTGGGTCGCCACGGTCATCCGCTGGATGGCGGCCTGGGTGGGGGTCTGGCCGCCGGGCCGGCTGTGGCACTCCTCCAGGGTGCGGATGCGGACCTCCAGCTCCTTGCGGAGCGTGATCTGGTTCTGGAGGTCGCGGTTGCTGCACAGCAGGGCTTTCTCCTTGCACTCCAACTCCCCGACCTTCACCGCCAGGGTGGCCTCGGCCGCCTTACGCTGCTCGATCTCGGCTTGCAGTTCGACCGGCAGCCGCATGGCCAGGAGGAGGGGCATGGCCGGCAGCAGGTAGCGGGCGGCGGCGTAGGCGATGGCGGCCGTGCCCACGTCCCAGGCGGTGCGCAGCAGGTCGGGCTCGGGCCGGTGGGGGGCCGCCAGGATGTACCCGATGCCGCAGCAGAAGACGAACGCGGCGACGAGACAGGCTTCCCGGCGGAACGGCAGGTCGCGGCGCGTGCGGGCCGCCCGCAGCAAGGTGAACGGGATCAACACGCAGACGACGCCGACAACGATTCGGGCGACGAGGGCAGTCCACCACAGGCTGTCCATTTTCGGCCTCCCTTCCTTGGGCGACGACGTGCGAGGTGACGGGATAGTGCCCCCGACCCCTCCGGCTTCCTCCACCCGGAGCCCAGTGCCGGACCCCCGCTAGGGGGCCGACGGTGCGACAGCGGTACGGCGTTCTGTCGCCCACCCGGCACCCGGTTTTTTCACCACGGTGCCTTTCTCACGGCCCAAGCCAGTGCATCCTCTGCTCTAGCCCGAGCCCTCAACCAACCGACGCCAGCGGTCGGGACGTAAGTCCGAGCCGGGGGCACTGCGGGTGATTGTAAGCCAGGGACGGCCGCCGCCACAAGGCGTCAGTCGGGCGTAAGTCGGAAGCCGGCGAACTCGACGGCTTGATGAAATTTGGCCTGACACTCGCACTTCTTGGACAGGGTGGCGAGCGCCCGGTCGATGGACGGCTTGGAGTGACCCCAAACGGGACCGACCTGCTTGCCGGCCATGAGGCAGGCGACGAACACGCAGGGCTGATCCTTCTTCCGCTCGTTGCCCTTGGTCGTGAAGAAGACGGAGGCGGGGGCCTTCTTGCGCTTGGCCCGCATCCGGGCCGCGAAGTTGAAGTTCACGGCGTCACCCTGATAGGTAAAGAAACAACCCACCCGGCTGCCCTGCCGGGTGGGTTGGGGTGCTCCTCCATCCCGCGGAGGATCGGTGTCCGAGAGGGCCGCCTACGCCTTGGCCTTCGCCTTGGCCGGCTTCTTCGCCGCCTTGCCCTCGTCGGTAATCTCGCCGGCCGCGTTCACCCAGCCGTACTTGATCGCGGCCTCGACCGCGGCCCGGTCCAGCTTCGGGGCGTCGGCCACGGGCTTGCCCGTCTTGGTCGCCAGCACCACCGTCTTCTGGCCCTTCGCGTTGGTCCCGATCGACACCTTCCGGCCGCCGCTCAGGGCGTCCAGGACCGCCTTCTGCTTGACGCTGGCGGTCTTCGTTGCCGTCGCCATTCCGTGTCTCCAGTCTTCTTTGTACCGGGCCGCCCACCCCAGTGTAAAGGGTTAGCGGCCAAAAATGATGTTGACAGCCCACAGCGGGCCGTCACCCCTCCCCCTTCGGCCGGACGATCCTACGCTTCGCGGGGGCGAACTGGGCGTGGAAGTCCTCCTTCAGCTCCTCGCTCGACACCGGCAACGGCAAGGCCGTTGCGGGGCCGAGCTTGGTGGGCACCATGCCGGCCGCCGGCAGCAGTACCGGGATGACGACCGCCAGGAGTTGCTTGGCCTCCGGGCTGATCGCCGACCCCAACTTCAGGTGCGCGTCGATGCTCCGCTTGATCGTGACCATCCAGCTCGATGCGTGCCGCGTGTCGTGGTGCGGCTGCTGGAGGATCTGCTCGTTGATGAGCTGCAAGGCGAGCATGTTGTGTTTGTCGAGGAACTCGCGGGCCGCCACCAGCAGCGAGGAGTCCCACTGGCCCTGCTTCGGGCCGACCGCGTTCGCCGGGGCCGGGCCGACGGGCACGGTGTTGAGCCCCGGGTAGAGGGGCGGGTCGGTGTGCCCGAGGTCGCTCACGGAACCCGCCTTGGCTTTGAGGGCCAGCTCTTTCGCCACAGCCTCCTGCTCGGTGCTAATGTCGATATTGAAGACCTCGGCCAGCGTCTTCTTGGACAGCATCCCGCCCAGCCGCACGATCTGGGCGGCGAGCTGCTGCCGCTTGAGCTGCTCCTTGCCCTGGGCGGCCACGACGGGGTCGATGTGCATCGCCTCCTCGCCGCCGAACAGTTGGGCGTCCGCCGCACCGGGCTGGAGCGGCACGTCCACGCCCGGCACCGGCTTCTTCTTCGCCAGCGGGTTGGGGTAGTTGGGGCCGTACCCGAACTCCGACGACTTCTTGACCGGCGGGGTGCTCATTTTGTTCTTCCCTGCCCACGCCTCGACGTCCGGGTCGAGGGCCTCGATCTGCGGCACGGCGTTGTGGCCGCCGGGGACCAGCCGCATCAGTTCGTCCACGGCGATGACCAAGTAGTATTCTAACCGCCGCCGGGCCTCGCCCTCGGCCAGCTCCCGCTTCGACATGATCTCGGTGATCTGCTCCTCCAGGCCGCGGACCTTGGCGTCCAGCTCCTCCGGCTTGAACGCGCACACGGGCAGCGGCACCTCCCCCTTGATCCGGCGGTTGAGTTCCTTCGTGAAGGCCGCCGCCCACTCGGGGTGGACCTTGCACGCGCACGGGTGGAGCACGAAGTGGAACGGGGCTTCCTCCTCGACCCCCTCCGGCTTCACGTATTTGGGCTGAGCCGAGTCCAGTTCCTTGACCGGCTGGTGGCAGTTCGGGCAGCACATGGCCGGCTTCTGGGCGAGCGCCTTCTCACGGGCGATCGAATCGAAGTCCATGTGGTCCGGCCGCACCCCGCCGTGGTAGGTCTTTCGCACCATCCCCTTGTCGGCCGCCGGGTTGGCACCGCATTTGCCGGCGTACAGGTCGTCAACATCGTCCAAACCGCCGGTCGGACCCGCGCCGTAGTTGACATCGGATGGATGGCCCACTTCACGAACCCCCGCGTACGAGTTTCGGCATTCCCGTAGCACCTGCATAAGCCAGAATGCCTGATAGGCACCCTGGAGCCGCGAGGGGCCGAACTCTGTCCGCACCGTGGTGTCACTCATCTTGCGCGGCGTCTCGCGTGGTCTTGCCGAAGATCGACTTGGGGCTGACGTTGGCCGCTTGGCTGACAGTCGCCTGATCCACGTCGGCAAGGAAAGCGTTGAACCGCTCCTCGTACCGCGCCGGGTTGGTGATCTTCACCGACTCCAGCTCGGCCACGAGAGTCAACAGGTTCGCCACCACGTACCGCCGGAACTCGGTATCGTCGGAGCCATTCCCCCGCGGGGCGGCCGGGACACCAACCACCCCGGCCGCCCCGCCCCCTCCCTTCTCCCCCAGCAGCAGTTCGGCGTCGGCCACCATGACGAAGCAGGTGGCGATCTTGAACCCGGTCGGGCTCATGTTCATCCGGGTCAGGGTCGAGGCCGCGAGACAGGGGTACGCGGCGGGGGAGCTCCCCCAGTGCACGGCCTCCGGGTCCATCCCCAGATCGACGGCCGTCTTCCGCTTGTAGGTGTCCCAGTCGGGCGGCCCGGCCAGCCTCGTCCAGCTCACGGCTTCACCCCGTTTTCGATGGCCCACACGATGATGCCCGCCTTGTTCCGCTGCCCGGTCTTGGCCCGGATGCGGTTCGTGACGGTCTTCACCGTGTCGTACGCGATGCCCAGCTCGGAGCCGATGGCCGAGTACGTCTTCCCTGACACGATGCCCCGCAGGACCGACTCCTCGCGGGGCGTTAGCTTCCGTTCCGCCACGGTGTCCGCTCCGTGCATGGTGTTACCCCACCTTCTCGGTGGACCGGACGACGCCGTCCTTCGGGTCGCCGACCGGGTAGAGCCCGCCCTCCTCGGACCAGAGCTTCTTGGGCGTGTACTCGAAGGCCGCGACCCCGTCCGCCCCGGTCACCGTCACCTTGGGCTGGTCCCACGAGAAGGCGTCGAGGGCGGCGGTGACGGCCGCCTTGTCGATGTCGCCGGCCTTCTTGGCGAGCGGCAGCGAGGTGGCGAGCTTCCGATGGTACTCGTACCCGCGGAGGTTGTCACCCCGGACGCCGATCAGGTGGGCGTACGGGACGCTGACGGCGGTGGTCCGCAGCTTGTACTTCGCGGTGAGCTGGTCGGCGACGGCCGCCACCACGCTCTGCGTCTTGCCGACAAACGGCCACGCCGGCATGACCGCCCGCGGGACCAGGAGCGACGTGGGCGCGGTCCGCTCGGACAGCCGGGCGGCCGGCTGCTCGAACCCGACCACGAACAGCTCGGCGGTGTCGTAGAAGAAGTACAGGGCGTCGGTCAGGAGCACCGCGGCCTGCGTCTTCATCGCGGCGGCCTGGAGTTCCAGCCGCTCGGGGGCGTTCAGGTTGTCGTCGTCCCACACGGCCAGGAGCGCCCCCGTCGCCGCCGCCTGGGCGTGCAGGAGGAGGTCGTTCTGCGTGCGCTGGTCGCGCTGGATGACCCGCGCCGGGGCACCCAGGGACCGGGCGTCGAGGAACCCGGCGATCTGTTCCGCGTAACGCGGGTCGGTCACCGCGATCACCAGCTCGCGGTTCTGCCACGTCTGGCGGCCGAAGTCGATGACCGCCCGCTGGAGCAGCCCCCACCGGTCGGGCTTGCTGACGGTCAGGCACGAGATGAGCTGCTGCCCCATCGGTCGATCTCCTCAGACGCGGCCGGAGTGTTCGAGGGCCTGGATGAACTCCAGGTCTTCCTCGTCGGCCAGCGAGAGCCCCTGCTTCTTGGTCACCGCCACCGGCTTGAAGTCGCCGCGGAGGGTGAGGCCGAAGCGGCCCCAGTCGCCGACCTGCGACGGCCGGAACGCCCGGACGCCGAGGACCGGGATGAACCCGGACTTGTCCCAGTCCCAGCGGTCGAAGTTGGTCTGGACGCTGCCGTAGTCGAACCGGCTGGCGGTCTGGGCCGCCGCCGCCCCGCCGGACAGCACCGCCTCCGCGCACTGCTCGACGACGGCGGCCGGCACGAGCGGCGTGTCGGCATGGTAGCACAGGATCGCGTCACCGAGCCCCTGCTGGCAGACGGCCGGGTAGGCCGGCGTGCCCTTCGGCAGCTCGATGACGTCGGCGTCGGGGTCGCACCGGAGTTTCTCCCCGGAGAGGTTCAGGACGACGACCCCGGACAGGCAGCGGACCTCGCGCATCTCCCGGAGGGCGAGCTTGGCGGCCGGCTGGCAGCCGACCCACATGTTGCCCGACTGGGAGGCGACCACGAGGACACCCTTGATAAGCATTCGATGCTCCTTGGTGGTGACCGTCCGTGGTCAGTAGAGGTCTTTGGCCAGCATCGCCGCCCGGACGTCGGACGGCACCTGCTTGGCCACGTCGGCGAAGTTGTAGACGCGGTCGGGCATGGCCCGGTTCCGCATGCGCTTGACGCACGGGAGGGCCACCTTCGGGCACGACGCCTCGACGTAGGCGGCGACCCGGCGGACCTGCCGCTCGTAGTCGAGACAGAGGTCGCGGTAGGTGACGTCGATCGCGTCGCGGCAGGCGTTGCGGACGCGGCCCTGCTCGGCGTAGTGCCCGCGGACGAAGTCGGTCAGCTCCCGCGGCTCGATGCGGATCGGGGTCGGGGTGACGCCGTCGGTGCGGGCGTTGGCGGCGCGCCCCCACCCGCCGGACTGTTCGGCCTGCTTCAGGCTGATGAAGCACGCCACCGGGTTGCGGTGGACGTGGACGACGCAGAAGTCGCCCTGCCGGTACATCTCCTCGATCGTGTCGTGGATCTGGTAGCGGGCCGAGAACCCGTAGTCGAGGCGGACGCCGATGCGGGCCTCGCCCCGCCGCGGCTGGTCGAACACCTGCCCGAGCAGGTAGTGGTACGGGTTGGTCACGCCCGCCTCGAACCAGGGCGGGTTGCCGTCGTCGAAGTCGCCGCCGAAGTACCGCTCGGCGGCGTCGCGGCGGACGGCCGGGTCGCGGTCGAGCAGGCCGACGTGGACGTGGGTGCCGGGGAGCCCGCAGAGCGAGCTGGCCAGGGGGGCGGTGCCGGACCGCTGCTGGCCGACGACGACGAAGTTGAAACAGGCGGTCTTGGTCAGAGTCGCGGACATCTGGGGGGACTCCATTACTCTCAGGTGTCACCGGGCGGGAATAGCACCGAGCGGACCGTCCGGTGGTTTGGTCCGCAGGCGTTGCACGTTGGGGCGCAAGCTCAGGCGGGCAGGCCGGCCGCCGGTGTCTCCTTGGTGGGGGTGGCCGCGAAGTTCGCCCCGTACACGGGGCCGATCTCGGAGTTGAGGTAGGTCACTTCGGCCGCCGAGATGGCGGCCTTCTTGTACCACGCCGGGTCGGCGTACTCGCCGAGGAACTGCTGGCGGGTCGTGACGTTCCGGCCGTGCCAGAACGCGACCTGCATGACGGTGCCGGGGAACGTCTCGGCGTTCGGCACCACGACCTGCTTGCCGCCCCAGTTCTTGATCCAGAAGGCGGCGTCCTCGTACCCGGTCTGGTCCGGGAACGGGGTCTGGATGTCGGTGGCGGGGAACAGCAGGGTCGAGTGGATGCCGGCGGGGTTGGAGGCGCGGCAGGCGACGGCGTTGACCACGTCCACCCGGACCTCCGAGCGGAGCATCACGGGGGCGTCGCCGACGCGGTGCGCCATCTGGAAGGCGATGCGGTGCGGGTGGGCGAAGTTGTCGTCGTCCCAGATCGTCACCCAGCCGGCGGACTGCGGCATGCGGGTCATGGCCCGGTTCCGCATGGCCCCGACGGTCATGCCCGCCGGCACCCGCACCTCGGTCAGCCACGGGTGCTCGCGGGTGGTCACCGTGGTCCGGGCGTCCCGCTGGGCGGGGGTGAGCTGGACGGTGGTGCCGTCCGGCAGCTTCTCCTCGGCCGGGTAGGTGGCCGGGTCCACGCCGTTGACGACGACGAGGTGCTTGTTGGTGTAGGTCTGGCGGAAGAAGTTGTTGACCGCGGCCTGGGCGAACCGCAGCCGGTTCACGTCGGCCACGACGAGCATCGCCACCACGAGCGGCGGCTGGACGGGCGAGACGGGCACCTCGGACGGCGGCTTCGGCCCCGCGGCTTCCTGCCCCATCTGCGACGCCATCATGGCCTTCATGAGTTCGGCGGGCAGCGTGCCGGTGGCACGCGCCGTACGGAGTTCCTGCGCCATCGTCCCCTCCGGGGCCTGAGATGGGTTATACCAAAACGGGTGACAGGTGCGGTAGTCAATAGCAGTGTAAGAAGTGACCCGGCATCGCGCAATAGAAAAGCGGCGAGGGATTTCCCCGCCGCTCCCCGGACCGCTGCTCTCCTGAAGCGGTCACGGCTTCTTGGCGATCGGCTCGTAGACGTGGTTGTCGGTGGGGATGGCCCGCAGCAGCCCGTGCTCGCCGAGCAGCCGCTTGGTGTCGGCCAGCCGCTTGTCCACCGCCCGCTGGCCGCACTCCTTCACCCAGGCGTCGATGTTGGCCTCGACCTCGCCGGGGCGGCCGAACCCGGCCACCGTCTCGTACAGCTCCTCGTTGTTGTCCAGCAGCGTGCGGGCGTGCCGCTCGGCCCCGTACCGCACGGTGTCGAGGATCTCGGCCGCCTGCTCGTTCAGGCTGGTCGTGTAGGCCCGGTACTGGGCGACGCGCTCGTCGATCTCGGCGTCCGACATCATGCCGCCCTGGCGGGCGGCCTTGAGCCGCTCGCGGGCGACCTCGTCGGGGCCGCGGTACGGGTTGTGGGCGTTGCGGACCGTCGGGTGCGGGTTGAGCCGCTCCTTCTCCGTCCAGTGGGCCGGCGGCACGAGGTAGCTGACGCCCTCCGGCGTCCACCCCACCACCTTCCACCCCTCGGGGAAGGTGCCGTCGTTCTGGTACTTCAGGAACTGCTGGTAGACGAACATCGGGTGGCCCGGCTCGGCCCACCCGTTCCGCACCAGCGGGATCTCGGCCCGGCCCGCCCAATCCGGGTGGCCGGGGCCGTACTCGCGGGCCTGCGGGGCCGGCTTCTTGATGAACACCTTCCGGCACTGCTCGTCGGTGGCGAACGTGCCGTGGAGGCAGGCGGACTTGCCGGCCAGCACGTCGCCGACGGTCGGCAGCACCGTGCTGACCGCCAGCTCCCCGGCCGGGGCGAGCACGCGGGGCTCCGTGGCGGCGGCCACGAAGTCCTGGAGCACCACGACATCGTGCTTGGCGTAGGTGTGCGGGCTGGGAGCGGTGCCCGGCCGGCGGAACCGGCCGAGCAGCGAGGTGAGCCATTTCATTGGGGAACCCGACAGACAGGGGGCTGAAGTTGCGCCGGGTGGATTTGAACCACCGACCTTCGCGTTATGAGCGCGACGAGCTATCCAGACTGCTCCACAGCGCAATGGCGGGAGGACACTGCGGATCGCCGGCTGGGGCTTATCGCCCTGTGCCTCCCCGCACCACCCTCCCATGTACGACCTCAGCAGACCGACCTGGATTTGAACCAGGATCTCTTAACCCTCCGTTTGGAGGCACTCGCTATTCGCAAGTGGCGACTGCCAGTTACGCCAGCAGTCCGTCGAGGTCGCAAAGTGCCGGGGGGCCTTTCGACCCCCCGGCTAACAGGCCCGGCGTCGCCCAATCACCGGAGCCATGTCGAGGGTTAAGGTAGGCCGGTCGCCGGGGGCGGTCAATATCGAAATTTAGCAGTCGTCGAGCTGGCAGCCGTAGAACCCGTCCACCTTCTCGGTCTTCCCGAAGTCGTCGGTCAGGTCGCAGTGCTTCGCGGCGGCCGACGCGGCGGCGGCCTCGGCCCGCTCGCGGCTGGTGTAGTACAGCTCGGCCATGCAGCAGCCGCAGATCGCCACCATCGTCAGCTTGGTCTGGCCGCGGTGCTCCCGGGCGACCTGCCGCACCTCGTCCTTCTTGACCTGCTTCTCCATCTTCTTGAAGCGGCGGGCCTCCTTCTTGGAGAGCCCGTCCTTGGCGTACGACTTCCACTTCAGGCGGTCATACGTCCGCGCCCGGGCGTCCTTCGTCTTCCCCCCGAAGTTCAGTCCGGCCATCGCGTCCCCCCTGGGCCATGCCCTTCATGTACTTCCGTGACTTGACCCCGGCGTAGAAGTCCCAGACGCTGCCGCAGTCGAGCAGCGTGTGCTTGGCCCCCACCTTACGGTACAAGACGTCGATCAGCAACTTGGCCGGCATGCTCGCCGACACCAGGGCCACCGACCCGTGGGGCAGCCGGTCGAGCGCCCCCAGGGTGTCCGTCGCGAGCTGCTTCACGTTCAGGTAGCAGTCCCGCGGCGGCACGATGACGTGCTCGGCGTAGCCCAGAACGTCCTTCATCGGCAGGTGCAGGTGCGGCGGCCCGACGAGCACCGTCGGCACCTTCCGCAGGGCGGCCACCAGCGGCCCCAGGGTGCCCGCCCCGCTGGCGTGGTGGAACACGTCGGCGTCGATCCAGTCCAGGTCGGTGAGGTAGTTCTGGGTCAGGAACGGCACCACCTCGGGCATGGTGGTGGTCGCGAGGTTCTGGAGGCCCAGGACGTACGGCGGGCGGCCGAGCAGCAACTGCTTCAGCTCCGACCCCATCTTCGGGTAGAACGGGTGGCCGTCGCAGTTCTGCCCGTGCCGGCGGCGGCCCAGCACCGCGGTCCACTCGCCGTCACCCCACCGGGTGAAGGTCGTGGGCTCCTTGGCCGCAATCGCCCGGCAGAACCAGTCCAGCGGGCGCACCTCGGGCGGGATCATCCGTCGTCCTCCTGACGTCCGACACGCGGCGAATGAAGACGCGCCCGCCGTCCCGGATGGTGCGGTCGATCTCCTCCCGGAGCGTCTTGTCCGGGTCGCGAAGCAAGGCCCCGATCGGGTTGTCGGGGCGGTAGCAGCGGCTCATTACGGCCTCACCCTCTCGTCGAGGTCGGTTTCCACCCGCTTGTAGCCCCAGCCGTGCTTCTGCCGGAGCTTCTTCTGGAGTTCCCGCCGCTCCTCCACCGGGCCGTCCAGGGCGGCCCCGTCCAGCCGCTCGGTGGTGCGGCCGAACCAGTTCTCGTCGCACTTCCCCAAGTGTAGCACCTCGAACGCCGGCTTCAGCTTGTTGGCGAGCGGCCAGCGGTGCTGGAACTTGTCGTCGCACTGCCCGGCGTGGGTCCACTCGGTCGGATACCAGGGGCGCTTCTTGAGGTACGGGTCGGCGGCGTTGAACAGTTGGAAGTACCCGTAGTGCCCCTTGTCCTCCTTGCGCCCGGGGAGCTGGCCCCACTTGGCGTGGTTCGTCCACTTCCACCAGTCCTTCGGGTCGGCCAGGATGCGGCGGGGCGGGTTGTACAGGAACCCGGGCTTGGGCCGCAGCCGCACGACCTGCTGCCGCAGGTCCGCCGGCACCATGATGTCGGCGTCGAGGACGAGAATCCAGCTCTCGCGGCCGAGGGCGTCGAACCCCTCCTCCAGGGCCGCCCCCTTGTTGAACTTGGCCCCGTGCCGGTAGAAGGCGTCGGTCACGAACGCCGTGGCGTTGGGGAAGCCGGCGACGTACTCCTGCGTCCGGGTGTCCTGCGGCGAGGTGACGACGACCATCCGCTCGACGTGCGGCAGCACCGTGGGCATGGTGACCCGCAGCAGGTCGTCGTAGTTGACGCACACCGTGATGGCGCGGATGGGGCTCACGACTGTTCCGGCCACGACCGCTCCTCCGGCTTCCGGGCGACGCAGTAGATAAAGTTCTCCCGCTCGATCAGCTTCCGCACCGCCATCTTCTCCACCACGAGCCCGACCTGTCCCAGCGTCGCGTACAGGCTCTCGGTGGTGAAGAACCACAGGTGGTCCGGGTTCACGAGGTCGGTGTCGTCGGGCACGACGATGACCAGCCGGCCGCCCGGCACCAGCATCTCGGCCATGCCGCGGACGCACGCCGGGGCGTCCGGCAGGTGCTCGATGACGTGGGCGGCCAGGATCAGGCCGAACGTCCCGGGGCCGTAGCTGTGCGGGGTGAACCGGTCGCAGTGTACGGACACCCCGAACCGGACGGCCGTCTCCTTCGCCGCCCACCAGTCCGGCTCGATCCCGGTGTAGCAGTACCCGGCGGCCGTCACGGCCCGGACGTACGGGCTGACCCCGCACCCGACTTCCAACGCATCCCACTTGTCGCCCGCGGACGGGAGCGCCCCCAGGGCGTCCACCAGCTCGGCCGTGTAGTGCTCCTCCCGCACCTCGCCGCGGGCGTTGAGCACGCCGATGGACCGGTAGTACGCCTCGCCGGTCGGCTGCTTGGCCAGCTCCGCGGCGTGGCCGACGCACTTCTCGTACGCCCGGGTGATCCCGCTGTGCGGGTCGCGGTCCGTCACGCAGCCGCAGGGGTGGTGCGTCACCGGAGACTCCCGTTCTCGATGTAGTCGGTGGCCTTGGTGAGCTTCGTGGCCCCCACGTTCGCCAGCGTGATGAGGGCGATCTTCCGGTCCGGCCGCTTCGGCTTGTAGATGTCCTTGTGCGTCTCGGACACCTCCTCGTACTCGCCACCGTTGGCGAGCTGCCCGAACCGCCGCAGGGGGATGCCGCAGCGGTGGCAGTAGAACTCCACCTGGGCCGCGAAGTCGGCCATCGGCTTCTTCCACCATCCCGGGAGCGCCTCCACGCCCAGGTCCGGCCAGTTCGGGTCGTCCGCGTGCAGCATGGCCTGGGCGGCTGCCAGCTCGCAGAAGAACGCCCGGAGCCCCTTGCCCGGGACGTGGCAGACCATCGCCGACCAGAACTTGTTGATGTCGCAGTCGGCGATCAGCTTCCACCGCTCGGCCTCGTCCGGCACCACGTCCTTCATGGCGACGAACGGCGGCGAGTGGCGGCTGTCCGAGTCCAGCCCCTTGAGGACGTGCTTCGACTCCGGCCACTCGGCGACGAAGGCGTCCCAGGCGGCCTTGTCCTCGTGCACGTTCAGGTTGGACACGTCCGGGTTGAACGTGTCCCGCATGAACCGGCCCTTGCCGCGGGGGTTGTTGCACCAGAGCCCGCACTGCTCCTTGGGGAACTTGCTGCGGAGGATCTCGCACAGCACGTCGAACTGCGGGTGCATGACCGGGTTGCCCCCGAACATGCCGACGACGCCGAAGTAGCCCTGGATCGAGTCCAGGGCCTTCGCGTACTCGTCCACCGGGATCATCACCGGCTTGCCCGCGAGGTTGCTACCCTGCGTGCACCCGAAGCAGGTCTTGTCGCAGGCCCGGGTGACGTGGATCTGCATGACCCCGTTCCGCCAGATCGACGGCCGGGGCTTGGACGGGGGCACCATCTTGGCGACGGCGTTGGCAAGAGTCATGACGACCTCCGTGTCGAAGAATGCAGTCGTTGAAGGGGTCGTGCCACGCGGCACAATCCGGGCACCACGTTGGCATGTTACACGACGATGAAGCCGGGGTTCCGGGCGACGTGGACGGCCACGACCACCTTGAGCCCGCACAGGTCGGGGATCGGCTCGCCGGGGACCAGGATCGCCGGCCCGCCCGGGTGCCACTTGAACACGTCGCGGACGGCGACGTTGTTGAACAGGACCGTGGTCGGCTCGCGGCCGTTCACCCGGCTGAACTCGGCCTTGGCGGCCTCGATCGTCTGGCGGGTGATTTCCCCCCGCCCCTGGACGTAGGCGTTCAACGGCACGTCGCCCACCGGCACGGTCAGGTCGATTTCGACGGCCGCCGACATGGCGGGCCGGGACACCGCTACCTGCGCGAGAGCACTACGAATCTCGCTCAAGATCTCCTCCGCGGTGCCGACCAGCACGACGGGCAGGAGCGTGACGACCCGGTCGTCCTTGCAGTGGACTTCGACGGTGAACCCGGAGCCCCGCAGGATCTGCGGGTCGTCGTCCACCGCGGTCAGCGCTACCACGACACGCATCACCAGATCCTCCACCAGGGTCACATGGACTTCCGCTTCAGGGCTTTGGTCACGCACAGGGCGACCTGATCCTCGTCGTCGTGGCCGAAGGTGAGCACCTCCGGCTCGCCCCGTTCCGGGTCGATGATCTCGACGCGGATCACCCGCTCCGGGTGGAACAGCCGCTCGACGGTCACCTTGTCCACCGGGTGAAAACCCATCACTACGCTCCCGCAAGTTTGCCGATGACGCAGAGTACGACGAGGTGAAAGGTGTTGTCCACCAGGACTACGCCGTTGGGCCACATCGGGTGGTCTTTCGACGCGAAGAACTTCTGCCCCGAGCAGGTGCGCATCCACCCGGCGGCAAGCCCGAACCGGTCCACCGGCCAGTGGGCCGCGAAGCAGACGGCGAGCCCCCACCACGGCATCCACTCGTAGCTGAACAGCCAGACGGCCAGCGTGTACAGCAGGCAGTGCACGGTGCAGGCAAGGTGACCGAGCCACCACGTCCCCCGCGCCACCAGCCACTGCCGGTACTCAGCGGCGATGGCCTGCCGGTACTCCTCGACCTCGGGGTCCGCGTCGAACCGATACGGGTCCATCGCCGCCTTCTTCCACGGGTCTTTGCCGTGGAAGGGCGTGGCCTTGTACTTCGCCATCCAGTCGTTCTGGAGCAAGTAGTCGCCGACCATGTGGCCGACGAGCAAGCCGAACGAGTGCATCACCAGAACCTCCACCAGGGCCGGGCGGCCGGCTCGGGCCACGGCCACGGCAGGGCCATCCCCGTCGGCTGGCCGTCGATCACCTTGCAGAACCGCTCGTCGGCCAGCCGGCGGTCGAAGTCGTACAGGTCTTCCTTGGTCAGCAGCCGCAGGGCGTCGGCCTCGGTGAACGGGAAGTACACGATGAACCGCGGCCCGACCTGGGAGCCATACTTCTCCATGCGGGCGATGACGACCGTCTCGGCCCGCAGGGCGACGGCCACGGCGATGCAGCGGGCCAGCCCGTCGCCCGCGTGCCGGATCGCGAACAGGGCGAGGGCCTGGAGCGGCACCTCGTACTCCACCGTCGGCGGGATGGCCGTCTCGGCCCGGAGGGCGTCCATGTCGAACTCCGTTTGGTTGGCGTAGCTGTCGGCACTGCTCACGGTCAGCACATCCTGAACGCGGAGGCGATGTAGATGCTGAGGCCCATGATCTTGGGCGGGACGGCGGTCATGTTCGGCAGCGGGTCCGGCTCGCCGGCCGCCTTCTCGCACCCCTTCTCGTTCGCCGGCCACTGCGTCCAGTTCTGGTAGGTGGACAGCGGGACGTACAACGCCACCGGCTTGCAACTGGTGAGGATCGTGTACGCCTTGATGATGTCGCACAGCTCGTCGCGAGTCTGCGGACCTTCCTCATCTATCACGATGGTGTGCTTCACGGGCTCGACTCCTCGACGCGCACGGTGTGGGGGGCGTCGCCGACCGGCGCGTCCGGGACCGGTGACGGGGTGAGGATGCGGCGGAAGAACCCGTCCTCGTCCATCTTGGCTCGCATGAACCGGCCCCAGCTCTTGCCGGCCTTCTCCGTCAGCGACAACCCGTAGTCGTCGATGTCCCACTGGCGGACCTTGCGGAAGCTCTGGGCCTCGTTCCGGGCGTACTTCTCGAACGCCGCACCGGTCCAGCTCGACAGCGGCGGCTTCTCGATCCCGTGGCGGGCGGCGATCACGTCGGCCTGGAGGTCTTCGCCCTCCAGCAGCACGGTGGTCGAACCCGGTTCGTACTCGCACTCCACGAGGCACAGGGCGACCCGGCCCTTGATGACGACCCACTTCTGGTGGAACACCGTCTTGCCGTCCACGTACTCCGAGTGGGTGCCCAGGTAGGCCCCGTCGAGCAGCTTGCTGCGGAACAGCTCGTCGGGCCAGATGCGGGCGGTCACCGGCTCGCCGAGCTTGAACCGCTCGTAGTCGTCCCAGCCGGTCTTGATCTGCCAGTCGCGGCCCTGCTCGTCGGTGATCGTGCTGAAGGCTCCCAAGGCCGACCTCCTGAACCACGCCTTCCGGTCCTTCGCCATGTACAGCTTGACGAGGTCCGCGACGTACCGCATCGCCCCCAAGGCGAACAGCCGGTCCTCGCGTTCGACCTCCCGCAGCATCACCGTGACGGGCGTCGGCCCCCGGTACTCGCGCGGGATCTTCTGGTCGGCGCAGAGCTTCTCGAAGATGGTGTCGAGCAGCTCCGTGTTCGGCTCACTCACCGATGCCTCCCCCCGCGGCGGCTGCGGCCTTGTCCGTCACGCTCTGCAACAGCATGGCGACCCCCTGGTCGATGGTCAAGTCGGGCGACAAGACGGCGCGGGTGATGACGTCCGTGTCCGCCACCCGGGACAGGGCCTTGGTGAAGTGGTCGGCCATCCGCAGCACGGTCAAGACCGCCTTCATGTTCTCCGGGTCCGAGAGCCGGGCGCGGATGTCGGCGTTGACCAGTTCCGTGACGAGCGTCGTGTCGAAGATGTCGGTCGAGGCGGCCACTACTTCTTCTCCGGCATGGGCTGGGGGACGGTCTTCCGCTCGATCTGGGTGACCGGCAGGACGGTAAACTTGCCCGGGGTGCCGACCTCCTCCAGGAAGGCGTGGTCGCCCTCCAGGGACAGCACGCGGTAGCCGGGCGACGACTGCTTCCCCTTCTCGACCACGACCGAGTCGGTGGCGATCAGCTTGTCGAACTCCTCCTGGGTGACCCGCTTGAACCCGAGCTTCGCCAGCTCCTCGGGCGACATCTGCTCCCAGTTGGGCGGGATGTCGGTGGGCGGCTGCTGGGCGGCCGGCGGCGGGTCCGCGGGCTTGTTCTTCGCCTCCTCGGCGAGCCGCTGGTCCTTGAAGTAGAACGTGGCGGCGGTGATGAACAGGAACGCGAACAGGTAGGTCGGCCACCGCCGCGTCAGGCCGCCCAGGAAGGCCCACAGCAGGGCCAGCGGCCACGGCGGGCTCGCGGCCGGGGGTTCGCCCGCCGCGGGCTGTACGAGCACCTGGGGCGGGCCGGCGGCACCGGGGCAGGACGGTCCCAGCGCCCCGACCGGCCCGAGGGCTTCCCGCCGGTGGCAGCGCTCCCCCGGGGCCGTACAGGTGTGCGGGTCGCCGCTGCACCCGCCCGGCCCGGGGCCGGCACAACCGACCGCCCCCGAGCCGGCCGGCCCGGTCATGCCGCCGATGGGGCTGTTGTCCTGTTGCATCACTTCTCCGTGGGGCCGACGCCCCGGTTGGCCCGCTCCTGGGAGCGGGCGTGCAGGAAGGCCAGCGCGGAGCGGGCGTGCTCCAGGGCCAGCCGGTTGTACTCGCACGCGAACGGCCCCGCCTGAAACCCCTCCAGCCGGTCGATCACGACCGCCAGCAAGACCTCGTTGGTGACGCCCAGCGCGTGCGGCGGGTCCAGCGGCTTCAGGTTCGGGTCGAGGCAGTAGTGGAAGGGGATCACCAGCTTCCACTGCCCCGCGTCCGCCGACCGGTGCGGGTTCACGACCACGACGTACTCGCGGGGGGCGTTACCCGGCGGCTCGGGCGGCCCCGGCTGGATCTCCAGCGACCGGTTCGGGTCGTGCTTCGGGACCATCCCGCCGTCCTTGACCGTGTGGGAGAGTAGCTTGGTCACCGGGCGTCCTCCGTGCGTCCTTCGGGCAGTTCCTGTCCCGCCCCTCCCGCCAGCGGAGGAGCCACATGTCGCTCACCAGCTCGGCCTCGCGGACCGTGAGCCCCTCGGCGGCGAGGGCCGCGGCGGCCGGCTTGGTGCACGCGATCTCCAGATTGTCGTACGCCCCGAAGACGCCGTCCAGAGCGAGCGACGCCCGGTGGTAGGCGTCGCGGTCCGGCGGCAGGCCGCCGAGCCGGCGGGCGATGAAGACGGCGTCCATGAACCGGCCCTCGCGGGCGGCGGCCAGGATCTGCGGGTGGGGGTCGTGCCTCACAGGTACTTCCTCTCGATCGCCTTCCTGGCCACGTCCACGCGGTGCCAGTCGTGCAGGATGGCGTACGGCTCGCCCGTCCGCCGGTTGAGGGCCACCCCGTCCTCGAACGGGATGCCGACGACGCTCGCCCAGTGCCCGTGGGCCACCCACGGGTCGGTCACCGGGACGAGGTTGTAGCCGGGCCAGCCGCGTGCCCAGTGGGCCAGGGCGGTGACCGACGGCTGCCCGGCCCCCTTGGCGTTCCGCACGTCCACGGCCACCCGCAGGAACTCCCACTGGGCGACCAGCCGGGCCGGGCCGGCGGCCACCGCCGCGCTGACGATCTGGACGTCGGCGAACGACTCGGCGACGAACTGCGGCCGGAGGGTCGAGGTCAAGTCCTCGAACCCCTCCCGGTTCCACACGTCGTGGGCGACGACCCACGGCTCGGCCAGCAGGCTCACGGCGTCCGGCGGCACGCAGCGGAACAGCTCGTCGGTCTGGAACAGGGTGTGCCCCGCCTCCAGCACGACCACCGGGCGGTCGGGCTGGTTGCGGACGACGGCCCGGTTCAGGTAGTCGGCTACCCACAGGTGCGGGTCGGCCGGCTTGTCCGACTTCACCACGGTGCCGCCCGCCTGCTCGACGGCCCCGCGGGCGTCGGCCGGCAGGGGGCCGATCACGACGAGGTCGGCGTCGTTCGCCCCCACGTTCCGGTCGAACGACCGGAGCATGACGCGGAAGGCGGTGCCGGCCTCCCGCAGGATCACGACGACGAGCGGCTTGTACTTCCTCATCGGCCCAACCACACGGTGACCGGCGGGAACAGCAGGGGCTCGCCGTCCTTGCCCCGGGCGACGCAGATCACCCGCGTGCCCCAGTCGTCGAACGTCTTCTGCCAGACCCACCCGACCTCGCGGTCCCCGACCAGGACGCGGCGGGGGATGCCTTCGACCTGTGGCCGCCCGACGTGCCCGACGACCACCAGCTTCTGCCGCTCGAACGTGAACTCCGTGTCCAGCGGCGGGGGCGGCAGCGTCAGCAGCCCCAGGACCAGTGCCGTGCCCATCGGTGCCCTCCGTGGCTACAGGCTGAACGCGGTGCCCCCGTGGGTCACCTTCACCATTATGCCGGGCATCGGCGTCGGGAACATCACCGCCAGCAGGTCCACGAAGCTCATCGTGCAGTCGCCGTCGCGACCCATCCCGATGTTGGGCGTCCGGTGCGGTGGCCCGGCCGTTGCGTCCCACGGCAGCCCGGTCGGCTGCAACTCCTCCAGGCGGACGGGGATTCGCTGGAGGACCAGCGTCCCCACGATCCGCGGCCACTCCTGCGCCGCAAAGTTCAGCCACGCCACCAGCTTCTCCGCTTCCTTCGGCGTCAGCGGCGGGGGCGGCTTGGTGTCCGACATGCGCCTCTCCAATGTCGTTATTGAGGCTACCGCTGCCCGGCGGTGTACACCACGGCGAACAGCTCCAGCAGCTTGTCCCGCGGCACGGCGAGCACCTGTACGTGCGGCATCACCTTGTTGCGGTTCATGGCGTGGCTCGTCTCCTCGACCAGCACCGCGACCTGCGACCCGTCCACCGGGTTGAGCGCCCAGGAGAAGATCCTGAACTGCTGGTTGTTGTCGCGGGAGATGACCAGCGTGTCGGTTGCGAGGGGCATTACTCGTCGCGCTCCCACCGCGTCTCGAAGATGTCGGGCTTCACCGGGTAGTGGCCCCGGCCGTCCGGCTCGGTCACCACGTAGTCGCCGGCCACGACCCGCGTCCGCTGGCCGTGGGCGGTGACGACCCAGAACTCGCACCCCGCGTACGCCCAGTTGTCGGCCCCGGGCGACGGCACGCCGGTCACGCCCGGCGGCAGCGTCATCTTGTGGGCACCCAGCGGGTCGAACTGCACGGCCTCGCAGGCGGACGGCTTGCTGCGGTACTTCACGCGGCCTCCACGGTGCGGAGCGCTCCCGGCCGGTGCACCAACTTCGTGTCGGCCACCGTCTGCCGGTAGAGCGCCTGGTTGTAGGTGAAGTTCTCGGACTGGTGCTTCGACTGCGGGTGGTTCTGGTGGTAGACGGCCGGGCGGTCGAACGGCAGGAGCTGAAGCCCCCACCGGCACAGCCGCAGGGCCAGCTCCAAGTCCTCGAACCCGCTGCCCCGGAACGCCTCCCAGAAGCCGCCCACGGCCCGCAGGGCGTGCGTCGGGTAGCTGACGTGGCAGGTGTAGGCGTACTTGTAGAGGGCGACGGCCCTCTGCCGGGCCAGCCGGGTCATCCGGTTGTACTGGTTGCCGCCGGCCCGCGGCTCGGGCGTCCACGGCACCGCGTCGATGTCGCCGATCAGCTTGGTGTGGTGCTCGGGCTGCACCATCCGCCGCAGGCCCACGAGCCCGACGGCCCGGTCCCCGAACGAGGCGTGCCACTCGGTCACGTCCCGGTCCGGCACGCAGTCGTCGTCGATGATAAGGACGCGGGGGGCGAGGGCCGTCTCGATGCCCCGGTTGCGGGCGTACCCGGCCCCGCGGCCGGCGTTGGTGCGGGCGCACAGGATGTCGAGCCACCGGCTGTACTCGCCGCACACCCGGGCCGTGTTGTCGTCCGTGCCGTCGTCGCAGACGTGGACCTCGAACTCCTGCATCTTCTGGCAGGTGAGCCCGTACAGCGTGCGGTCGAGCTGGGTGGGGTTGCCGGACGTGGCGATCACCACGCTCAGGGAGACGGCGCTACGCGGGCGGGGGGCTGTGGTCGGCACCGGACGGTTCCTCCTTTGTGGTGGCGTCGTCCATGACCACGTACCGGGTGAACCCCGGCTCGATCTCGTTGAACCCGCCGTCCGGCGTCGTGCCGTGCGGCCACTCCGTCTCGCCGGGCGGTTTCACCACGATGGTGAGCACGCCGTTCTCGCCCTTCACCGTGCCGAACCGGGTGCCCACCGGGGCCACCACCTGCACTTCCTTCAGGATCACGTCTTTCCCTCCGGGCGGATGCGGTTGTTGGCCGCGCGGGCGGTCGCCAGCACCTCGGTCGTCACCTTGGCGTCCGCGGCCATCGCCACGAACCCGGCCAAGTCCTTCGGCAGGCACGCCCCGCCGAACCCCGGCTTGCCGTCCGGGCCGGGCACCTTCCAGCCGACGTCGCCGAGCCGCTCGTCGTACGCCAGGAACCGCGAGACGGCGTCCCAGTCGGCCCCCAGGGCGGTCACCGCGGCCTTCAGCTCGTTGGCGACGGCGATCTTGGCCGCCATCGCCGCGTTCGTCGCCAGCTTGACGGCCTCGGCGTTCTCCCAGGTCGTCGGCACGACGCTGCCGCACAGGGGGGCCGAGTTGATCGCCCGGCAGACCACCGCGACGTGGCCGAGGTCGCCCCCCAGGTACAGCCAGTCGGCCGTGGCCATGTCTACGTACGCGGTCTTGGCGTTGCAGAACTCCGGCCAGTAGACGATCTGGCCGGGCAGCGTCTTGCAGGTGCCCACCGGCACGGTGGAGCGGACGCAGACGACGCAGGCCCCCTCCAGGTCGCGACACACCTGCCGCACGGCCGAGGTGTCGAGCCGGTTGAGCACGCCCCGCGGCGTCGGCACGCACACGAACGCCACCTCCACCTTCTTGCCCAGCTCGCGGAGCGACTGGCAGGTGCCGGTGCCGTTGGTGTCGTACGTGAGGACGGTGTTCTTGTGGGAGAACAGTTGGGCGGTCGCCGTGCCCACCACGCCCATGCCGACGACGCCGACGTCCATGTGTTACTTCCCGTAGTAGACCGCGTTGATCTGGTCGCGGACCGCGTCCCCGGCCTGCTGGAGCTGGGCCGGATAGTGGTAGCAGACGACGCAGGCGGCGATCACCCCGATGGTGTAGCCGAGCGTGAGCCGGAACCGCCCGTGCCCGCCGGCCCGGGACTGCTCCCGGGCCTTGGCCTTGTCCACCGCCTGCTTGAGTTGCCGGGAATTGAACCGCATCAGCCTGCCCTCTGCAAGACGGCCCCGCCAGATTGCTGACGGGGCCGCCGGGTTTGTACGTGCCGGCCAGAGGGCGGTGTGACAGTGCCTTGCGGCGGCGTCTTGTGCCAACTGGCCGGGCTGTCTTGGTGTCGTCACACCTCGCGAAGACCTTGGTGCAGGGGCACCTCGCGAACCCCTCGTCGATGTAGCTCGACTCGCAAGAGCTGCGGTCCGCAGGCGGCAGGTTTCCGTCCGTACTGCCGGGGCTGGTTGTCCGCCGTCCCCCCGACCTCGTAACGCGAGGTCAACCCGGGCTCTCAGGATAAGCCCCCAGCCACCGTTTACGTCGGTCCGAGACGTGGGGCAAGTTTCGTGGCGGTCTGCCCCATCGACCGGCCGTGCGGCCGGGCGAACCTGGACGTCTGATGAGCTCAGACCCGCAAGCCGGACGTCTGGTAAAGCCCAGACCCGCAAGCCGGACGCCTTTTCGCCACGTCCTGTGGCTCGGTTACTGGCCCGCAACCGTTGCTCGGTGTTCAGGGGGCCGGCGTGGGGTAGCCGTTGCCGTAGTAGGACGGCTGCTGCCAGCCCTGGTAGCCGTACGGGTCCGCCGGGATGGACGTCATCTGAAGCGGGGCCACCCGGCCGCCGGTAATGGCCGGGGTCGAGCCCAGCACCCGCCCGTCCGGGCCGGTGACGGCCATCCCGTCGGCCGACGTCCCGGCGATCAGGCCCTGCATCAGGTCGCCCACCGAGAGCATGGCGGCGGCGAGCAGGTTGCGGAAGCCCACAAAGGCCGGGATCAGCCCGACGAACAGGACGGCGACGATCAGGAGGAACTCGGTCGTGATGACCGCCCCGTCGTCCTCGGTCCACAGCTTGCGAAGTAGCGTCATTGCAGTCTCCGGTAAGGTGTGCGTGAGGTCCAAGCGTTCTACCCGAGCGGGTCGGCCGCGCCAACCCCGTGTATGCGAACCGGCTTGTCGGTGTCCACGAACCGGTCCAACTCGTCGTTCGAGACGGCCAGCGCCTTCGCCATGTCGATCCGGCGGCCGATGCCACTGGCCACCAGCCACGCGATGAGATCGTCCCACGCCTTCGCGGCCTCCGGGTCGGCCGGCGGCTTGATGACGTGGACCGGGCAGAGGTCTTCCGGGTTCATGACTACTCCGTGCCCGTGGTTTCGAGGCCGGGCGGGCACCACAGGTAGACCAGCCGCTGCAACCGCCCCTGGAGCGGGGTGGCGAAGTCGCAGCACCAGTACATCCGGCCGTCGGTGCCGTAGGCCACGCCGGCCCCCCAGTCGCTGAACTTCGGGTTCACGATGTTGCGGTAGTGGCCCGGCGAGTTCGTCCACGCCCGGAACACGCTGTCCGCGTCCGGCTGCCCCTTGGCGATGTTCTCGCCCGCGTCGGTCCAGGCGTACCCGGCCTGGGCGAGCCGCCCGCCCATCGTGTTGCCGCCGGGGCCGCGGTGGTCGGCCGGGAGGGTCAGGTTGGCGGCCAGCCAGTTCGCGTACTGCTGGGCCGCCTGCTGGAGCAGGGCGTTGGTCACCAGGGCGCGGGCCTTCTGGTCGGCGCGGGCCGCGTTGTGCAGGGTGAGGAGCCGCACCCGCCAGTCGGTCGGCGGGGTGACGGGCGGCACCTGGGGCGGGACGGGAGCCGGGACCGGCTTGGGGCCGACCCCGAACAGCCGCTTCAGCAGGTCGATGAGCGTCACGGCAGTTCCCTCCGTGGAACGGGTGCGGGCGGTCAGGCCGGGGGAGCCGGCGGGGCCGGGAACGGGATCTCGACCACCTCGGCCTTCTCGAAGTACGACACCCGGGCGGTCGCCGGGCCGACGTCCTTCTTGGCCTTCGCGTGGTCGATGGCGAGCTGGACGGCCGACTTCTCCCCGGCCTCCACCGCCGCCAGGAACGGCGGGTAGGCGTCGCCGGCCAGCGTGTAGTCCTTCTTCGCCAGCGGCTCGCCGGTGAGCACCTCGTCGGGCTTGTACGCCGCCAAGCGGACGATCGCCCGCCGCTGGATCGTGTCGAGCACCACGGTGATCGGCCACACGGCCCCCGTGACGCCCGCGGTGTCCATCTTGAACGCCTTCATTCCAACCCTCCCGGGAACTCCGGCATGTAGCCGAACTCCTCGAACTGCCCGGCACAGGCGACCCGCACCACGCGGACCGCGTCCTCGTCGTACAGCGGCTGAAAGCTGGCCACGTCCTTGTACCGGTTGGTGCGGATCGACCGGTCGAACGCGATCCGCACGGACGGGCAGTCGCGGTAGTCCCGGGCGATCGCCGGGACGGCCAGCAGGTCGTCCTCCAGCGACTCGGTGTGCAGCAGGTGCACCGGCTGCCCCGGCTTCACCGCCTTGGCGACCATCTTGTCCACGCCCGTGATGTACGGCTGGTTGGCCTGCCCGGTCCGCAGCCACTCGCCGAACGGGATGTCGGGCCGGCCGCCGATGACCTCCAGCCACCGGTAGACGCTCGCCATGCGGGCGTACGGGTTGCGGACGGATACGAGGACCGTGTAGTCCGCCTTACCCGGCGGCACCCGCAGCTCGTGGGTGTGGCCCGCCTCGGTGAACGGCTTGCCGGTCACCCCGTTCACGAACCCGAGCTGCCGCATCACGTCGCCGGTCGCCCGGGTGGCCGTGCGGACGGGGGCGAACCACACCAGCTTGTGCGCGTCGCAGTAGTTCACGCGGCCTCCGGCTTGGTGCGGCGGTAGCCGATGCTCTCGGCCACCCGCAGCACGTCCACGAACGTCGGGAACGGCCGCTTGTGGTCCTTCTTGAACGCCTCCATCGCCCGGAGGAACTCGACCTCGTCGGGCGTGTACTCGTCGCCGGCCGTGAGGAGGCGGCTGGTGGGCACGACTGGGGCGGACACGGCTACCTCCATTTCGGCCCGTCGAACCACGCCGCGAGGCTGTGCCGGGTGCCCCGGGTCACGGGCAGCGCGGCGTGGTAGACGAAGCTGGGGAAGAACGCCACCGTCCCCTGCGGCAGGATCTTGTCGCTGGGGAACTTGCTGGCGATGTCGTACAGCTCCAGCGTGCCGCCGTCGTACTGCTCGGGCGGGGTGAGCTGCACGATGCAGGACAGCTTGCGGTGCGTGGGCTGGTCGGTGACCCAGAACACGTCCTGGTGCTTCTTGTACTCGCCCGCGTTCTCGGCCCTGTACTCGGCGAGCTGGAGGTAGCCGAGCTTGGACAGGTGGAACCCGAACCAGTCGTCGTTGGCCCGCAGCGCCAGCTTCCACAGCTCGGCGAACAGCCAGTCGAACGCCGGGTCGGTGCTCTGGAGGAAGCGGATCGAGCTGCGGCGGACGCTGGCGTCGGGGCGGACCGCGCTGCCCACGCCCACGGCCGCGTCCCGGGCCGGGATCTTCATCCCGGCGTCCAGGATCTGCTCGCACTGGTGCGGCTTGAAGTGGCCGCCGAAGTAGCACCATTCGCCTTTCATACCGCCTCCGTGCCCGGGTGACGGCCGGCATCTTACCGCCGGCCGCCGCCCGGCGAAAGGTCACAGCCCGTACACGCCGATGATGACGACCCGGTAGCTGGAGTTATCCGGGGGGCCGGTGAAGTCGATGATGGCGTTGGTGCCGTCGGTGGTGATGGTGGCGAGGTTGCCGACGCCCGGCACCTGGAGGACGCCGAAGCCGGTGTCGTACACCTGGACGAGCGGCGGCTGGCTGCCGCAGTTGTGGGCGACGAGGTACTGCGTCGCGATGCCGTCGCCGATCGTCGCGTACGTGTACCGCAGGTCAACCGGCCCCGGGGGGCCGGTCGCACCGGCCGGCCCGGTGACGCCCTGGGGGCCGGTGACGCCCTGGGGGCCGGTGGGGCCGGTCGGGCCGATGGCACCGGTGGGGCCGGTTAGGCCGGTGATGCCCTGGAGGCCGTCGTCGCCGGGGACGCCCTGGGAGCCGGTCGGGCCGGCGGGGCCGGGCGGGCCGACCACGCCGCCCACGTCCACGCTGGTCGGCGGGCCGTCGAAGGCGAGGACGAGGTTGTTGCCGGCGAGCGACGCCCCGGTCACGCTGACGCCCGTGGGGCCGGCCGGACCGGTCGGGCCGGTGGCCCCGTCCAGGACGTACGCGAACGCCACCCGCTCGTCCACCGCGAACACGTTCGGGTTGTCCGGGTTCGAGATGAGCGGGCTGGTCACGGTGGACGAGTAAATGTTCCCGTCGAGGGTCGCCAGCCCGCCGTTGCGGGTGAGCATGAACCGGCCCGGCACCGTCAGGCTGCTGATGAGCAGGTAGTGCCCCCCGTTCCCCAGCACCGGGGACAGCAGGGTGGACAGGTCGCCGCCCGTGAGCGGGGTCTTGTGGATGTAGATCTGGCTGGTGTTGCTGTCGTAGAAGATCTGGCCGTTGTCCAGGCCGGCCTCCGAGTGGATGACGTACTCGAACGCGACGCCGCCGACCGGCCCCCGCTCGCCGCGGGCGGCGAACGTCAGGCGGACCTGGGTGCCGCTCGCCGGGGCGGTGCCGGTGACGGTCACGTCGTGGAGGGTGTAAGTGGCCGGCCCCTCGACGTGCCGGGTCAGGTGCCCGAAGGTGTACTCCACCGTCGTCCCGTCCGCCGCCGCGAGCACGAACACGCCGCCCTGGTCGGCCAGCACGGTGAACAGGCTGTCGTGGTCGCCCTCGTCCAGGTCGATGGACCCGACGGCGACGAACGTCCCCCCGCTCTGGTCGGTGAAGATGCCGCTGTCCACCGACGAGCCGTCGCTGAGGTAGGTGTAGCGGAAGCCGGTCGTCCCGGGTGTCCCGTCCGGCCCCGGGGGGCCGGCGGGGCCGGCGGGACCGCTCGGGCCGGCGAAGCTGCTCACCAGGGCCTTCTTGGTCGCCCCGTCCTGCACGACGGGCACGACGTCACTCGGCCCGATCGGGCCGGCGGCGGGGAGCTGCGAGATCTTCTTGGCGGCCACGGTCTACCCTCCTTGGTTACTCGTACAGGATCTCGTCGCCGGCCTCGGTCAGCAGGTGCTCGCCGTCCTCGGCGGTCAACCAGTCGAGGGCGGTGACGGGCGGGAGGATCTGCGTGCCCGGCGGCAGCAGGCTCACGAAGAACCCGCTCGCCGTGGTGCCCGTCTGGAACAGCCGGCGGAAGGCGACGTGGTACGTCACCCCGGCGACCACCCGCAGCGTCCGCTCGCCCACGCCGGGCACGAGCAGCCGCACCACGCCGCCCCGCCCGCCGACGCGGAGCGAGTTGTACACGAAGGGGAAGTCCTCCGTGTCGGACGGCACCAGGGTCTTGAATACGGGCTGCGTGGCCATCGGCACCTCAGAACTCGGGGAGCTGGACGGTGTCCGGGGCGGTCATCAGGAAGTTCACGACCAGCGACCCGCTGTCCCCGCTGGGGAGGGCCGTGCTCAGCCCGGCGATGCTGACGTCAACGAAGTCGTTGCCGCCCCCCTTGGTCACGGTCACGGGGTAGCCGAGGTCGAGGGGCACCGTCCCGCCCTCCCACCTCGCCGCCGCCGGGACGGTGGTCACGTAGTCGGCCGCCACCAGGGCGGCCGGCATGTCGGGGAAGGTGAGCCGCCACGTAAAGCCGTCCGCCCCGCTCTGGGAGCCGGCCGCCCCGAGCACCCCGTTGAGCGTGATGAGGCCCGGCCCGGAGTACCCGTAGAACGCCGACCCGCCGCCCACCGTCCACCCCGTGTGGTCGCCGACGAACGTGACGGCGAACGAGAACACCGGCGTGTAGACCGGCGGGACGTAGGTGTACGGGTCGGGCACGCCGAGCAGCTCTTTCAGCTCGGCGGCGGTCAGCCCCTTGTCGTAGTTCGCCGACCCCTCGGGGAGCGGCAGGAAGCGGGTCGTCATGCGTCCCCCTGGTGTTACTGCCAGCCCTGCCCGGTCATCCCGGACTGGCCCGGCTGGTTCATCTGCTGCTGGTGCTGCAACTCGTTCCGCTGGCCCGCCCCGCCCGTCAGGGCGGTCAGGTGCTGGCCGGCCTGCGGCGACAGCAGCGGGTTGTGCTGGTTCGCCATGTACCCGCCGTACCCCATCGCCGCCCCGCCCGCCATCAGCATCGGGTTGCCGGTCGCCACGCCGAGGCCGCCCATGCCCGCCCCGCCGAGCATCATGGCCTTCTGCGCGGGGTGCATGCCGGCCGCGTTCATGCCCATCGCGTTGAGGGCCGGGTTGGCGAACTGGTTGACGAGCCCCTGGCCGACCATGCGGGGCACGTCGTGGGAGAACTGCTGGGCCTTCTCGTCGGCGTAGTCGTTGAACGCCCCGAGGCCCGCCTCCCCCAGCTCGGTGGCCTTCTGGTTCACCTTGTTGTCGAGCCAGCCCATGCCCATGCCGGCCGCCGAGCCCGCGAGGCCGAGGCCGCCCGTCACCTGCCCGAGCCGCTGGGCCATCCCGGCCGGCTTCTTGGCCGCGGCGGCGGCCGGGTTGGTGAACTTGCCGGTGCGGAGCCACGACAGGCCCCGCTTGGCCCCGCCGATGAGCGGGTCCATCGTGCCCTGGCCGAAGTTTTGCAGGCCGGCCATGCCCTTGCTGCCGACCTGATTCATTGCCCGCCCGGTCACGGCCATCAGCCCCTGGCTCATCCCGGCCGTCCCGCCCGGGGTCGCCGCCGCCAGCCCGCCCGGACCGGCCACCCACGGGTTGCCCGCCGAACCGGCAGCCGCACCGCCGGGCAGCTTGCCGGGGGCCG
>JACCDG011121665.1_pt1 | contig 34132 bp, 29 predicted proteins | sample 7442471 | NCBI WGS metagenome assembly JACCDG01 (sample SAMN15323444, study PRJNA562643) | freshwater metagenome | isolation source: river surface water | place: USA:Blue River Watershed | collected 2017-08-17 | reverse complement strand
GTTTTGCCAAACAGATTCGGCGCATCGCACATGCCGATGCGGTGGCCATCCGATGGTCTGATGAGGCCAATGAGCGGTATGTGCTGCTTGCCAGTGATTGTTTGCCTCAAGTCATGGCCGAAGAGGAGCACTGCCTGCATGCGGGTGACTGCCACTGCGGTGACACGCGCAACCCGCTCAAGCCCGGCGCCATCCGAGTCATCCCGATTTTGGATGCCAGTCGTCTCAACGCTGATCGGGGGCGGGCTGGGTTTGATCACTGCGCGCGCGCGGGTTATTCCACCTTGGTGTCGGTGCCTCTGGGTTTGCAGCAACGTGTGTTGGGTGAGGTGGACCTGTTTTATCGCGGTAAGCCAGAGCTGTCTGCCGAAGATCGGGCTTTGTTTGAGTCATTGGCCAGCCACCTCGCTGGTGCCATGGAAAGCCTGCGTGCCGCTGCGCTGGATCGCGAAGCGGCGGTGGGGGCTGAGCGCCAAATGCTGGCGCAAGAGCTGCATGACTCCATTGCGCAATCGTTGGCCTTTTTGAAGATCCAGATGCAGTTGCTGCGTGATGCCATGAATCATGGTGATGCAGCCGCCGTGGAGACCACGCTCAACGAATTGGATGTGGGCATCAAGGAAAGCTACAGCGATGTGCGTGAGTTGCTGCTGCACTTCCGCGTGCGGACAGATGCCGAAGACTTGGAGCCCGCACTGCGGGAAACCTTGTCCAAGTTTGAGCACCAAACCGGTCAGAAAGGGCAACTGAACATACAAGGGCAAGGGCTGCCCTTGCCCGCTGACGTACAAATCCAGGTTTTGCACATTGTTCAGGAAGCGTTGTCCAACGTGCGCAAGCATGCGCAAGCCACCGAGGTGTTTGTGGATGTGGAAACGGCTCCGACCTGGCGAGTCTCCGTCACCGACAATGGCCATGGGTTTGACACCGAGGCCGGCCCACCCGATGACACGCATGTGGGTATGCGCATCATGCGAGAGCGCGCTGCACGCATTGGTGCCACAGTTCAGGTGGCTTCTGGCCCCGATGGCACCAAGGTTGAATTGATCTTGCCGGTCACCTCTACCGTGACCACGATGAATGGATGACACACGATGACCGCACCTGTTGATACCAATTTGCCCGTTCGCGTGATGGTGGTGGATGACCACACCTTGTTTCGGCGTGGGTTGATTGCTTTGTTGTCGCGTGACCGACGTTTGTCTGTGGTGGCCGATGCGGCCGATGCGGGCGAAGCGTTGCGACACGCCAAGACGATCCAACCGGATGTCATGCTGCTGGACAATCACTTGCCCGGTGTTCATGGCATTGATGCCCTGCCCCAGTTGTTGGAAGCCTGTCCCAGCATGAAAATTGTCATGCTGACAGTGAGTGAGGATGCCAACGATCTGGCCAGCGCCCTGGCGCGAGGGGCAGCAGGTTATTTGCTCAAGACCATTGAAGGCGAAGCTTTGGCTGAAGCGGTGATCCGCGTGCTCACGGGTGAGTCGGTGGTGTCACCGGAGATGACCAGCAAGCTCATTGCGGCCTACCGCAATGCGGTGACGCAACCAGGCGCAGAAGAGGGGCAAGCGCAGCCTTTACCCAAGCCTGATCTGGCTGAGCCCGAGCCGGTTGCTCAGGGCGATGCCGCGCTGTCGCGCTTGTCGCCTCGCGAGCATGACATCCTGCGCGAAATTGCACGCGGTGCCAGCAACAAGGAAATTGCCCGCACGCTCAGCATCGCAGAGACCACGGTCAAAATCCATGTGCAGCACATTTTGCGCAAATTGAACCTGACGTCACGGGTTCAGGCGGCGGTCTACGCCACCACGCGCGGGGCTTGATCAGTGGCCCATGCGACGCAGGCGGACGGCGTGCCCGCTGCGGTTGAAGGGCACCAGATGGTCCATCTTGCCGTCCTTGATGGCTTGAACCATGCCTTCCAAGGGGGCTTGAGCTTGTGCTTCTGTGGGCGCCACATCGCCTTGCCCTGACATGCCCGCCACGAATACCAAAGCCCAGTCCTGACCAAACTGTTTGGCTTCTTCGCACAGGGCGGCAAAGCTGCCGATGGCTTCGGGTGTTTTGTCGACACACATCAAGGGTGTCAACTCACCGGCCGAACCTGCTTCAACGCGGGCTCGCTCCGAGTCGGACGAGTGTTCGGGCGCGGACGCTCCGGCAAACACCAACAACAGACGTTGTGCGTGGGGTTGCTGCTGGGCAGCCTGCAGCAGTTCATCAAAGGTCGAAATATTCATACATGTCAGTTTAGGTAATTGTGGCTGTGCTGCCTATAGCTCATTGGACGTACTTGATCTATTACAAGGCAAACAGGGGGCGCTCGCCGATACCCTAGCGGGCGTGTCTTGCTGGAGTGAGCGATGCCCAACGCGACGGACAATCTGACCTTGGTTTACTCGTGTTCGGGTTGCTCCAACGCGGCGCAATTGGCCAACCATCTGGCCGTCAGGCTTGATCGCGCAGGTGTGGCAGAGATGTCTTGCATCGCCGGTGTTGGTGGACGGGTCAAACCGTTGGTCAACAAGCTCAAGGAGGCAGTCGAGTTTGGGCGGCCGATCTTGGCCATCGATGGTTGCCGCCTGTCTTGTGTCGAAGGCTCGCTGGCCCAGCATGGCGTCAAGGCGCAGGTTCATATTCAATTGGCTGCGCATGGCGTGCGCAAGGCTTATCACCAGGACTATTGTGAGCAGCAGGCGCAGTCATTGCTGGCGGACCTGAGCTTGCATGTGCAGCACATGAATGACGCGTATGCGCAGCAAATCCAAGCCGGTGTCTTGGCGCGCGACTGAGCGTGTGAACGGCATGTTTTTGAGCGGGACAGGGGAGCGTGTGCGACAGCTGGGTTTCGGCTGCGACAGCTAGGGGTTTTCCTTGGCGTAGGCCTGTCTCAGTTCAAGAGTGAGTAGCTTGGTGCGGTCGGATCATGACCTCCGTTGTCAGGAGGAGCATGATCATGAACAAGCACTGGCTCAAATACCGGGGCTTCCTGTTGGGTGTTGCGGTATCTGGTTTGACCGTATCCGGCGCCTGGGCGACCTGGTCGGTGACGCGGCCAGAGGACGAGGGCGCGCGCGTGGTCAAAGGCAATGGTCGCCTTGACGTGCAACGCATCGAAATCGCCACCAAGTTTGCCGGGCAGGTGTTGACTGTGCCCGTGCAGGAGGGCGACACCGTCGAGGCAGGCGAGGTGATTGCCCAGATGGACCCACGTGATTACGAAGCACAACTGCAAGGTGTGCAGGCCATGCGCCAGCGTGCGACACAGGCCATGGGCCGAGCGCAAGGTGAGGTCAATGTGCAGCGCATCAAAACCGATGTGGCACAGATGGAGTTCGACAGCGCATTGGAGATGCGCAAACAGGTGCTGGTGTCGGACTCGGAAGTGCGCAAACGCCAAGCCCAACGAGATGGTGAACAAAACGGCGTCCGCATTGCCACGGCTGCGCTGGGAGAGGCCAAGGCGGCCCAGCAAGAAGCTGATGCGGGCATCAAACGGCTGACGCAAGCCATTGCCGACCACACGCTCAAAGCCCCCGTGGGCGGACGCATTGAATACCGGGTGGTGGAGCCGGGCTCGGTCATTCCGGCGGGTGGGCGTGTGGCCACATTGCTGGACACCACCCATGTGCACATGACCATTTTTTTGCCCACGGCGGCCGTGGGGCAAGTGCGGGTGGGTGATGAGGCGCGCATCGTGCTGGACGCGGCACCCAACATGCCACTGCCAGCCAAAGTCTCTTTCGTGTCTGCCGAAGCCCAATTCACGCCCAAGCACGTAGAAACAGCATCTGAGCGAGAAAAATTGACCTACCGGGTCAAGCTGGCTTTGTCTGAAGAAACCGCCCTTGCCCACGCCGCGTTGATCAAAGCGGGCCTGACAGGCAATGGCTTTGTGCGTTTGCACTCAAGCTGGTGAGGCTCGGATGCAGTATGCAGTTCAAGTCGAGCGCGTTTCTCACCGCTACGGCAAGATCGTCGCTCTGGATGCCGTGAGTTTGGCCTTGCCCATGGGCAAAACGATTGGTCTGGTCGGCCCCGATGGGGTGGGCAAGTCTACGTTGCTGGGCTTGATCTCGGGCACCAAAAAGCTGCAATCGGGCGGGCTGACGGTGCTCGGTGGTGATGTGGCCAGCCCCGTCTTTCGCCGTGAACTGGCGCCTCGGGTGGCCTATATGCCGCAGGGATTGGGGCGTAACCTGTACCGATCGCTTTCGGTCTACGACAACATCGACTTTGCGGCTCGCCTGTTTGGGGTGCCCCCCGCCGAGCGGGACGCCCGCATCCAGCGCCTGATGAAGGCCACGGGGCTTGATCCATTTCCGGATCGGCCTGCTGGCAAACTGTCGGGCGGCATGAAGCAAAAGGTGTCGCTGTGCGCCGCCCTGGTCCATAACCCTGATCTACTGATTCTGGACGAGCCGACAACCGGTGTGGACCCCTTGTCACGCCGCCAGTTCTGGGCCCTGGTGGAAAGCCTGCGTGCCGAGCGGCCACAGATGACCGTGCTGGTGGCCACGGCTTATATGGAAGAGGCCGAGCGCTTCGAGCACTTGGTGGCGATCGACGAAGGCCGCGTTCTGGTGCACGCACCGACGGTCGAGGTGCTGGCACAAACCCGTTCAGCCTCGCTGGAGCAAGCCTACGTCAAGCTGGCCAACAAGGGAGATGCCAGCCCCTTGGTGATCCCACCCTTGCCTGCTTGGGATGGTCCTCCTGCCATGGAGGCCGAGGGCTTGACCCGTCGCTTTGGCGATTTTGTGGCTGCCCGGGATGTGACTTTCTCCATCCCGCGTGGCGAGATCTTCGGCTTCCTGGGCTCCAACGGCTGCGGCAAGACCACCACCATGAAGATGCTCACGGGGCTGCTCGACATCACAGAGGGCAGTGCCAGATTGCTGGGCAAGCCTGTCGATGCCAGCGACCTGCGCACGCGCCTGCACATTGGCTACATGTCGCAATTGTTCTCGCTGTACGAGGAGTTGTCAGTGCGCCAGAACCTGGCCCTGCACGCCAAGTTGTATCGCATGGACCCTGCTGAGGCGGGCTCGGCCATCGAGCAATCGATCGATACCTTCGAGTTGCGGGAGGTGGCCGATGTTTTGCCCTCTCAGTTGTCCTTGGGCATACGCCAGCGCTTGCAATTGGCCGCAGCCTGCTTGCACAAACCGGAAGTGTTGATTCTGGATGAGCCCACATCCGGCGTGGACCCTGCTGCGCGTGACATGTTCTGGCGGCACATGGTGCGCATGTCGCGCCAAGAAGGGGTGACGCTGTTCGTGTCGACCCACTTCATGAACGAGGCCATGCGCTGTGATCGCATCTCCTTGATGCATCACGGTCGGGTCCTGGCTGTAGGGCAGCCGCAGGCGCTGTGTGAGCAACAGGGGTGCGAAACGCTGGAACAAGCCTTCATTGACTACCTGGAAGCCGACAGCGAGGCCGAGCACTTGCCTCATCCACAGATGGATCACGATCCGCTGGAGGCGGACTCCGATGCCAACCCAGACGCAAGGGGTGTGGTCGCTGCCCGATCACCACTGGCGTTGTGGTTCAGCCGAATGTGGGCCTTTGCGCAACGTGAGGCGATGGAGTTGCGCCACGACACCATCCGACTGGCTTTTGCGATCCTGGGGCCCATCATCGTGTTGTGTGTCGCCACCTGGGGTCTGAGCTTTGATGTGGAGGGCATACGCTTTTCTGTGCTTGACCGCGATCAGACCACCGACAGTCGCCGCTTCATTGAACACTTTGCGGGGTCGCCCCACTTTCTGGAACAAGCGCCATTGGACGACGCCGGTCAGATCGACACCCAAATGCGCTCCGCCCAGTCCTGGTTGGTCATCGACATCCCGCCCGGTTTTGGTCGAGACCTGATCGGTGGCCGTCAACCTGAGGTGGGATTTTTCGTCGATGGGGGCTCCTTGGTGCGGGCGGCGCACACGGCCAACTCGGTCAAGGCGGTGGCCATTGAGCATGCTGTGAACTTTGCTCGCAACACGCCCGGGGCGCAGGTGCCCACGCTGCCCGTCACGGTCGAGCCACGCTTGTCCTACAACCAGTCTTATCGCAGCGTATTCGCCTTTGGCCCGAGCAACATGATGCTGGCGCTGACCTTGATTCCGGCCATGCTCACCGCGTTGGGTGTGGTGCGTGAAAAAGAGATGGGCACCATCGTCAACCTGTATGCCTCACCCGGTTCGATCGGCGAGTTTCTGGTCGGCAAGCAGTTGCCCTACGTGGGCCTGAGTGTGCTGAGCTACGTCAGCTTGGTGGGGGTACTGGTTGGGGTGTTCGGTGTGCCGTTGAAGGGCAGTTTGCTGGCTTTGACCTTGGGCGCGGTGGCCTATGCCTGCGCCATCACCGCCTTCGGATTGTTGATCTCGGCCTTTGTGCAAACCCAGGTGGCTGCCCAGTTTCTGACAGCCATCTTGTGCGTGATCATGACCACCAACTTCTCGGGGTTGCTCAGCCCTATCTCCACCCTTCAGGGCGGCAATTACTGGATCGCGGTGGGCTTTCCGGCTTCGTGGTTTCAGAAGGTCAGCTTGGGTGTTTTCACCAAAGGCTGGGGCTTGCAATGGGCGCAGTTGGGACCAGCTTGTCTGGTCATGCTGGGCTTTGCTGTGTTGTACCTGACGGCCGCCCGCCTGCTGGTCGCCAAGCAGGAGCGTTGACCATGTACACCTGGCTGTTCAATGTGCTGCACCTCAGCCTCAAAGAGCTGCGCTGCGTCTTGCGTGATCGCACGATGATGGGGGCCATTCTCATTTCATTCACCGTGGCGGTGTATGTCGTGGCATTGGGTGCCAAGGCTGATGTCACACACGTGGCCGTCGGCATTTTGGATGCCGATCACTCCAGCCTGTCACAACGCATCCGTGCGGCAGTTCGCCCCCCCTTGTTTCAAGAGCCTGTGGACCTGACACGGGACACCGCCCAGTCCGAGATGGACGAGGGACGCTATCTGTTCGTGCTCGACATCCCCGAGCATTTCGAGGCGGATGTACAAGCCCAGCGCCCCACGGCGATTCAACTGTGGGTAGATGCCACGGCGATGGCGCAAGGTCAGTTGGGGGTGGCCTATCTGACTGAAATCGTGTTGCGAGAAACGCTGGACGAATTCAAAGTCAAAGGCGTGGATGCCCGTTTGCCGACCCGCCCTGTGGTGCACGTGCTGTTCAATCCGAACACGACCACCAGTTGGTTCACCTCGGTCATGCAACTCATCAACAACGTGACGGTGTTGTCCGTTGTGCTGGTTGGGGCCGCTGTGATCCGCGAGCGGGAGAAGGGCACCATCGAACATTTGCTGGTCATGCCTGTGCGTCCCAGCGAAATCGCGGTCGCCAAGATCATGGCCAATGGGCTGGTGATCTTGGTCGCGGTGGCCGTGTCCGTGCTGGCCATTGTCAAAGGGTTACTGGCCGTGCCGGTTGAAGGCTCTGTGCTGTTGTTCCTGTCCGGTACCGGGTTGTATCTGTTCTCGCTCACCGCCCTGGGCATTTTGTTGGCCACGGTGGCCTCGTCCATGCCTCAGTTTGGCTTGTTGGCTGTGCCTGTCTTTGTGGTCATGTATCTGTTGTCGGGCTCGGCCACGCCCGCTGAAAACATGCCCCAGTGGTTGCAGTACCTCATGCAGGTATCGCCCTCGACCCACTATGTGAGGTTGGCTCAAGGCATTTTGTACCGGGCTGCGGGCTTGTCCATTGTGTGGCCGCAAATGCTGGCTGTCGGTGGCATCGGGGCTGGCTTTTTGGCGCTCGCCTTGTTGCGCTTTCGAACCATGTTGGCCCGTCAGGGATGAAGTCAAAGGAGGCGTGGCAATGCGCAGCAAGTTCAAGAACCGTGTGATGTTGTCTCTTGTGGTCGGCATGGGGGCTGTGGCTTTGGGGGGGTGCTCCACGGTACGCGTTGAGATGCCTGAGAGCACCTTGAAACTACCCGACCGATTTGATGCGGTCGATACGCCTGTGTCGCGTGGGGCAGATTTGGCGCATTGGTGGCAAGTGTTCAACGATCCAGTGCTGACGGCGCTCATCGAAGAGGGCTTGCAACACAACGCCGATGTGAAGATTGCGATGGCGCGCATTCAAGAGGCGCGCGCATTCCATGGCATGGCCGAGTCGGCATTTTTGCCTACGCTTGAGGGAGCTGCTGGCGCCTCTCGCTCTCGTCAAACCTCGCACCTGCCGGTGAATTTCCAGCCTGAGCTTTCATTGCCCTTGCCTGTGCCTGTCACCATTGGTTTGCCACCCGTGTCCCAGGATCTGAGGATGCCCTTGGGCAACACCACAGGCGGCTCCCTCATGGCCACCTGGGAGTTGGATTTGTTTGGCGCACGCCATGCTGACGCGGACATGGTTCAGCAACTGGTTTATGGTGCGCAGGAGCAAGAGCATGGTGCGCAATTGCTGGTGGCCGCAGACATTGCTTCCCGCTACTTTGAGGCCCGTGGCGGAGAGCGGCGGCTGGCTGTGTTGATGCAGGCCGTGCAAGTGGCTGAACGTGGGCACCACTATGCACAAGGTCGCTTCAAGGCGGGGCACGCTGATGCCAGTGAAGTGGATCAAGCCGAAATGCAATGGCGTGCGGCCCAAGCGCAAGTCGAGCCCTTGAAGGCCTTGATCGCCAGCCATGTGCGGCGTATCGCCGTCTTGATGGGGCGTTTGCCTCAGGCTTTCATCGCTTTGCCTGCGCAACCGGCTGCAGCGAAAGGGGCCGCAAGCATGCCGCCTTTGCCGGCGGTGTTGCCGGGGGATGTGCTGGCGCGTCGTCCGGATGTGCGAGGCATGGCGCGCAAGGTGTTGTCGCAAGTGGCCAAGGTCGGTTCGGCCAAGGCTGAGTTGTTTCCCAAGTTCTACCTGGGGCTGGGGGCGACGGCGGGGCGTTTGCATCCCGATCACGCGTCAGGCCACAACTTCGGGACGCAAATGCTGGGGGTGGGCATGCGACTGCCCATTTTTGAAGCGGGCCGCATTCGTCAGCACATTGCGGCACAAGAGGCCCAACTGCAGGGGCTGGCTGTCCAATATGAACAGACCGTACTGGGGGCGCTGGAGGATGTAGAAAACGTCTATACAGCGCACCGGGCGTTTTGTGACAAATCACAAAAATTGACGCAAGCGGCGCAGTTGGCGGACCAGATCGCGCAGCGAAAGCGGGCGTTGTTTCAGTCCGGTCAGGTGCTGTTGCAGGTGGCGCTGGAGGCGCAAGCCACAGCCTTGCAAAAGGAGGATGACGCGATCCAGGCCAGTGTCAGTGTTCAGGCCTATACCGTGCTGTTGTACAAGGCATTGGGGGGCGGTTGGTCTGAGCCCGGTCCGGTGACACATCTTGCTGGGACGCAAGCTTATGCCATGTCAACCTATGCGCCTTGATCTTGCGCAAGACTGGTGCATGACCTACTCCTTCAGAACGATGGGAATAGTACGCAAACCACAGTGCATCGTTCTTTTGCCGATGCGGGTACTCCCTTGAGGAGGATGTTGAAGTCGAGCGCAAATAACCACACTCCAAGACATGGAAAAGGAGAACTTCCATGTCTACTGGTAATCGAGGCAAGGCCTTATCTGTTCTGATCGTCAGCACGCTCGCATTCACGGTGTGCTTCATGGTGTGGATGATGTTCGGCGTCATCGGCATCCCCCTCAAAAAGCAACTGGGCCTCACGGCCACGCAGTTCGGGCTGCTCACCGCCACGCCGGTGCTGACTGGCTCGCTGGTTCGGGTACCGCTGGGCATCTGGACCGATCGTTTCGGTGGTCGCATCGTGCTGTTCACCGTCATGCTGCTGTGCGTGCCGGCCATCTTCATGATGAGCTACGCGACCGAGTATTGGCACTTCCTGGTGCTCGGCCTGTTTGTGGGCTTGGCGGGGGGGGCCTTCTCAGTGGGCACGCCTTATGTGGCACGCTGGTTCCCCAAAAACCAGCAGGGTTTTGCCATGGGGGTGTTTGGTGCTGGTAACTCTGGTGCTGCTGTCAACAAGTTTGTGGCGCCCGTGATCCTCGTGGCTGCAGGCTGGGCCATGGTGCCCAAGGTATACGCAGCCATCATGTTGGGCGCCGCCATCATCTTCTGGTTCGGCAGTGCGCACGATCCGAAGCACTTAGTGCCCGCCAAGAAGGGCGGCTTCATGGCGCAGCTCAAGGCCCTGAAGGACCCCAAGGTGCTGAAGTACTGTCAGTACTACTCTATCGTGTTCGGTGGCTATGTGGGCCTGGCACTGTGGATGGTGCAGTACTACGTGGGTGAGTACGGCCTGGACATCCGTGTCGCGGCGCTGTTGGCCGCTTGCTTCTCGTTGCCGGGTGGCGTGTTGCGCGCGATCGGGGGCTACTTGTCCGACAAGCACGGCGCGCACAAGGTGACCTGGTGGGTGATGTGGGCCTGCTGGATCTGTACCTTCTTGCTGAGCTATCCCCAAACAGATTTCACGATTCAAACCATCAATGGTCCCCAGACTTATCACGTCGGTCTGAACGTGTACTGGTTCACCGCCATCATGGGTGTGCTGGGTGTGGCCATGGCTTTCGGCAAGGCCTCGGTGTTCAAGTACATCAGCAATGACTACCCCGACAACATCGGCACCATCTCCGGCATCGTCGGTCTGGCTGGTGGCTTGGGTGGCTTCATCTTGCCCATCATGTTCGGCTATCTGCTGGACCTGACCGGTGTGCGCTCCAGCGCTTTCATGCTGCTCTACGGCGTGGTCTGGGTCTCGCTGATCTGGATGTACTGGACCGAAGTGCGCCAGACCGAAGTCATGGGCGAGAACGCTCCTGCGGCCCCCTTCAGCCAGTCCTTCAAGCACTGAGTTCGATTTCTCAAGCCCGGCCCACCGCAATTGGCCCGGGCTTTTTGTTTTCACCAAGGAATTACCATGGCCAAGATCCAAAACTGGAAGCCAGAAGATCCGACCTTCTGGCGTGAACAAGGCAGTGCGCTGGCCTGGCGCACTTGCGGCGTCACCACCTTCTCACTCATCTTTTCGTTTGCCACTTGGTTCGTCATGAGCGCCGTCGTGGTGCGCATGCCCGCCATTGGCTTCAAGTTCACCACGTCTGAGCTGTTCTGGCTGGCGGCCATTCCCGGTTTGGCATCGGGCATCTTGCGCCTGATTCACTCCAACTTCATTCCAGTGCTCGGCACTCGGCCGGTGGTCAGCATCTCGACCATCATCAAGGTCATTCCCATGATCTGGTTGGGTTATGCGGTGCAGGACCTCAATACGCCCTGGACCACGTTCATGATCATCGGGTTCTTGTGCGGCATGGGTGGCGGCGACTTCTCGTCCTTCATGCCCTCCACCTCGATCTTCTTCCCCAAGCGCCTGCAAGGTCTGGCCATGGGCGTGCAAGCGGGGCTGGGTAACTTCGGTGTGTCCGCCGTTCAGTTTGTGGCTCCCTGGATCATTGGTCTGGCCGCACTGGGCGCGACCGCTGGTGGCCCACTGGTCTTCACCAAGGGTGAGCCCATCAAGGGCGCGCTGACGGTGGTCAAGGAAGGCAAGCTCGTCAAGGATGTGAGCGTGGCCAAGGCCGAATACGCCGATGCCGTTCAGATCATCCGTGACGAAACTGGCGCCATCAAAGACGTCAAGCTGGTCGAGACTGACACCGTCAAGCTGATCAAGGCCGACGTGGAGAAGGACGCCAATGGCGTGATCACCGCCGTGCATCCCACCAAGGGCATGGGTGTGGAAGTCAAGCGCAATGACAAGGGCGCCATCACCGATGTCGCCCTGCGTAACGTGGTGAAGAAGCCCATGTGGCTGCAAAACGCTGCGTTTGTGTGGGTGCCATTCCTGGTCGTCGCTGCCATCCTGTCGGCCGTGTTCCTACGCAGCTTGCAGATGCCTTCGCGTGGCTTCATGGGCCAGTTTGAAATCCTGAGCAGCCGTAACCGTGCCCGTGTCCACACCTGGAACTGCACGATGACCTACATCTGCTCCTTCGGGTCGTTCTCGGGCTTCTCGGCCGCCTTCCCGATGCTGATCAAGACCCTGTACGGTGGTTTTGATGGTGCGCCTGATCCGCTGCAATACGCCTACATCGGCCCCCTGTTGGGTGGTCTGGTCCGTATGTTGATGGGCGGCTTCTTCGACAAGATTGGCGGCTCTAAGGGCATGCAGTGGACGACCATCGGTCAGATCGGTGGTGTGGTGTTCCTGGTGATGGGTGGTTACTTGACCCCGACTAGCATGGATCAGTTCGGTGGCTTCCTGTGGGGCATGCTGTGGATCTTCCTGATGTCCGGCATCAACAACGCCGCCACCTTCCGTCAGTACCCCATCGTGTTTGCTTACTCCCCAGCCAAGGGTGCGCAGATGCTGGGTTGGACCGGTGCCTGGGCGGCCTTCGGCCCCTTCGTGTGGAACTCGCTGATTGCCACCTCCATCGACAAGACCGGCACCGTCAACGCCTTCTTCATCGGCACGGCCGTGTTCTACGTCTACTCGCTGTTCGTCAACTGGTACTATTACACCCGCAATGGTGCAGAACGCTTTGACTACGGCAATGCCGGTGGCACCTGGTGGGACAAGTTGTCCGACTCTGAGAAAGACCGCATGAAGCGCGTCGATCTGGGTCAAGCCGCCTGATATAGCTCTGAAGGAGTAGTGCTGTGGACATCCTCGTCAACGCAGGCGCCGTGGCCTACGGCGTCACCCTGGTGGTGGCCACCTTCGTGCGCCACCCTCTGACCGAAGCCATGCGCATCGATGCGCTCTTCATCCCGCAAGCCAACGAGCGCACCCGCCCGCTGAACTTGCTGATGGGAGTAGCTATTGCGGGGTATGGCGCTTGGTCGCTGCTTTCGAGATGATTGCCCACAGGGCTCTCCATTTATCCCAAGGAAAACAACATGAGTCACTTTCTTGACCGTTTGACCTTCTTCTCGCAACCGAAAGAGTCGTTTGCGAATGGTCACGGCGTCACCAACGGCGAAGACCGCACCTGGGAAGACGCCTATCGCAACCGCTGGCAGCACGACAAAATCGTGCGCTCCACTCACGGCGTGAACTGTACGGGCTCTTGCTCGTGGAAGGTCTACGTCAAGGGCGGCATCGTCACCTGGGAAACCCAGCAGACCGACTACCCCCGCACCCGTGATGACCTGCCCAACCACGAACCCCGTGGTTGCGCCCGCGGCGCCAGCTGCTCCTGGTACCTGTACAGCGCCAACCGCGTCAAGCATCCCATGGTGCGCGGCGAGTTGCTCAAGCACTGGCGCTCGGCCCGCAAGGTCGCCAAGTCGCCGGTCGATGCTTGGGCCACACTGATGAGCAACCCAGACACCCGTCGTTCCTGGCAAAAGGAACGCGGTCTGGGTGGTTTCGTTCGTTCCAGCTGGGATGAAGTCAACGAAATCGTAGCCGCGTCCAACGTCTACACCATCAAGCAATACGGCCCTGACCGCATCATCGGCTTCTCGCCGATCCCGGCCATGTCCATGATCAGCTACGCCGCGGGCAGCCGTTACCTCAGCCTGATCGGCGGCGTGTGCATGTCGTTCTACGACTGGTATTGCGACTTGCCACCGTCCAGCCCACAAGTCTGGGGTGAGCAGACCGACGTGCCTGAATCGGCCGACTGGTACAACTCCAACTTCATCATCGCCTGGGGCTCGAACGTGCCTCAGACTCGTACGCCTGACGCCCACTTCTTCACCGAAGTGCGTTACAAGGGTGCGAAGACTGTGGCCGTTACGCCTGACTATTCGGAAGTCGCCAAGCTGGCCGACATCTGGATGCACCCCAAGCAAGGTACCGACGCTGCTGTTGCCATGGCCATGGGCCATGTGATCCTCAAAGAGTTCTACTTTGACAAGCGCAGCGCGTACTTCGATGACTACGCCCGTCGCTACACCGACTTGCCCATGCTGGTCATGCTCGAAGAGCAAGACACCCCAGAAGGCAAAGCCCTGGTCCCAGGTCGTTACCTGCGCGCCAGCGACATGAGCGGTGACCTGGCTCAAGGCGCCAACACCGAATGGAAGACCCTGGCCTATGACAACCAAGGCGCCATCGTGGTGCCCAATGGTTCGATCGGCTTCCGCTGGACCGCCGAAGGCAAAGAAGGCCACGGTAAGTGGAACTTGGAGAGCAAAGAAGCCGTTGGCGACCGCCTGGTCGACCTGAAGCTGACTGTGCTGGAAGATGCCGCCAAGGCAGAAACCGTTGCGGCAGACGTCAACAAGGTGGCCTTCCCGTACTTTGGTGGCATTGACACACCAGGCTTCCCATCCAACAAGCAAGGCGATGTGCTGCTGCGCAATGTGCCGATGCAGCGTCTGACCATCCAGAAAGATGGCCAGTCCAAAGAAGTTTGGGTCGCGACCGTGTTCGACTTGCAAGTGGCCAGCTACGGTGTCTTCCGTGGCCTGAAGAACGCCCAAGGTCAACTGGTGGACGATGGTGCCAAGTCGTTTGATGACAACGTGCCCTACACACCCGCTTGGCAAGAAAAGATCACCGGTTCCCCACGCGAGCAAGTGTTGACCGTGGCCCGCCAGTTTGCGGACAACGCCGACAAGACCAAGGGCAAGTCCATGGTCATCATCGGCGCGGCGATGAACCACTGGTATCACTGCGACATGAACTACCGCGGCATCATCAACATGCTGATGATGTGCGGTTGTATCGGTCAATCCGGTGGCGGCTGGGCTCACTATGTGGGCCAAGAAAAGCTGCGTCCACAAACCGGTTGGACCGCTCTGGCGTTCGCGCTGGACTGGGTGCGTCCTCCCCGTCAGCAAAACTCCACCAGCTTCTTCTACGCCCACACCGATCAGTGGCGCTACGAAAAGTTGGGCGTCAACGAAGTGCTCTCGCCATTGGCCGACAAGACCAAGTTTGGCGGCAGCATGATCGACTACAACGTGCGTGCTGAACGCATGGGTTGGTTGCCATCGGCGCCTCAACTGCAAACAAACCCCTTGAATCTGGTCAAGGAAGCCCAAGCCAAGGGCATGGATGCCAAGGACTACGCAGTGCAGTCGCTCAAGGACGGTTCCTTGAAGATGTCCTGCGAGGATCCGGACAATCCTGCCAACTGGCCGCGCAACATGTTCGTGTGGCGATCCAACATCCTGGGCTCATCGGGCAAGGGCCATGAGTACTTCCTCAAGCACCTGCTGGGCACCACCCACGGCGTGCAAGGCAAGGACCTGGGCCCCAACGATGCCAAGCCGCAAGAAGTGCAATGGCACAACCAGGCGCCCGAAGGCAAGCTGGACCTGTTGGTCACGCTGGACTTCCGCATGAGCACCACCTGTCTGTACTCGGACATCGTGTTGCCTACAGCCACCTGGTACGAAAAGAACGACCTCAACACGTCCGACATGCACCCCTTCATCCACCCGCTGTCCGCAGCGGTGGATCCAGCCTGGGAAGCCCGTTCTGACTGGGAGATCTACAAAGGCTTTGCCCAGAAGTTCTCCGAAGTCTGCGTGGGTCACCTGGGTGCCGAACGCGAAGTCGTGATGACACCGATCATGCACGACACCGCGGCCGAGCTGGCTCAGCCATTCGGTGTGCAAGAGTGGAAGAAGGGCGAGATCGACCTCATCCCCGGCAAGACTGCACCGCAGATTGCTGTGGTCGAGCGCGACTACCCGAACACCTTCAAGCGATTCACCTCCTTGGGCCCGCTGATGAACAAGCTGGGCAATGGTGGCAAGGGCATTGGCTGGAACACGCAGGACGAAGTCCATGCGCTGGGCGAGCTCAATGGCACCGTGCGTGAAGAAGGCGTCAGCCAAGGCATGCCCAAGATCGTGTCCGACATCGACGCCACCGAAGTGGTGCTGATGCTGGCTCCTGAGACCAACGGCCATGTCGCCGTGAAGGCTTGGGAAGCCCTGGGCAAACAAACCGGCCGTGACCACACCCATCTGGCCCTGCACCGCGAAGACGAAAAAATCCGTTATCGCGACATCCAGGCTCAGCCTCGCAAGATCATTTCCTCGCCGACCTGGTCGGGCCTCGAAAGCGAGAAGGTGTCCTACAACGCCGGCTACACCAACGTGCATGAGCTGATTCCATGGCGCACCCTGACTGGACGTCAGCAGTTCTACATGGATCACCCATGGATGATTGCTTTCGGCGAAGGCTTCGTGTCCTATCGCCCACCGGTTGACCTCAAGACCTTGGATGACATCAAGGGCGTCAAGCCCAATGGCAACAAGGAAATTGCGCTCAACTTCATCACGCCACACCAAAAGTGGGGCATTCACTCGACCTACACCGACAACCTGTTGATGCTCACGCTCAATCGTGGTGGTCCGGTGATCTGGTTGAGCGAAGACGATGCCAAGAGCGCAGGCATTGTGGACAACGACTGGGTTGAACTGTTCAACACCAACGGCGCGATTGCTGCGCGTGCAGTGGTCAGCCAACGTGTGAACAACGGCATGGTCTTGATGTACCACGCTCAAGAAAAGATCGTGAACACACCAGGTTCGGAAATCACAGGCACTCGCGGTGGTATCCACAACTCGGTGACCCGTGTGGTGCTCAAGCCCACACACATGATCGGTGGTTACGCCCAGTTCAGCTACGGCTTCAACTACTACGGCACGATTGGTACCAACCGCGATGAATTCGTGGTGGTGCGCAAGATGAACAAGGTTGACTGGCTCGATGACGAGTCTTCAAACCAAGGAGTACACGCATGAAAATCCGTGCACAAATCGGCATGGTCCTGAATCTGGACAAGTGCATTGGTTGCCACACCTGCTCGGTAACCTGCAAGAACGTCTGGACCAGTCGCCCTGGCGTCGAATACGCCTGGTTCAACAACGTTGAAACCAAGCCCGGCATTGGTTACCCCAAAGAATGGGAAAACCAAGACAAGTGGAACGGCGGCTGGATTCGCAAGCCAGACGGCAAGATTCAGCCCCGCCAAGGCGGCAAGCTGAGCTTGTTGATGAAGATCTTTGCCAACCCCAACTTGCCAGAGATCGACGACTACTACGAGCCCTTCACCTTCGACTACGACCACCTGCAGTCGGCCCCGAAGACCAAGGCACCTCCAACCGCTCGTCCACGCAGTCTGATCACAGGCAAGCGCATGGAAAAGATCGAATGGGGTCCGAACTGGGAAGAAATCCTGGGTGGTGAGTTCAGCAAGCGCAGCAAGGACAAGAACTTCGACGATGTTCAAAAGGACATCTACGGCCAGTTCGAAAACACCTTCATGATGTACTTGCCTCGCCTGTGCGAGCACTGTCTGAACCCCGCTTGCGTAGCATCGTGCCCATCGGGTTCGATCTACAAGCGTGAAGAAGACGGCATCGTGCTGATCGACCAGGACAAGTGCCGCGGCTGGCGCATGTGCGTGAGCGGCTGCCCTTACAAGAAGATTTACTACAACTGGCAATCTGGCAAGGCCGAGAAGTGCATCTTCTGCTACCCCCGCATCGAAGCCGGTCAACCCACAGTCTGCTCTGAGACCTGTGTCGGCCGTATCCGTTACCTGGGCGTGTTGCTGTATGACGCAGACCGCATCCAAGAAGCGGCCAGCGTGGAACACGACCGTGACCTGTACCCTGCTCAGTTGTCGCTGTTCCTGGATCCCAACGATCCCAAGGTCATCGAACAAGCCCGCAAGGACGGTATCCCGGAAGCCTGGCTGACCGCGGCTAAAAACAGCCCCGTCTACAAGATGGCCGTGGACTGGAAGGTGGCCCTGCCTCTGCACCCTGAGTACCGCACTTTGCCCATGGTCTGGTACGTGCCACCTCTGTCGCCCATCCAATCGGCAGCGCAATCCGGTCACATCGGTGTGAACGGTGAGATCCCTGACGTCAACCAGTTGCGCATTCCGGTCAAGTACCTGGCCAACTTGCTGACAGCGGGCGACACCATCCCCGTGACCAATGCGCTGGAACGCATGCTGGCCATGCGCAGCTACATGCGCAGCAAGCATGTGGATGGCGCCGAAAACAAGCGCGTGCTGGAACAGGTTGGCCTGGACAAGCACACCGTTGAGGACATGTACCACGTGATGGCCATTGCCAATTACGAAGACCGCTTCGTGATTCCATCGGCTCACCGCGAGTACGCCGAGAACACCTTTGACATGAAGGGTGGCTGCGGCTTCACCTTTGGCAATGGCTGTTCCGACGGCGCGTCTGAAGGCAGCCTGTTTGGCGGCACCAAGCGTCGCACCATCCCCATCAAGTCTGAGGCCTGAACATGAGCGATACCCCTGCTTACAGCTTGCGGGCTTTGGCTCGCATGCTGACCTACCCAGACGTAGCTTTGCGCGAACTGGTGCCTGACCTGCAAAAGGTCCTGCTGTCGGAATCGGCCTTGTCGCCTGACCGTCTGCGTGGCCTGAGCATGTTGCTGGGCGCCATGGTCGACCAGGACATCATCGACACCGAACAAGGTTATGTGGATCTGTTCGATCGCGGTCGTGCCACATCCCTGCACTTGTTCGAACATGTGCATGGTGACTCGCGCGATCGTGGTCCGGCCATGATCGACCTGGTCAAGACCTACGAGCAAGGCGGCATGCTGCTGGATCCGGACAAGGTCGGTGGTGAGTTGCCTGACTACCTGCCCGTGGTGCTGGAGTTTGTCTCCACACTGCCAGCAGCACAGATGCGTGACTTCATCGGCGAGATTGCACACATCCTCAACGCCATTCATACGGCATTGATCAAGCGTCGCAGCCTCTATGCCCACGTTCTGGCCGCTGTGTTGGAGATCGGTCAACAGCCGGTTGAAACCGTGGCTGTGCCCGAAGACGAAGACATGGATGCCAGCTGGGCAGAGCCTGAAGCCTTCGCGGGCTGTTCCTCAAAGGGCCAACAAAGCCCGGACCAGCCTCAACCCATCCAGATCGTGCGGCGTTCCGCATCAGCTAACCAACGAGGAGCATCAGCATGAGCCTCACACATGAATTCTTCTTTGGCATCTATCCCTACATCTGCGCAGTGATCTTCTTGCTGGGCAGCCTGGTTCGGTTTGACCGCGACCAGTACACCTGGCGCAGTGAGTCCAGTCAGATGTTGTCCACCGGCGCCTTGCGTGCTGGCTCCAACCTCTTCCACTTGGGCATCATTGGCCTGTTCTTCGGTCACTTCTTCGGCATGCTCACCCCGCATGAAATCATCCATGCACTGGGTGTGTCTCCTGCTCAAAAGCAGTTGCTGGCTGTGGTGGCCGGTGGCACCTTGGGCTCGATTGGCTTGATCGGTTTGCTGATCTTGATCCATCGTCGCCTGAGCAATGAGCGCATCCGCGCCACCTCCAAGGGCCGCGACTTCCTGGTGCTGTTCTGGATCTTGGCCACGCTGGGCCTGGGCCTGTCGACCGTGCCGGTGTCTTTGCATCACAACGATGGCGCAGAGATGCTCAAGCTGATGGACTGGGCTCAGCACATTGTCACCTTCCGTGGTGGTGCCGCAGCCTTGATCGCTGACGTGTCAACCGTGTTCAAGGTTCACATGGTGATGGGCATGAGCTTGTTCGTCATCTTCCCGTTCACCCGTCTGGTGCACGTGTGGAGTGGCTTTGGTGCGGTGGGTTATCTGGCTCGCCCATGGCAAGTGGTTCGTAGCCGCAAGATTGGTTTGTCGGAGTAAACACCATGATGTTGTCTGCAGCTTCTGAATCTGGGGCGCATGCCCTGCGTGTGGGTGCTTCGGTGCTGGCTCCGGCTGGCGCAGACTTGACGCCCGCAGAACGTCGCCAACGTGCCAGCCTGGAGTTGTTGCGTTTGGCGGCCATCGAAGAAGGTCTGTTGGCGGCTGAAGATCCCACACCGGAAGACGGTGTGTTGTCCGAAGAGGCTGCAGAAGCCATCGATGCCTGGGTTGCCCAGCACGTGGTGGTGCCTGACCCCGATCAAGAAGCTTGCCGACGACATCATGCCGCGCACCCAGCCCGTTTTGCTGTGGGTGAGCGGGTACAGGCCCGTCACATTCTTTTTGCCGTGACCGATGGGGTTGACATCAACCGTCTGCGTGCTCGCGCCGAGCAGGTGCTGCTGGACGTGCGTGCAGATCCCCATCGCTTTGCGCAAGCCGCCAAGGACAACTCAAACTGTCCAAGTGGTGAGCGCGGAGGCGATCTGGGTTGGCTGCAAGCCGCAGATTGTGTCCCTGAGTTTGCCAAAGAGCTGATTGGGCAAGATGAGGGCAGCGCCAATGTGGGCGTGTTGCCCCGCTTGGTCCACAGTCGTTTTGGCTTGCATGTCGTCGAGGTGCTGTCTCGCGATCCCGGCGTGCAGCCAGAGTTTGAGACCGTGCAAGAGGCAGTGGCACAATCACTGCGTCAGCAGGCTTGGATCACAGCCATGCGACAGACCATGAGGATGTTGGCTTCTCGTTGGGAGGTCGTTGGTGCCGATCTGGATGCAGCTGACTCACCCTTGCTGCAATAAATGGACGACGAGTTACTCAAACGGATCAAGCGTTTTCGTACGGATTACTTCCCTAAGTACGAAGGTCAGTTCAAGGAACTGGTAGCGCAGGGACAGCACCCCACGATCTTGTTTGTGGGTTGTTCCGACTCTCGCTTGGTTCCCTACATGCTGACTGGCGCGGGTCCGGGTGAGTTGTTCATTGTTCGCAATGTGGGGGCACTGGTGCCGCCCTACAACGGTAGTGGTGGGGGCTTGCACGGCACGGCAGCGGCGATTGAATATGCCGTGCTGAACCTGCATGTCAGTCACATCATCGTCTGTGGTCATTCGCACTGTGGTGCCATGAAGGCCATCTACGAAGAAGTCTCACCTGAGGCCAAAAATCTCAACTCCTGGCTCGATCTGGCCCGCGAAGCGGCCTTACCTGTTCAAGTCACAGACGAGGCCTTGCGCCGTACCGAGCAGCGATCTGTGGTGCTGCAACTGGAGCGCTTGATGGACTACCCCATGGTTCGTCAACGTGTGGAACGCAGGCAAATTGCTTTGCATGGCTGGCACTACGTCATCGAAGAAGGCGAAATCTACGTCTTTGATGTCAAGACAGGTCAGTTCGTACCGGCTTCCGACTCTACCCATAGCGGTACAGGTCCGTACCATGAAGTCGATCCTGACAGTGGCTCGATCTTCAACGAGGTGGACGCCTCCTGGTATCCCCAACATCGTTGAGGTGCCTTGCGGCAGGGGCGCATGCTCAAAGCAGTTTGCGAGACATCCCAGGGCTGAGCCAGACTTGCCCATTTTGGCGAACCCACATCGCATCCAATCCGGGCGAGTGCCGAACCAATGATTGCCCCTTTTCATGACCCATCACCATGATGGCGGCGCCCAAGCCATTGATTTGTTCCAGTCTCTGGGCAACCAATGTGACGCCACGTAAGCCTTGGGTTGGGTAGCCGGTTCTGGGGTCCAGGATGTGGTGATAACGGTGGCCCTCATGGTCGAAATGCCGCTCATAGTCGCCTGACGATGCCACGATGCCATCGTTCAGTTCGATGGTGCCGATCAAGGTGCTTGGTTCTCTGGGATCACGTACCCCAATTCGCCATGGTTGACCTTGGTGTGAGCCCATGACCAGTACATCGCCGCCGCCATTGATCATGGCACTGTGAACGCCTTGCTGGCGCAATACCCGCATGCCGGCGTCCAGGATGTAGATTTTGGCGATCCCACCGAGGTCGATGCGCATGCCCTGGCGTTTCAAAAATGCGGTCTGTTCGCGTGGGTTCAGCACCAACTGCCGATAGTCAACCAAAGGCAGTTGCCGAACGATGTCTTCTGGGCTGGGCATGGATCGCGCTTCGTTAGAAAAGCGCCAGCCCTTGATGGATGCGACCGTGATGTCAAAACAACCTTGACTTCTGTGTGAGACAGCTTGGGCCATTCGCAGCACTTGCATCAGCTCGGCTTCAATGGCCACAGGGGCAATGCCGGCGGCAGCATTGATCGCGCTGACGGCGCTGGTCGGACTGTAATGATTCATCATGTCCGACAGCCGGGTCATCTCACGGTAGGCCGCATTCAGGGCCGGTTGCAAGCGATCTGGTTGGGGGGACTCCAAGGCGATGTCCACCCGGGTCCCCATCAAAGTGCGCGGCTCTCGCAGGCTGGGAACAAGCTCAGCATGGCAAAGTGACGGCACCAGGGCTGATGGCCAAGCCAACGCCCCCAATTGAATGCCAGCCCCTTTGATCCAGTCGCGGCGGCTGGGCATTTGATGTCCTCAATCAGCGAGATTGATCGACCATGAAGTCAACCGCAGCTTTGAGGTCATCGTCCTTGATGGAGGGGCTGCCGCCACGGGCGGGCATCATGCCTTTGGCGCCCGTGAAGCCTTCTTGGGCATGTTTGTAAAGCACATCCATACCTTGCGCAATGCGCGGTGCCCAATCGGCTTTGTCGCCTGGTTTGGGTGCGCCGCCAACGCCAGCTGCATGGCACATCGAACACGTGGCACCATAAATTTTCTTGCCCGCTTCATTGACCGGTGCGGCAGCCACCGGGGCGCTGGCTTCTGCAACAACGGGGGAAGGTGTTCCGCTGTTGGATGTTGGTGCTGGGTCTTTGGGACTGCAGGCAAGCAAAGTGGAGAGGGTGCCCAATGCAAGGGCCAGACGCAGGGATTTCATGGGTGCTCCAGACAGAATTGGTTGGATTCTAGAAGTGCCCCAAGAATAAAAAATTAAACCGGATCAAGCCCGCACATAAAGCAACGCGGGGCTTGAACTTAGTTACATGGCTTGCGTTGCGTCAAGTAAACCAAGCCATCGAAGGCAGACGATCGCGCCTGAATTCGCTTTGTACATGTGCATTGATCTGATGACTCAGATGGATGCAGCTTGTGCATCACCAACACACTGCTGAGGACGCGCATCATGAGCCGAGATGATCAAAACAAGCTGGACCTTGCTAACGGTCTGCCCCGTCGCAAATTTTTAGGGTCTGCCGCCGTGGCAGGTTTGGCTACGGTCGGCATGGCCGCATGTACCGACAAAAAGGGCTCAGGTGCTTCGGGTGGCGCATCGGCTGCGGGTGGTGACTCGTCCTCGCATGCCTCCGGGTCGGGCACCCACCTCAAACCCGGTGAGCTGGACAGCTATTACGGCCTGTGGTCGGGTGGCCATACCGGTGACGTTCGTGTGTTGGGGCTGCCATCGGGTCGCGAGATCCTGCGCATTCCCGTTTTTAATCCCGATGCATTGGTCGGTTGGGGTATCACCAACGAATCCAAGAAAATCATGGGCACCAAGGCCGATGGCAGCTTGCGCTACACCGTGGCCGACACCCATCACGTGCATGCCTCGTACAAAGATGGCAACTACGACGGTCGTTATGCCTGGGTCAATGACAAGATCAACAGCCGCATGGGCCGTATCCGCCTGGACTACTTCGTCTGCGACAAGATCACCGAGATCCCCAATGTCCAGGGCTTCCACGGCATCTTCCCGGACAAGCGCGACCCTGTTGATCCAAAGATCAACTACACCACGCGTGTGTTTGCCGGGGCTGAATTCTCCATCCCGCTGCAGAACAACGGCACGGACGCCGACAAGCCTGAGGCCTATCACTCGCTGTTTACCTGCGTGGATGCCGAATCGATGGAAGTGCGCTGGCAGGTGCTGATTGATGGCAACTGCGATTTGGTCGCTACATCGTATGACGGCAAGTTGGCTGCCACCAACCAGTACAACACCGAAATGGGTGTGCACTACGAAGACATGATGTCTGCCGAGCGCGATGCCTGTTTGTTCTTCAACATCGCTCGCATTGAAGAGGCTGTCAAGGCTGGCAAGTTCAAAACTTATGGCGACTCGAAGGTGCCGGTGGTTGATGGCACTCGCAAGTCCAATGAAGATCCCAAAACAGCCCTGACGGCTTATGTCAGCGTTCCGAAGAACCCGCATGGCGTCAATGCCAGTCCCGATGCCAAGTACTTCATCTGTGCAGGCAAGCTGTCACCAACCGGCACTGTGATCGAGTTGGCCAAGGTGTTGGACTACTTCGACGGCAAGTTGGAAAAGCCTGATCAAGCCATTGTGGCGGAGGTCGAGTTGGGCTTGGGCCCTCTGCACACCGCTTTTGACGGTCGTGGCAATGCCTACACCACGCTGTTCCTGGACAGCCAGGTGGTCAAGTGGAATGTTGATGCGGCGATCAAGTTCCACGCGGGTGACAAGAATGCCAAGTATGTGGTCGAGCGTCTGGACGTGCAATACCAACCCGGTCACCTCAATGCCTCGCAATCGGAGACCGTGGCCGCAGACGGCAAGTATCTGGCTGTCGGCTGCAAGTTCGCCAAAGATCGCTTCTTGCCAGTTGGCCCTCTGCACCCAGAGAACGAGCAACTGATCGACATCTCGGGCGACCAGATGGGCTTGATGGGCGATCACCCTGTGCGTGGTGAGCCGCATGACTTCATCATCTTCAAGCGTGATTTGCTGCGACCTAAGCAGGTCTATGCGCTGGACGACTTTCCCTTGGCCATCAAGGACCCGAAAGAAACCGGCGTCGTCCGCAACGGCAAGAAGGTCACGGTCAAACTGACCTCGCAAGCCCCTGCTTTCAGCATGCGCGAGTTCAAGATCAAGAAGGGCGACGAAGTCACCTTGATCTTGACCAACCTGGACAAGGTCGAAGACTTGACCCACGGCTTTGCCATCCCCAAGTACAACGTCAACTTCATCGTCAACCCGTTGGAAACAGCGTCCGTCACCTTTGTGGCAGACAAGGCCGGGGTGTTCTGGTGCTATTGCACCCACTTCTGCCATGCGCTGCACCTGGAGATGCGCACGCGCATGATTGTTGAAGCTTGATGTTGGATCGTTGATGAAGCCCTTTTCGTTTGCCAGGGGCCTGTGCGTCAGTTTGTTGCTGATGCTACTGGCAGTCGTCTCCGGTGGAGCATGGGGCGGTGCGTATGAAGCCACGCTGCCGCCCGATCTGCATGCCGCCAAGGACCTGTGTGCCTTGGTGCCGTGCGCAGAGGTGTTCCCCGGAGCGACTTCTTTTTCTGAGCGAAAAGGGCAGCCCCCTTATGTGGAGGCTTATGCCCAAGATCAGGGCAAGAAGAAGCTGCTCGGTTATGTGATGCTGTCAACAGACATCACCGACACGCCTGCCTATTCAGGCAAGCCGGTGGTGACCTTGATCGGCATGGACACCCGCGGCCGTTATGTGGGCGTCAAGGTCCTCAAGCATTCAGAACCCATTTTGCTTTTGGGCATTCCTGAAGCGGCCTTGACGAACTTCAATCAACAATACATCGGCAAGTCCGTCGACCAAAAAATCGAGGTGGGCCATTCCCGCCCTGATGAAGGTGTGGTCGGCGTGGATGCCATTTCGGGCGCCACCGTGACGGTGATTGCCCAGAACCAGGTGATGACAACATCGGGCTCGGCAGTGGCTCGCCAGGTGGGCATCATCAAGGCCACTGTTCGGCCTCAAGCGCAATATGCGCCGAATGCTCCGGGGGCTGACTGGGCCACCTTGGTCAAAACCGGGGCTGTGCAGCGCCTGGTGGTGCAAGCTGAACAGGTGGGCTTGCCCCGTACTGGCACACCATTTATCGAGCTGTGGTTTGGTGATTTGAATCATCCCGATTTGGGCAAGGCCTTGTTGGGTGCTGGCAGTTGGCAAAACCTGATGGCCCAACTCAAGCCCGCCGAACATGCACTGTTCATCATCCGCACACAAGGTGAGGAATCCTTCAAGGGATCTGGCTTTGTGCGGGGTGGGATCTACGATCGGGTGCAAGTCCGTCAGGACATGGACACCTTCACCTTCCGCGACACGGATTACCTCAACCTCTATGGCATCGAAGCTGCGGGAGCACCCGCCTTCACCGAGTCGGCCATCTTCATCATCCGCTCGAAAGCCTTTTCAGGCGCTTACCCGTGGAAGCTGAGCTTCTTAGGCAACCGCGTGGACCGCGCTACCGGCGCCCGAACCTTTGCCAACTTCGATGCTGAGTTTTGGTTGCCCAGCGCCTACCTTCAAGGTGGACGACCCGAAGTCATCAAACCGGATGCACCCTGGGTCAAGGTCTGGAAGACCCGTGCTGTGCCCATCGCGTTGTTTGCCGTGCTGCTGGTTGCTGTCGCTGTGGTGTATGCCCTGCGTGACCGTTTGACTCGGCTGTCCACACGCAAAAACAAATGGCCAGTTAACGCATTCAAATACACCGCCTGGGTGCTCAGCATCGTGTTTGTCGGGTTTGGTGTGATGGCCCAGCCCTCGATCACTCAGGTGTTGACCTGGTTCCATGCCCTGCTGTTCCAATGGACTTGGGAGTTGTTCCTCACCGATCCATTCATCTTCCTGTTCTGGATCTTCATCATCATCACCGTCTTTGTGTGGGGGCGTGGCCTGTTTTGCGGTTGGCTGTGCCCGTTTGGCTCTTTGTCTGAGCTGCTCTACAAAGTCGGTGGGGTGATCGGCCTCAAACGCTTCCAGTTCTTGGTGCCACGCGCGTGGCATGACCGGCTGAAGTGGCTCAAATACGTGATCTTCTTTGGCCTGCTGGCGGTGTCCATGTTCTCCATGACCCGCGCTGAAATGTTGGCCGAGGTAGAGCCCTTCAAGACCACCTTCTTGGTCGGTTTGTTCAACCGCTCATGGCCTTACACCCTGTTTGTGTCGGTGTTGCTGGGCTTGTCTTTGTTCACCGAACGGCCTTATTGCAAATACCTGTGTCCCTTGGGTGCTTCTTTGGCCATGCCGTCCACCTTCCGTTGGTTTGGCCTCAAGCGCAAACAAGAGTGCAACAGCTGCAAAGCATGCGCAGTCGGTTGTGGCTCACAAGCGATTGATGAGCATGGTCGCATTGATCACCGCGAATGCTTGCATTGCCTGGACTGCATGATCCTGTACACCGACGAGCATGCTTGCCCACCTTTGGCCAAAGAGCGCAAAGTGCGCGAACGCCAAGGCTTGCCGCTGACGCCGATTGGCCGTGATGGGTACTACATCCCTATCCATCCAGTTCCAATCGAGTCTGCACAAAAAGGGGGCAAGCCATGAGCCGATCCAATGTAGACCCTCGTTGGCCCACAGACCCCGTGTCTCCCTCTTACGCTGAACAGTCCACTTTGCTGGGATGGATCGCTGCAGAGTGCTGGGATCACTTGTGGCCATGGAGTAAACAAGGGCTGGCACGCCATCGCGCCATTCAGTTGGCTGGGGGGTGTTTGGCCTTGGTCGCCACCTTGGCTTGGGTGTGGGCGGCCATGGGGCATCTGCAAGCCGGGGCCATCATCGCCTGGTGGTTTGGCTGGAGCGTGTATGAAGTGCGGGTGCGCTTGAGCGGCAAGCGGTATGTCAAAGATGGCCCCTGGTGGGGGCGTCAATACCGCGTGGCCAGCGTCATGGACATGATCTGTTACGTCGGGTTCAAGAATCTGTTGTTGGGGTCCATCCTGTTTCTGACGATCAAATCGTTGGGCTGGATGGTGGTGTAGGTCCCTCCGCATGTCATCTCATTTATGCCGATCCCTTCGCCCGATTCTGATCACGCTTGGCTTGATCGTGTCGGGCTGGGCTGTCCCAGCTTGGTCTGCCACATGGACGGTTCGACCAGGTCAGTCCATTCAGGCGGCCATTGATCAAGCCCAGTCGGGCGATGTCGTCGAAATCGAGCGGGCTGTTTATACAGAACGCCTGCTGATTGCCAAGCCTTTGACCTTGCGTGGTCTGACGCGCCCCACCATCAGCGGTGCCAACCAAGGGGACACCATCCGCATCACCTCACCCGATGTGGTGATCGAGGGGCTGATCGTTCGGGACTCCGGCGACAGCCTGCTGGCGCAAAACGCCGGTATTTATATTCGGCCCGGCGCTCATCGTGCAATTGTTCGGCAGTGCCAGTTGACCTACAACCTGTTTGGCTTGTGGATTGAAAAGGCCAACGACGTTCGCATTGAAGGCAATGTCATCACAGGCAAGCGTGACTACCCTTCTTCTCAACGGGGCAATGGCGTTCAACTCTACAACACGCAGGGGGCTCGCATCATCGGCAACAACATTGGTTTTGTGCGTGATGCGCTGTACATCGACGTATCGCACCATGCCGTGTTCAGCCACAACAAGCTGCATCACAGCCGTTATGGCAGCCATTACATGAACTCCTACTACAACGTCTGGGAGTACAACGACACCTGGATGAACCGTGGTGGTTTGGCCTTGATGGAAGTGCGAAACCAGGTGGTGCGGCATAACCGCGCCTGGCACAACACCGATCACGGCATCATGCTGCGCACCATTCAAGACTCGGTCATCGAAGACAACATCGTGGCGGGTAATGAGCGTGGTTTTTTCATCTACGACGTCGAGTACACCACCATCAAAAACAACTTGGTGATCAACAACGCTGTGGGTGTTCACCTGTCAGCGGGGTCCACCCGCAACTCCGTCACGGGTAATGACTTCATCGCCAATCAAGAGCAAGTGCGTTACGTCGGTGCGCGTGATGAAGCCTGGGGCGGGGAGCTTGGCAATCACTGGAGCAATTACCTCGGATGGGACCGCAATGCCGATGGCGTAGGCGATGTGCCATACGAGGCCAATGACATGGTCGATCGCCTGACTTGGCGTTACCCCATGGTCAAACTGCTGATGTCGAGCCCGTCTGTTCAGGCTATGCGTCTGGTCGGGCAACAGTTTCCTGTTTTGCGCGTACCCAGTGTGGTGGACGCTCATCCACGCATGCAAGCCCACAACCCTAACTGGAGGCAATGGCTTGACCAAAACCACCCCAGTGGCCGCTGAAGCGGTCATTCACATCAGCGGTGTGCACAAGCATTATGGTGCGGTGCATGCGGTCAACGGTGTCGACCTGAGCATTGAACCTGGTGAGGTCTTTGGCCTCATTGGTCACAATGGTGCAGGCAAAAGCACGCTGTTCAAAATGATGCTCGGCTTGATCCCCGCCACACGAGGCGAGATCCGCGTCGGAGGCGCTTTGGTGCAAGGCCCGCAATTCCGCGACGTACGCCGTCACATGGGTTATCTGCCTGAAAACGTGGTCCTGTATGACAACCTCACCGGGCTGGAAACACTTCATTTTTTTGCCAAGCTCAAAGGTGTCCCCACCCAACAATGTGGTGCGGTGCTCGAGCGCGTCGGGCTCAGCCATGCGGCAGACCGCGCCGTACAAGGCTATTCAAAGGGCATGCGCCAACGTTTGGGTTTTGCCCAGGCCCTACTGGGGCAGCCCAAAGTCTTGTTTCTGGATGAGCCCACAACGGGACTGGATCCCCAAGCCATCCGATCCTTTTACGCCACCTTGAAAGAGTTGAGAAGTCAAGGTGTCACCATGATCTTGACCTCACACATTTTGGCTGAGTTGCAAGAGCGTGTGGATCGACTGGCCATCATGGCCGCTGGCCGGATACAAGCCTTGGGCAGCGTGCAAGCCTTGCGTGAGCAAGTCAACATGCCGCTGAGTGTGCAGGTCCAGTGCCCGGCCCATGCTGTCGCTGAGATCCAAACCGCTTTGTCAGGCTTGAATCTGAGTGTGCAAACCAACTCCGTGACGCCCCTTATCCTGACCATGCCTTGCCCTCGGGATCAAAAAATGGCTGTGCTGAGGACGCTGGCAGGCATGGCGGACCTTGTGCAGGACATCCAAGTCTTCGAGCCTTCGCTGGAAGACGTCTTTTTTGACTTTGCAGCTTGAAAGGGCTCGGAGATGTTTCATCCCATTGCCACCGTGGCTGCCAAAGAATGTCGAGATCGCATCCGCAATCGATGGGTGCTGGCAGTGGCGCTGGTTTTCACGGTTTTTGCCTTGGTCATTGCTTACTTTGGGGGCGCACAACAAGGCGCGGTCGGCTTTCGGTCGATTGAATTCACCATTGCCAGCTTGGTCAGCCTGGTCATTTATCTGATCCCCTTGATCGCATTGTTGTTGGGTTTCGATGCCATCGTCGGTGAGCGAGAACGAGGCTCGCTGGATTTGCTCTTGGCCATGCCCATCACCCGCTTTGAGTTACTGATGGGCAAGTACCTGGGGCTGGCTGTGGCGCTGACTGTGTCCACCGTGGCCGGCTTTGGGCTGGTGGCCCTGGTCCTGTCGACCCAGTTGAACCTCAACGGTCTGTATCACTTTGTCGGCTTCACCCTCAGCTCTGTGCTGTTGGGTTGGGCTTTCCTCAGTTTGGCCGTGATGTTGTCGGTGTTTGCTGCGGATCGTGCGCGCGCATCGGGGCTGGCCATCGCCCTGTGGTTCTTTTTTGTACTGGTGTTTGATTTGTTGATGCTGGGCCTTTTGGTGGTCACCGGGGGGCAATACAGCGGCGAGCTGCTTCCCTACCTGCTCTTGCTCAACCCAGCAGATGTGTTTCGCGTTCTCAATGTTTTTTCGCTCGACGATGTCCGCACCCTCTACGGTCTGGCCAGCATCGTGCCGCCTACGCTGGGTAACCCCTGGCTGATGGGCGGGGTCATGCTGGCCTGGATCGTGGCGCCTTTGGGCATCGCCACTTGGAGGTTCCGTTTATGACATCCCCCCGCATGGCTCTGATGGGTCTGATCCTGTCTGCGGTGGCCTTCACCTTCAGTGCGTGCCAACCCGCCCATCCAGGCTTGCAGCATGTCCCCACCGACATCGATGCCAGCACCACCTGCAGTCTGGACGGCATGACCTTGGCAGACTATCCCGGGCCGAAAGCCCAAATTCTCTATGCAGGTCAGGCCAAGCCCACCTTCTTTTGCGACACGGTCGAAATGTTCCATGCTGTCTTGCGGCCTGAACAGGTCAAAGCCATCGATGCCGTTTTTGTTCAGGACATGGGTCAGGCTGACTGGGTCAAACCGCAAGGCCGCTGGATCGATGCCAAAACCGCGTTTTATGTTCACGGCAGCAAACGAGCGGGCTCCATGGGGCCCACCATCGTCAGCTTCGCAGTGAAGGCCAATGCAGATAAATTCGCCTCAGAAAATGGGGGCAAAGTCTTCAAATTTGCTGACATCACCCCCGAGATGGCGGACCTGTGTGGCGGCGGCATGCCTGACAGCAAAATGTGATCTGCCGCTGATCGGTTCAGAATGAATAGGCAGGATGGCGAGGATCAAAATCAGCAGGCGTCAAGCGGGTCGGCTGAATCCGTTCAAACACGATCCGCTCGCGCAGATGTCCTTTGGCATCCCATGAGGTCACTTGTCGCACCACCGGCATCATCAGATCCAGACTCAACCGCGTCTGGTGTGCATATCCAGCCTGTTCGCCGCCAGAAGAGGTCCATGTCACGGCCACCACACGCTGGCCGCCGATGTGGTCTATTTCTACTTGGTCTGGCTTGGGCAGCACGCCGCCGTGTCGCCTTGCTTCCAACTGGGCGCGCAAAATCTCCACCACCGACTGCAGCCCCGCATCGCGAACCGAGTGCAGTGAGTTGGCGCGCGCCAAAGCGCCATCCAAGGCCGTCCAGATGGACATCACGTTGAACACGCCCGACACATGCCCATACATGGCATCCTTGCGCAGGGTCTCGTCGTAAAGGATCTCTTGGCCCGCTTTGGGGCCACCTTTGAGCCAGCTCATGTAGACCTGGCGCGGTTGATGTCGGTACTTCAAGTAGTTCACAAACGGTTTGTCGTTCCATCCGTCTGCCAAACGTTCTTGCCGCGTCATCCACAGTTCATATTCCGGTAGCTGGCGCATACCCAGTTCCAGATAGCGAACGATGCCTTCCGATCCCAGTTGCTGTACGGCCGACAGCACTTGCTCATCCGTCAATCTGGCCCATTCACCGCTGGTCATGCGCTGCACGACCTGATCGGGCGTCGCCAAGGGCGGCGCGGCCCACGCTCCCGGCTGCATCAGGCCTGCCAGCATGATTAAACTCATGAACCTGCGAAAGTGATGGCGTGTCAGCATGCCGCCCATCGTGGGCTGTGAGCGTGTGGTTGTCGACCATCCTGCACGACAGCCCTGTCGCAGCCGATGCCTCTTGGCGCTTTACTTCATTGTTGAGGACGATTCCATGACCCTTCCGTCATCCATTGCCGCCGCCATCATTGATCTGGACGGCACCATGGTCGACACCCTGGGGGACTTCGTTGTCGTGCTGCACCACACCTTGGCCGACATGGGCTGCCATCCGGTTGAAATCGCGCGGGTGGATCGCCCCTTTGTCGAATTGACGGTGGGCAAAGGCACGGAGGACCTGCTGCGCCGATCTCTGGCTCACGCTTGGGGCTTGCCCGACGACGACGCGGAAGTGGCCGAGAACGTGCCCATGGCCTGGCACCACTACCAAGCCCATTACACCCGTCTGAACGGGCAACACTCCGATGTCTACCCCGGTGTCATCGAAGGCTTGCAAAAACTGGCCGCACAAGGTCTGCCTCTGGCTTGTTTGACCAACAAACCCACCGCCTTTGCCGAGCAACTGCTTGAAAGCAAAGGCCTACGTGGCTATTTCCTGCACGTTTTTGGTGGCGATGCGTTCGAGCGCAAAAAGCCCGACCCCTTGCCGCTGCTCAAAACCTGTGAGGCGCTGGGCACCCTGCCCGCTCAAACCGTGATGGTGGGTGACTCCAGCAACGATGCACAAGCCGCCAACGCCGCGGGTTGCCCCATTGTGTTGGTCAGCTACGGTTACAACCACGGGCACCCGATTGCTGCAGTCCCTGCTCGCGCGCACATCGATCGGCTGGATCACCTTGTACTGTGACCCCCGCAACGGTCAACGCAGTGCTTCAAGGATGGGGGGCGGACGGAAGTCCAGCAACGCATCCTTCAAATCCTGCGTGACCGGCTTTTTGCCCAACCAGACTTTGGTGATCGCTGGGAAGAACGATGGCTCGGCAATCGGCAAGCCGGCGGGCTGATCGTTGACCAAAAACAGCGTGCCTCGCTTGGGTACGTACTCGATGGTCAGCGTGTCGCCTGCATCCAGGCGTTTGATGCGAGAAAACACCTCGCCCATCAACCGGATGGACGGAATCAGCTTGAAAAACTCTTCCCGAGAGCTGTTGGCCTCCACGCCCCGAGTGATCGCCATGCCCAACTCATCAATGCGCATGCCTTGCAACATCACGAAGCGGAACTGCAGCGGAGCATTGAAACCTGCCACCACCACATCGGCGCGGGTGGACTTCTGGGGTGAGTACAGGGCCAGGGTGTATTGCTTGGCCATGCCCCGGTAATTCACGCCACTGCCGTTCAAGACCAGCGGGACGCCCTCTACCCGAGTGTTCGCCGGGTAGTTCACCCCCAACATATCCGCACTTTGGCTCCAGGCTGCACCACAGGCTGCCAGACTCAGGGCGCCGACCCAGGCAGCCTTGGTCAAAAAGCCTTTGTAAGCACCAATACATCCTGTGTTCATCGGGGTCATCCTCTGGGCGTTACGCGGTTTGGTAAGGAATTGTTATTCTTGAAGGAGGGGTCATGTTATGGGTTTCCCCTTGCTTTTCGGTCGCAGTCACTCAAGTCGGGGGGCATAGCGCGATGGCCCTGACCCCTGATACACTCAAACGATGTTCATCTCGCGCAAACAGACGAAAGGTTCGCACGACCGGGGAGCTTGGCCCTGGCGTCGTTCACTCTGACTCGTCTCGATTTGTCGCGATTGCGCCGCCCGGATCATCGGCGGTGGCCCTCCGCGGCTCCGGAAACCCCTAACTTGACCGGTCAACGGTCGGGGGTCCGTCATTCCCATCTACCCTGGCTGCGCCTTTTGATGAAGGCACAGACATCGGGCTTGGAGGCCCAACATGATCACTGAACAAGAATTCCATGCCTTGGCCGCACAAGGCCATAACCGCATTCCGCTGGTGGCCCAGGCCCTGGCTGACCTCGACACACCCCTGTCCCTCTACCTCAAGCTGACCCAAGGCCAGCCCAACAGCTTTCTGTTGGAGTCCGTGGTGGGGGGCGAGCGGTTTGGTCGCTACTCCTTCGTGGGCTTGCCGGCTCACACCCTGATCCGCGCGACGGGTCGTCAGGTTGAAGTCGTCACCGACGGCCAGGTTGTTGAAACCTTCAACGGCAACCCACTGGACTTCATCGCGCAGTACCAGCAACGCTTCAACGCAGCGGTCCCAAAGGGCCTGCCGCGCTTCTGCGGTGGCCTGGCTGGCTACTTTGGCTATGACACCGTGCGGCACATCGAACACAAGCTGGCGGGTGTCCAAAAGTCCGGCGGCATTGGTACGCCCGACATCCTGCTGCTGCAGTGTGAAGAGCT